>PPYF01103006.1_pt1 | contig 20011 bp, 11 predicted proteins | sample 1559871 | NCBI WGS metagenome assembly PPYF01 (sample SAMN08240021, study PRJNA423297) | Human gut metagenome, whole genome shotgun sequencing project. | reverse complement strand
AGATACGGTTGCGCCCTAGCACCAGGCCAATCACATTACGCGGGCCCAAAGCGTCGACGGCCAGCGCCGTCAGCAGGGACGACGGCAAGTCACCCTCGAGTGCCACCACAGCACGCGACGCACCGTGGGCTCGGGCGTTGTCGCGCACGGCGAGCACCAGCGCCTGCCACAGCCACTCCTCGGAACAGAACTCGGGCAGTTCGTGATCTTCCAGGGCATCGAGCATCACGCCGCGCTGAATCTCCTGGACCAGTAGGCTCTCCTCAAAACACGGCGCTTGGGCCACCACGCGACCGCAGTCGTCGAGCACAAACGAACCGCCGGTATACACCGACTCGTCATAGGCACCGACCGGCGCCATGCAGGCAAACCACACGCTGCGCTTGGATGCGATCTTGCGGTAGGCGCCGCTGCGAACGGCGGCAATGGCAGCAGTCTCGCGGTCGGTCATGTCAAACGCGTTGAATTGAAAAAACGCAATGAGGTCAACACCGGTCGGCAGCATCTCGAGTTCGCGGTCCAAGTCAAAAATCACGGCGATGCGCACGCCGTCCACGTCGAACACCGGCGGCGCCCAGCGTGTGTCGTTGTTCTCGCCACGCTGCAGGGCAATGCTCGAACGCGCCGGCACCACATGACCGTCCTTGAGCATCATGTAGTCGAGCAGCGGCTGGCCCTCAAACGAAACCGCCGCGGGCACGATGCAGATCATGTCAAGCTCCTGGATACGCTCGGCGACACCAGTCAAGCCGGCAAGCATGTCGTGCTCAAAGTCGGCAGTGCCCACCAGGCCCCCGGGCATGGCGCCCATAAAGAGCGGAGCCGGAACGCACAGCACGCGCGCCCCGCGCTCGTGGGCCAGACGAGCCTGGTCCTCGATGCGGCCGCAAATGCCCTCAATATCACCCAGGCGCATATCGATCTGTGCAAGCGCGAGCTTCATGGCCCAGCCCTTTCCGTCGTAAACCGTCGAAATCGTAGTAAAAGCGCCGGCCGCATAATGCAGTCGGCGCTTGCATGTGCATATGCTAGCTATGATACCCCGAGTGGGGGCGCGCTCCTAGAATGTCGCGGACCACAGCCCATGCAGGTTGCAGTAGGCATAGACGGTACCGGTCTTGGAGCCGCCGGCAAAAAACGTCGCGGGTTTCATGCCGGGCTCAAGGTAATGGACCTCTAAGCGGCCCTCGGCCTCAAGGGCGATCCACTCAATATAGTGCTCGGGCACCATAGGATGCTCGACCGAGCCAACGCGTGCGCGAATCACGTGACCGTCGCGCTCGGTCTCGACAACAGGCACGTGCTTCTCGTGCGCCGCGTCCTCAGTGTTTGCGGTCAGCTCCGTGCAACCGGCAGGGGTCGCAACGTCGTCGCCAAGGGCAGCGATGAGCTTACCGTCGGGGTCCTTAAAGAATTTCGCCATGATGTTCTCCTTTGCTTATGTGCCGATGTTCTCGATGCTTCTTATGCCCAAAGGCAGACAAACCATCCACGGCATTGCAAATGAACACATAACGGATCAGGCAAGCGGTCGGGCCAAAACGCGTCGACCGTCCTGCCCACTCCAGCAGTCCCACCCCACGCGCGGCTAGCGACCGTCGCCGCCGAGCAGCGCCAGAACATCCTCGCGCGTGAACAGCGCCGACGAGATGCCGTCGCCGCCGAGCACGCTGTTGACCAGGTCGCGCTTGGACTCCTGCATCTGCATAATGCGTTCCTCGATCGTGTCCTTGGCAATGAGCTTGTACACGGTCACGGTATGTTGCTGGCCAATACGATGCGCGCGGTCAGTCGCCTGGTCCTGCGCCGCCACGTTCCACCACGGGTCGTAGTGAATGACCACGTCGGCCGCCGTCAGGTTAAGGCCCACGCCGCCCGCCTTGAGCGAGATCAAAAAGACCGGCACCTCGCCCGCTTGGAACTGCGCGACCATCTTGGCGCGGCTCTCCTTAGACGAAGCGCCCGTGAGCTTAAGGAAGGCGATGTCCTCCTTGGCCAAGCGCTTACCGATGATATCGAGCATACCCGTAAACTGGCTGAACAACAGGACGCGATGCCCGCCGTCGAGTGCGCCGTGCACGAGCTCCATGCACGTATCGAGCTTGGCGCTCCCCGCCTTGTAATCCTCGTAGTGTAGACGCGGGTCGCAGCAGATCTGGCGCAGCTTGGTGAGCTCGGCGAGCACCTTGAGCTTATCCTTCTTAAACTCGGATGACTCGCGGTGCTGCACCTGTTGGGCGATACGGTCCTGGTTGGCCAGGTAGAGCTTGCGCTGCTCGCCGCCGAGCCGTGCCATGACCGTATCCTCGATCTTCTCGGGCAGGTCGGCCACCACGTCTTCCTTGACACGGCGCAACACAAACGGCGACACGAGCGCTTGCAGGCGAGCGGCACTGTCGCCCTCGGCATGCTCGACCGGGCTTTCGAAGCGCTTGGCAAACGACTCGCGCGTGCCGAGCAGGCCCGGCATTAAAAAGTCGAAGATACTCCAGAACTCGGATAGGCGGTTTTCGATGGGCGTGCCCGTCAGGGCAAAGCGCACGCCGGCAGGCAGGCGCTTTGCGGCGCGCGCCACCTGGGTGAGCGGGTTTTTAATGTACTGGGCCTCATCGAGCACCACACGGGCAAAGTCCTGCTCGACGTACTCGTCGATATCGCGCCGCATAAGGTCATACGACGTCACGACCACGTTATGCTCGGCCACGCCGGCAATCTGCACGCGACGCTGCGCCTTGGCGCCCACAATGGCGCACACATCGAGCGACGGGGCAAAGCGCTCCAGCTCGGCAGTCCAGTTGTACACGAGCGAGGCCGGGCATACCACGAGCGTGGGCTTGGTGTCCCCCGCCTCCACGCGCGCCAGAATATGCGCAATCATCTGGAGCGTTTTGCCCAGGCCCATGTCGTCGGCCAAGATGCCGCCAAGGCCCAGGTGTTCGAGCGAGCCGAGCCACTGGTAGCCGTCGACCTGGTAGCCGCGCATCGTTGCCTTGAGCGATGCCGGCACCGTAAAGTCCATCTTGCCGAGCGTGTCCAGGCGCTCGACGGTACGGCGGAACGCAGCGTCGCGATCGGCCTCGAGCGCGGGCGTGCGCGCAAGCATGCTATCGACAAAAAGGGTGCTCGACGCGGGAAGCGACACGCCGTCGAGCAGGTCGACGGCATCGACGCCCAGGTCCTCGGCGAGGCCAAACGCGGCTCGGGCGCCCTCGTCCAGGCGAATGATGTCGCCGGACGTAAGGCGCGCAAACGTTTGATGACGCTTGTACGAATCGAGATAGACGGCAAGGTCCGCAGCCGAAAGCCCACTCGCACCCAACTCGACGTCGAGCAAGTTGCTCTTGACGGTGGCGCGCACCGAGAGTTTGGGCGCAGGGTGCACCGAGATCTGGCGCAGGCGGTCGCTGAGCATGACCTCACCCAGCTCGGACAGGGCGGACAGGCCCTCGGTCAGCAAGCGGAACAGACTCTCGTCATCGCGCTCCTCAAACGCCAGACCGCCCTCGTAGAAATCGAAGTACAGGGCCGCCGTGTCCATAACGCGAAACTCCGCCACCTCGTCGCGGGGCGGCACGCCGGGACGTTGCTCTTCGAAGAGACTGCCCGGAGCGCCCAGGCTAAAGAGATCCGCCGACCAATCGCCGTAGGTAACCGTAATTTTGCAGGTCACAAGCCCGTCGTCGACACCGATTGCCATGGCAAAGCTCGGCTCAGGTGCCACGGTATCGAGCGCGGCAGGCGCGGTGAGGTCGGTGTAGTCGCGCAAAATGGGCAGCGCCATACGACAGAACTCCCCCACCTGGTCGACAGCGATGTGGACCGGCGTGCGACAGGGCAGTAAGCGCGATAGAAACGGCGCCGCATGCTGGGCAAACGCCACATCGGCGCGGCGCGCACGGCGGGTGTCGACCAGATAGGCAACGTCGCCCGAAGCAAAGCAGTATGTATCGGCCGGCAGGCGTAGATCGTAGCTGCCACCAGCCGCCGGCGCGATTTTGGCGGCAAGGAGCGGTGGGCGCTTAGACAGCGCATCGTCCTCCCCTTCCGGAGGCATCTCAACCGCCACGTCATAGGTGCGATGCGTCGTCGTCCCCCGCGACCAGGCGGGCTCAAAAGAGATGCTCTGGCCGCGCAACAGGTCCAGCACATATACGATACTATGCTCGGACAGCGGCAACTGACGCTCGGCGACAAAACCGCTGCGGGCAAAGTCGTACGACGCCGAACGCGAGCTTGTGATGTCATCGAGATAGGCAACTGTCGTCACGACAAGGTTGAGCAGCTTTGTCGACACGTCTTCGAAGGCTTCGGGCGTATGGACAAACGTGAGTTTCTTGCCATAGGAGAACGTGCCGCCGCGCACGTAGGCATCGGCCATGCCGTCGATATCCTTGACCACGTAGGACACCGAACCGCAGCGAATGCGGAACTCGAGCGCCCAGCTAAAGCGGTCGGCGAACAGCGGATTGTAGTACGGCACCAACGAGGGCTCCAACGCCGCTTTGGGGGCGTCGGGATCAACGGCACCGGCAAGCTTGCGGCGCATGCTCGCCAGCTCATCCATGCGCGCGTCCGAAAGATCGGAGAGCGCCGCCATAAGGCTCGGGCTCGTGGGGACGGGCGCTGGAAAGGGAAAGTTGGGGTTGACGGCCGGCGCTTTGGGCGCGGTGCACACGGGCTGTTTCGGCCGCACCGTAAACGTGCGAACCGGTGTGCGCAGCCCCTCAACAGGCTCAATGCCGCTGGTGTCCAGGTACGCCAGCGCTGTGGCGATGGCGTGCTTGCACATGCCGGGGTAGCGATAGGCAGCGGGGCAATCGCAGTCGTAGTCGATCACCTCGTGCTCGTCCATGTCGAGCGCTACGTGCGTCTTGTACAGGTCGCCGCGCGAGCCACGCACCGAGCCCTCAACCGTCACGTTTTTGGAGAAGCGCGAGCCGCTGTCCTCAATCGACAGCACGGCGCCGTTGAGCATGAGCGAACGCCCCTTCATAAAGGTGCCACTCAGCGCCGCCTCTTTCCGGAGCGCCTGCACAAACGTCCCCTGCGCCATCACTTCCTCCAATCTCACCCGGGGTAGCTTAGATAACCGTCACGCGGCCTTGGTTGCCGACGATGGCCTTTGCCTCTGCTAGCAGCGGAATCGAGCGTGCATTGACCTTGGCCGGCACCTCAGCACGCAGCACGCGCCCGTCGACTTGCTCAATAAAGATCTCCACGCGGTCGCCGCCCGGGTTGGTGGTGAGCACCGTGGCCAGGCGCGCCATATTGCCCTGGCTAAATCGGCTGTTGGGCACCATGACCTCAAAGACCTTGGGCTTGTTTTTCTCCTCGCTAAGCTCCAGCGGCACAATCTCCTGCGCGATGATCTGGTCGCCGCGGTCCGAGCGCTCGAGCTTGCCCTTAATGCGCACAAACGCGTCGGACAGCTGCGCGCCGGTCTCGGGATCGACCTCGCCATACAGATACCCCTCGGCCTCCTTGTAGGTCTTGGGGAACACCACGACCGTGGCCTCGCCTTCCATGTCTTCGAGCTGCACGATGCCCATGGGGTCGCCGTTTTTGGTCACGCGCTTGGACACGCTCGAGACCATGCCGGCCCACCACAGCGCCTTGCCCTCGGGAATCTCCTGGTTGATGGTGCCACCCGTGGGGTTTTGCACCTCGTATCCGGTGTCGATCTGCGAGAACGAGAAGTCGCGCGCCTTGGCTAGCGCATACTCAAACGGGCGCAGCGGGTGGTCCGAGACATAGATGCCCAGAACCTCCTTCTCCTGGCTCAACTTAAGGTGGCGGTCCCATTCCTGGCCATCCGGATCGGGCACGCTCACCTCGAAGCCCGAGCCCTCAACGTCGCCAAACATATCGAAGAACGACGTTTGGCCGCTCGCGCGGTCCTTCTGGCGCTTTACCGCGGCATCGATGATGTTCTCGGGGTTGTTCTTGTCCACAAAGTGCATCATCTGGCGACGCGGATAGCCCGTGGAGTCGAAGGCGCCTGCCTTGATCAGCGATTCGATCACGCGACGGTTGGCCTGGCTCGAGTCCACGCGCTCGACAAAGTCGTGCAGCGTCTTAAACGGACCGCCCGCCTCGCGCTCGGCGATAATCGCCTGTGCCACGCCGGTGCCCACGCCGCGGATACCGGCCAGACCAAAGCGCACGCCTTCCTTGGTAGCCGTGAACTCGGTACCGGACTCGTTGACATCTGGCGACAGCACGGGGATGCCGTCGTGACGGCACGCCGAGACGTAGTGCACGATCTTGTCGGTCTTACCCGTATAGGACGTCAGAACGGCCGCCATGTACTCATGTGGATAGTGCGCCTTGAGCCATGCCGTCTGCATAACCAGGATGGCGTAGCCGGCGGAGTGCGACTTATTGAAGGCGTAGGACGCGAACTCAAGGACATCGTCCCAAATCTTCTGGGCGACCTCGCGCGTGTAGTTGTTCTTGATAGCGCCATTCATCCAGTGGTCGTAAGTGGTCTCGTCCGAGCCATCCTCCCAGTGGAGCACCGTCGACGTGAGCAGCTTAATCTTTTTCTTAGCCACGGGCTTACGGATACGCGAGTCCGATTCGCCCTTGGAGAAGCCGCACATCTCGACGGAGATGAGCATAACCTGCTCCTGGTAGACCATGGTGCCGTAGGTTTCGCCCAGGATGTCGTCCAGACGGTCGTCGTAGGAGACGGCCGGCTCCTTGCCGTTCATACGGTTGATGTAGGACGAGACCATGCCGGCGCCCAGCGGGCCCGGGCGGTACAGGGCGATCAATGCCACGACGTGTTTGTACTCGGTGGGCTTCATGTTCTTGATCGTGGCCGTCATGCCGGCGGACTCGACCTGGAAGACGCCGGCGGTGTGGCCGGAGCCCATGAGCTTAAAGATCTCGGGATCGTCAAAGGGAATCTCTTCCTCTTTGATGTCGATGCCGAAGTTCTTTTTGATGTTTGCCTTGGCCTTGGAGATAACCGTCAGCGTGCGCAGGCCCAAGAAGTCCATCTTGAGCAGGCCCATGTCGGCGACGGTATGGCCCTCGTACTGGGTAATCTCGACGCCGCCCTTGGTGTCGAGCTTGGTGGGCACGTGCTCGTTGACGGGATCGCGGCAGATCAGAACGGCGCACGCGTGCACGCCCTCGCCACGGGTGAGGCCCTCGATCGAGAGCGCCGTGTCGATGATGCGGCGAGCGTCGTCGTCCTTTTTATAGGCCTCGGCAAAATCGGGGTTAAACAGATCCTCTTTGCCGGGTTGTTTGTCGAGCACCTGCTTGAGCTTGACCTTGGGGTCGCTCGAGACCATCTTGGACAGGCGCTGGCCCATGTAGACCGGGTAGTCCAGGACGCGCGCGGCGTCGTTGATGGCCTGCTTGGCCTTGATGGTCGAGTAGGTGATGACGTGGGTGACCTTCTCGGGGCCGTAGAGCTGACGAACGTGCTCCACGACCTCGAGGCGTCGCTCATCGTCGAAGTCCATATCGATATCGGGCATCTCGGTACGTTGCGGGGACAGGAACCTCTCGAACATCAGGCCGTTCTCGAGCGGGTCGAACGCGGTGATGTTCATGGCGTAGGCGACGATAGCGCCGGCGGCCGAGCCACGGCCGGGGCCGACGCCGATGCCGTTGTCCTTAGCCCATTGCACGTACTCGGCAACGATCAAAAAGTAGGCGGCAAAGCCCTTGTCGCAGATGACCTTGTATTCGTACTCAAAGCGCTCTTTGATGTTGACGCCACCGATCTCGCGCGTGGCCCAGTCGTCACCATAGTGTTGGCGCAGGCCCTTCTCGCACTCGCGGCGGAACTGGCTCTCGTGCGTCTCGCCGGGATCAAGCAACGGGAAGCGCGGCAGGATGATGGAGTCCCAGTCGAGCTCGACGTAGCACTTGTCGGCGATCTCGAGCGTGTTGTCGCAGGCCTCGGGGCAATACGGGAACATCGCCCGCATCTCCTCCTCGGTCTTCATGTAAAACTCCGAGCCGGTCATGCGCATGCGGTTGGGGTCGTCGACCTTGGCGTTCATGCCAATGCACATGATGACGTCCTGCACGGGCGCGTCCTCGCGGCGCAGGTAGTGGAAGTCGTTGGTGGCGATGACCTTGACGCCCACCTGCTTGGCGATATCGATGAGCGTGCGGTCCATCTGCTCGTCTGTAAGGCCGTTGTCGGTGGTAATGCCGTGTTCCTGGATCTCAATGTAGAAGTCGCCGGAGTCGAAGGTGTCACGGAAGGTCTCGGCCCATTTGATGGCGCCCTCCATGTCACCACGGTCGATGTATTTGGGGATGATGCCGGCGATGCAGGCGCTCGTGCAGATCATGCCCTTGGCATGGCGGCGCAGGTTGTCGAGCGTCACGCGCGGCTTGTAGTAAAAGCCCTGCACGGCGGCCTCGGAAACCGTCTGCATCAGGTTGACGTAGCCCTCCTGATCCTTTGCCAGAAGGATCATGTGGTAGAGCTCGGGCTTGTGGTCGCGGGCAAGGGTCTCGTCCGGCGTAAAGTAGACCTCGCAGCCAAAGATGGGTTTGATGACCAGGGGCGGCTTGAGCTCGTCGATGTTGCCCTTCTCGTCCCACATGGCCATGTCCTTCACATACTGGGCATGCTCGCGCGGGTTTTCCTCGGGATCGGGCTCCACCAGCTCGTCGCGGCGATCCTTTTCCAAGAAGGCCTTATCGTGACTCCACGTTTTGTACTCGGGCGTGTTATGGTTGACGGCGTCGCAGGCCAGCGCCAGGTCGGGCACGCCGTACATGTAGCCGTGGTCGGTAATGGCCACGGCGGGCATGCCAAGCTCAACAGCGCGATTGACCATATCCTGGATACGGGTTGCGCCGTCGAGCATGGAGAAAACAGTGTGATTGTGCAGATGGACGAATGCCATGTGATGAGCTCCGATGCGGGTTCGTGTTCTGACTGAACGATTTTACCCCACGGCACGGACAGCACCCAAACCTAGCCAAACCCACACGGGCAGTCTTTTTGGGACCTTCAAAAAGGGGAATGAGTGCATCCAGATATATCGAGTATTACTGGAACCCCGGCGATACGCTGAATGATTTGTGACGAATAGTCATGTCCATCAAGAAGGCTCGACGCTTCGGGCAGCTCGTCAATCGATATATCAATTCTTGGAGACCTGTATTCCTACCATTTTTAAAGAAACAACGGCGGTAATTGCTATCGCGATTGCGCCAATAACACCGAGCGCTATCTGAATGGGATATAACCCCAACACATATCCAAATATGGAGAAAAACATTGCGGAAAAGAGAGCCCTTACCAGAGACGCGACGGAAAGGACCGTCGCGCGGAGATCGTCCGCTATCGCGTCTTGGATTAAGTTTTCCGAAGTGATGTACACCACTTCTGGGAGAAAGCAAAGCGCCATGCTAAGGCCAAACAAACACAGCGGATTTGAAGCGAACCACGGAAGAATCATGAAAAGACCAGCCTCGATTAGCATCGAGCCGAGCATGGTATTTCTTTTCCCGAAACGCGATGAGAAGAAATCTGCTGCAATGTAGGCCGTCGCATTTACTGCATAGGATGCACCGAAAAAGATTCCTATTATGGAGACGGGAGCATCAAATGCGTCGAATACCAACTGATTCAAGTTGTAATAACTCCCATAGAATCCATCGAGCATGCTTGTGCCGATTAGAAGAAGCAACACCGCAAAAGCGGATTCTCCAATGCACCAGGTTTCGCGTCTGAAGATCTTGGCTACGTCAAACCTTTCCTCCCCAGAGTTTTTGGAACGGGTCGCTTCCGTCCTCTCAATGGGATACAGAAGGAAAAGCTGCAGGAGATAGAAAACGGAGACACATACGTAGAGGGCGCTCCAAGATACTTGGGCAATGAAAGATCCGAGCACAATTGCCATTCCCGTAGCGATTGATTGCGCGGCAAGCAGCCGAGCATTGATGGTGAGGAAGCGCTCTCCTTGACCGGCATTCCGGGCAATTTCATATAAAAGCGCTTGTTCGGACCCCGATTGAAGGGAGTAGGCGAGTGCCTCAACAAGGGAAAGCACGACAAGAAAGGGGCCTGAGAGCAACAGCATGCCAGCCGTATGGAAGAAAAGCAGCAGCACGCCCACTTGAATCGAAAACTTTTTTCCAAAGAAATCGCCTATCAGCCCTGTTGGCAGCTCGAGGACGACCGTTGCAATGTTAAACAGGGCTTGATAAAGCGCGATTTCCGTGACAGACATTCCTTTCTCCGCAAGGAAAAGTAGAAACACTCCCCGATTTAAAACAAATCCCGCGAGAACGAAAAAGGCGGAATAGATGTGCAGTTGCGTAGTGGCATTCTTATTCACTTGGCACTTCCGTCAACTAATTTTGTCGGGCCGCTCGCTACTGACTCGAAGCCTGAAGTGTCCACAGTTGATGTGAAGAGCGGTAAAGCATTTGCACAGGGGTATCAATGGAATACATCCGAAGCGTTTTCGGCAGCATCATCGGCGAAGGCGGGATTAGCCTTTACGCGGCGCTCACCCTCGATGTATTTGACGATTTGATCAATCGTCTGGTTGGCGTGGCTCTTGAGCTTGCGCTCATAGAAGAAGAGGCCGAGCTTGCCGCGCGTACCAGACGTGTTACCACCCACACCCTGAAAATCCTCGGTATAGGTGAGCTCGCAGGCACCATCGCCAGCAGGTGCAGCCTCATAGCGCATGGTATTGATGCCCGCCGCATACTGAAAACGGACCTCATAGAGACACGGGTAGTCAAAGTGCTTGATCTTAACCTTGATCGCCGTGCCCTTGGCCTTGCCTTTTGCGGACTGGGCGCGCTTCTCGTACTTATAGCCGTTGAGCTTGTTGTGGCTGGGACGCTTGCCCGTGGCGTTCTCGATATCCTGCATGATGGACCTCGCCAGAGCGTCAAAAAGCTCCTCCGGCGTCACCTTAAGCGTTTTGGTGAACTGCATGATGGCTCCTTATTCGTTTGAACCGTTCGAGCCATTGTACCGCCCCAGGCTCTCCCATGCGTTGCGGTGAAATACGGACTGTTTGGCGGCTTTTTTGGCCAAAACAGTCCGTATTCCACCGCAAGTTATCTGAGGGCTAGAGGTTGTAGGTGACTACTTGAGGTTCGGCGGGTTCGACGAAGATGGCTGGATTCGCCTGCTCCACGCGGACGAACTTGACGGTCACGGCCTCAAAGCCCGCCTTGTGCAGAACATCAGCATAGACGCGCGCCTGCAGGGCGTGCTTCTCCTGCAGCTGTTCCGGCGTCTCGTCCGGCGTGCCGCCCGTCTTGTAGTCGATGACCAGCGCGCATGACGAATCCGCCGGGTTCGTCGCCAAAGCGTCGATGGCGCCCTCGGCATATGCACCGTAGCGAGCGATGTCCTCGTCCTCGCAGCCCAGCGAAAAGAACGGCACCTCGGCGCGAACGCAGGGCCAGGCGAGCAGCTCGGCACGGACCGCCGACTTGAGCCAGCGGTCCAGGGCAACGTCGAAGCGCTCGCGCTGCTCCGGCGTCAGGCGCCACAGACGCGCCAGTGCATCGGCACGCGCGGCGGGCAGCTCATCGGCACCCATCTCGATCAGCCACTGGCAGGCGGCATGGAACGCCGAGCCCAGCGCCATGGGGTTGCCGGCGGGCTCGACAGCAGCCACGTCCGCATCCGTCATCTCCGAGCCATCCGACTCCGCATCATCGCCGGCCTCGTCCATGGGCACGTGCGCCTCGGCGGCACGGTCCTCGGACTCGGCATGCAGCGCCGCGGCAATTGACGAGTAGCTGTACGAATCGCGCGCCGGATACGGGCAGGTGCCCATGCGCACGCCCACCGCCCGGGGATACACGAGCTCAAACGCATCGGACTCGGGGTCGGCAGGACCGGGAACGGCAGCGCGGGCATCTGCACCGGCACCCTCCGGCTCCGCATCGCCACGGACAAGCCCGCCCTCGACATCCAGCGAAGCGTTGGCCTCAAACGCCTGCTCGCCAAACGTAAAGTCCGCCAGCGAGATGAGCTCGTAGTCGCCCGGCTTAGAGTTGTCGAACACCAAACGGTCGCTATCGAGCTGCGGCATGTCCAGACTGTCGGTCGGCAGGATGCGGCGCAGCACGTCGTAGGTCAGATCCGTCTCGACATCGAAGGTCGGCGCCGTCACCTTGCCGCGGCTCACGCCGGCATCCATCGCCAGAATGACCAGCTCGCGCGCTCGCGTCATGGCGACATAAAGCAGACGAGCCCGCTCCTCGAGCGAAAGCTGCAGGTCGTCGTTGCGCAGGCGAGCAAATGCCTCGGCGGGAGAGCCCGTCGCGCAGACGTCCTCCATGAGCTCCGGCGGCAACCACAGCGAAGTGCCCTTGCCCTTAAACGCGTGTTCAAACTGCTTTTTGACGTCATCGCCCTTCACGAAGGTCCCGTCGGCAAGCTTAACGCCATCAAAACGAGCCGGCAGCGCCACGACTTGCGCCCTACCGTCGACGCGGCCCATCTGTGCCGCACTGGACGATTTGCGCACGCCAAAGCACTCGGCAACCGCTACGACCGGATACTCCAGGCCCTTGGACGCATGCACGGTCATGATGCGCACCGCGCCGTCACCCTCCTCGTTGAGGGCACCCGGGGCCTCCTTGCCCGCCAAGAAGCGGTCGAAGGCCAGCGCGATGGAACGCGGCGAGTTGCCGAACTCGGACTCCGCTTCGGCCACGGCATCGAGCGCCTTGAGTACGTTGGCGGCAATGGCCTTGCCCTCGGGGCCGCGCTGTGCCAGACGCACAAACCAGCCGGAGGCGTTGACCACGTCGCGCGCGATGGCGGCGAACGAATCGCGGCCCACGCGACGAAGCGCATACCGCAGCACCTCGCGGGCGCGCGTCACGAGCGGCAAGTCTTGCAAACCCGGCACGTCGAAATCACTCATGATGCCCGCGTCGATATTCCGGCGCGAGGTCTCCCCCGTCTCGCTATCGAGCTTGGTCGCCAGCGCCAGGAACTCCTGGGCGCCGAGCGCAAACATCGGCGAGGCGAGCAGTGGCATAAGGCCCTGCGCCGTATCGGCCGGATTGGCAAGCGCGCACACCAGGGCTCGCACCGTCTGCACCTCGGCGGCTTGGGCAAAGACCGAGCCGCCTGCGATCACGCAGTCGAGCCCCTGGTCACGGAAGGCCTGGGCATAGACGTCGGCGTTGGTCATGCGGCCCAGCAGCAGCACCATGCCGCCCTGGGGCTGGCCGGCATCGACAAGCGCGCGGAAGCGCTCGGCGATCGCACGGGCCTTGGCCTGTGTGCGCTCCTGCGTACTGCCGCCGGCAACAAAGAGGGCCTGGCGACGCGAGGCGTCTGCCACCAGCGTGTCCTTGCGGCCGTCGCTCGCCTCAAGATCCAAAAAGCCCTGCATCAGGCCGCCGTCATCGCCGTCGAAGACGCGTGCCACGTAACGCAGCACCTCGTCGTGGCTGCGGAAGTTGCGCACGAGCTTGACGAGCTCGCCGGCAGGGACATCGGATGCGACAGCCGTCTCGGGCGCAGCAGAGGAGCCCACTTTGCGCTCCTGGCGGCGGAAGACCTCGACCTCGGCGCCGCGGAAACGATAAATCGACTGCTGCGCATCGCCCACGGTACACAGCGCACGCTCCCCCGCGCCGGTCAGATAGCGAATCAAATCGACCTGCATCTGGTCGGTATCCTGGAACTCGTCGATCATGACCATCTTAAAGCGTCCCTCATAGGCAGCTCGAATAGCCGGGTAGTCGCGCAGCGCCTCGTACGCCATGCGCAGCAGGTCGTTATTATCGAGGGCGGACTGGCCGGCCTTGAGCGCGCGATACTCGGCCTCCACAGCACGGGCAAGCCCCACCAGCGCATCGAGCGCGGGACCACCGCAGGCCAGCACGATATTGATAAACGCATCGGCGGCCTCGGCCTTGAGCAGCTCGACCTGCTCCTTAGGGAATGCCTTGCTCGCACGCGGCATGGTGCACGACATCATGAGTCGCGCCGCATCCTCCATGGTTTTGCCACTCGCCTCAAACGCGTCGATGGCGTCGAGTGCCACTTGTGCCTTCTCGGTCGCGGCCTTGCTCGCACCCAACGCCGCGCGATAGGCGTCGGCCAGCGCCGAGGTGTCAGCCTGACCGCGCGCCACGCACACATCGTCCATACCGCCCGGCAGCTGGCTCGATAGCTCCAGCAGGTCGCGCACCAGGCCCTTGATGGTGGTGCCGGCGCCAAAGGGGCCGCCCTCGCCCGCCATGGGATACCAGGCGTAGAGGTCCTTAAGCGAAGCGGCGAGCTCGGGCGCGGCATCGGGCGCCGTTGCGCGCCCCAACACATGCTCGACAGCCTGATCCATAAGCTCGTCGGTATCGGTGAGCACCGTGAATTCGGGATCGATGCCCAGCTCCAGCGCGTGCGCGCGCAGGATACGCGAGCACATGCCGTGAATGGTCGAGATCCAAGCGTCGTCGACGGTCAGGGCCTCTTCGTCCATACCCTCTTCGATAAGCGCGCGGCGCACACGGTCGCGGATCTCGGCCGCGGCATCTTAGGTAAAGTTAATGGCGAGCACCTGGTCCAGATGCTCAACGAACGGACCGGATTCGGGCGAGAGCGCGTAGACGATGCGGCGCGTGAGGGTAAAGGTCTTGCCCGAACCGGCGCCCGCCGAGACAAACAGCGGACGGTCGAGCGTTTTGACGATCTGCAGCTGTTGCGGCATCAAAGTCGAAAGATCCATGGTCTACACGTCCCTCCTTACAAACGTTCCTTCGTGGTTATACGAGCAGCGCGCATGCACGGCCTGAGCCGACGTCGGATCGACGGCGGCAACGTTGCCTGTCTCGAGCTCGCGCAGGCGCTCGGCGATGCCGGCCTCCACGCGATCGAGCAGGGCGTCGAAGTCCATGCTGCCCCCCTCACCGGGAAAGCCCTTCTTAAGGCCCGGGATGCGACCGTCGCCCCGCTCTTTCTCAAGCAGCTCGGCGCTCGCGGCACCGCGCAACGCTGGCTTGCCGCCCTTGGTCGAAAAGTAGAGCGCCGCGCGGGTGTCCAAATTCAGCGCCCGGCGCATGGCCTGGGCGTAGATGAGCGTTTGGGTATGTGGCGGCAACCAGCGCGGATCGTCGATGGGCGCCGTGCCCGATTCCTCGTCGCGTACCGTAGGGTCGGCGAGCTTAAACTCCTCGACGCCCGTGCGATGCTTATAGTCGATTACCACGGCGCGATTCTCGGCATCCACATCCACGCGGTCGATGCGCCCGCCAAGCGGCCAACCGGCATACTCAACTTTAAGGTCGTTAAAGGCAAACTCCAGGTAGCGCGGAGCAAAAGGAGTCAGAGCCTCGGCTTCATAGGCAAGCACACCCTCCAGCTGCGGCAAAATCTCGGCCACTTGGCGCTCCTCCACTGGAGAGAGCGGCACCAGCGGGCCCTCGGTACCGCGCTTGCCGGCGTGCTCGGCCAGGGTCTCGGCAAAGACCTGGTGCAGCAGCTCCTTCGCACGCGGCAGGTTCATGGGCGTCACGCGCTCCATGCCCTCCTGCGGAAGACGCGCATGCAAGTGCTCCAGCACGTCATGGACAAAGTTGCCCTTCTCCATGTTGCCAAAGCCCGCATCGATGGACTGGGGCTTCACGCGATACGACACGAACCAGCACAGCGGGCACGTCGAGTACACCTCAATCTGCGAGGCGGACGTCAGACGCGGCACGAGCGGCGCGTTCTCGCCCTCGCCATCGCGGCGACGCAGGACCAGGTACGGCACAGCCGACTCACTCAAATGCTGAGGAGCCTCGCACGCAACTCGCCTACACTCGATGCCCTCGCCGGCCGCTGGATCAAAATCGGCGACAATACCGCCCTCGCCCACGCACGCAGCCTTGGCGGCGCCAGCGGCCTCGGCATGTGCCCGCAACTCGGTCCACACGGCAGCCGGATAGCACTCGCGCGCCTGGCGATCGTGGGTCACGCGGGCGAGCACAACGGGACCGCGTGCCGCGTGCATCGCGCGGCCAAAGCGCACGCGCAGCAGGGCCGCAGGCTCAAGCGTCACGCCGCTGCGATCTAACTCTGCCGTCAGCGTGGCCAGCGGGCCCTCCTCATGTGAGAGCGGATAACTGTCCAGGTCGACGTCGGCAAACAGCACGGCATCGTAGCTGGCGGGGCGCAGGGCTGCCGCATCGGCAAGCGACGCAAAGCGCACCTGGGCGCGCGGCGCACGGTCGACCCCGTAGGTCTCGTAATCGTATGCGGTGCTGCGCTTGTCCACCTTGGTACGAACGCCGTCGAGCACGGGCACGGTCGCCGCCTGTGACACGTCGAGCGCGCGGGCGTCGTTCATAAGGATGTCGATGCCATGTCGCAGTAGGGCGGTCTCCGCCTGGCGACGAGCCTGACCGTCAAGGCCTCCAAGGGCGCGATCGGGCAACGCCTCGACGACGGCGAGCATTGCCTTGAGCGCCGTCACGGGTTTGCCGCGCCACAGCGCTTGGAACACGTCCGAGACCACGCACGGCACGTTCTTAAACCAGCTATCATCACTGGCAGCCTTGCGCGTGCCCCTGACCTGGCCCTGCACGCTCTGCAGCAGGCTCTTGACGGCCGTGGTGGTCTTGCCGCGCGACAGGCGCATGTTCTTGTCGAAGGTGCGCGCGCTGGCAGCATCGGCACCCGAAAGCGGACTGTAAATCCAGTCGGTAAGCTCCGGCGCGGGCCACCACTCGGTCTTGGAGGCGGTGCCCTCGTCGGCGGCCTTCATGCGCTCAATCAGATTGGCGAGCGCCGTAAACTGCCTGCCCGCGATGGACTGGGAAAACGCCGTGAACTCAGCCGTCTCGGCAGCGATATGACGAGCCGCCAGACGAGAGGCGAGCTCACCGAACAGCTGGGGTGCCCGGGCAGAAACGGCAAGCACACGCACGGGGTCGGCAGAGGCGCCGTCGACCTCGGAACCCCGGCACGTTTTTACCAGATTATCAATTGCGTCCGCATAAGCATGAGCACGGGCATGGGGGCCAGCGACCTCAATAAAGGCAGGCTGAGCGGCGGTCCCGCGAGCGGCATCAGACGCGCCGACACCCTCCCCTAGCGGCGCGATCTCAAACAACACATCGCGGGCATCAAATGCCGCGGCAAGCTCCTCGCGCATCGCCGCCTGCTCGCGGGCAAGCAGCACGACGACCTCTCCCCCATTGTTCGCCACGGCAGACAGCAGCTCGAGCAGACCGTGCGTAAACGACGTGATACCGCGCACGCATACGGCGCGAGTGCACGCCGGCAGGCTATCGGCCAGGACACTGGTCATAATGTCAGCTGCCTCGCAGGGCTCGACCATATCTCGACGGTCCAAACCGCCCGCGTAGGCGCGCAAAAGCTCGAACACACGAGCCTCGGCGCCGCTTTTTGGCTCAGGCTGGCAATTGTTGCCACCGCATCGCTCGGCACTCGTCCCCGCCACACCCGGCAGTACGTCGCGGGCCATGCGCGCGAGCATGCGCACCGTGCCCTGGCTGCGCGAAAGCGGCTGCAGGTCGGCATCGTCGAGACGCGTGACCATGTCCGAGAACAGCATCTGGCGCTGAAGGTTATCCACAAAGCTGCGGCCATCGCCCAAAAGCTCCCAAAGCGAGCGAAGCCACGATGTAGGCGTCTTGTAATCGATACCCAGCGAAACTCCGGCTTCTGCCGCATCATGACGACACAGGTCGAGCTCGGCAAATGTTGGCGCCAGCAGCACGGCACGCCCATGGCGGGCAATAAGGTCGGCAAGCAACGCCGACTCGGCATCGCTCAAATCCGTGCCGGCATTGGTGGTATAGATTCGAACAGGCATGGTCCTCCGCTCAAACTGTTCGCAATAATCATTGCATCCATCCTACCCGCCCGCGCAGACACATTGCTACCTCAGCTCCATGTTTTGGCGCAAAGCAACCTGACTCCAACGCACCAGCCGATTGCGGGCATATAAAAACCGCTCCCGGAGGAGCGGTTTTGCGCAATTCGTTTGTTGCCGCTGGCCTACTCGCCATCCTCCAGTTTGATGAGGATCTTGCGATAGCCGCCGTACTCGCCATTAAGTGCCTTGGACACACGGCTCACCGTGGTGGACGAAGCGCCGGTACGCGCCTGAACCTCGACATAGGGCTCGCCCTCGTCCAGGTAACGCGCGACCTGCAAACGCTGCGATAGATCGCAAATCTCGCGCGGCGTGCAGATATCGGTCAAAAACGCTTGGATATCCTTCTCGTCGTCCAAAAGACTAAATGCGTGGACCAGCTGCTTGACATCAGGCTTGTCAAACATGTTCTCGATATTCATCGATCACCGCCAAACCCGCCATAAGGCATCGAAGTTGATACTGACATCGGGCATCGTTCGCCCGTTCTATGCAATAGGGCAACGCCTGTGGCTTTTGCCCGTAGCAGTGTAGCACACCACCAAACTAAAGCGACAAGACTCTCTGTCAGTGGCGCGTTTTTCAGGACGAGCGCCGTTTTGAAACCGAATGCGCACGTAAGCTCCACGAATATTTGAGACAATGGGCGACCAGACACCGCGGCGCACCCGCGCAACCATCCAGGTCGCCGCCGCAAGCCGCTTCGCGCGACGCCAGCAACCCCGGCGCAAGAAAGGATTCACGCCATGCGCTTTATGCTTAACTGGCTCTTCACCTCGATCGCTATCGCGATCGCCACGTTCCTCGTTCCCGGCATCCAGCCCTTCGGTTTTGCCGAGGCCGGGGTCTGTTTCGCCTTTGTGGGACTGTTCCTGAACATCGTCGACTCGCTCGTCAAACCGTTCCTGACGGTCATCTCGCTGCCGCTCACTATTATCACGCTTGGTATTTTTCAGCTCGTAGTCAACAGCTTTATGCTCGAGCTGGCCAGCTACCTGTCGGTCAATCTGCTGGGCGCGGGCATCTCCATCGCCAGCTTTGGATCGGCCTTTATGGGCAGCATCCTGGTATCCATCATGCGCAGCATCCTCGACAGCATCGCTGAGGGCTAAAACGGCCATTCCGGCCGCGCCCGTCTCAACAGCCCAAAACAAAGGCCGCCCATCGCAAAAAATGGGCGGCCTTCTTATTTGCCAAGTCTCAAAGGGCGAGAGAATCTGCCATTTCCACCCTGTCCCCACATGGCAGTCGTGGGTTAGATGACGTAGTCGTAGCCCTCGTTGGGGGCGACGAGCGCATCGAGCGTCACGCCGTCGAGGTAGTCGTTGATGAGCTTGTCCAGGTTCTTCCACACGTCGAGCGTGGGGCACTCATCCGAACGCGAGCAGCCCTTGCAGTCGCCGTCCAGGCATGCGACCGGTGCCAGGCTGCCTTCGGTCAGGCGCAAGATCTCGCCCACCGTGTACTGCTCGGGCGGGCGCGTGAGCACGTAGCCGCCGCCCTTGCCGCGCATGCCCGAGAGCATATTGGCACGCACGAGCGTGGCCAAAATGTTCTCCAGATATTTCTCCGAAATCCCCTGACGCGCGGCGATCTCTTTGAGGGGAATGCGGCCTGCCGCCTGGTGCTCGGCCAGGTCGACCATAACACGCAGGGCATATCTGCCCTTAGTAGAAACCAACATATATAGTGCTGCCTTTCGGTCTTTTAGTCCGTTGAAATTCTAGCCGAAAAAATGGCTTTGAAAATACCCGTTCCGGTCAAGATGGTTAATCAACTTGCAATAAACTCCTATTTCCTATTGCATTACTAGGCTTTAGTGTCTAGTATGCTTCCCAACAGCTAAACGAACAACCTATGAGGTTTGTGGGTTTAGCTGCTAGACACACCGTAAAACCACACGGTATCCAGTCATTTGATCACTTTGGAGGTTCATCATGAGCAAGGTTTACACGTCCATCGATCAGCTTATCGGCCACACCCCGCTTCTGGAGCTCACTCACTTTGAGGCCGATGAGGACCTCAAGGCCCGCGTGCTCGTCAAGCTGGAATACTTCAACCCCGCCGGGTCCGTTAAAGACCGCGTCGCCAAGAACATGATTGACGAGGCCGAGAAGGCAGGCAAGCTCGTGCGCGGCGGCGACTAC
>PPYF01027892.1_pt1 | contig 20011 bp, 20 predicted proteins | sample 1559871 | NCBI WGS metagenome assembly PPYF01 (sample SAMN08240021, study PRJNA423297) | Human gut metagenome, whole genome shotgun sequencing project. | reverse complement strand
GAATATATATTTATCACATATGAAGTATCTATTATGGAAGTATTCGTGGCGAAACAAATGGTTTCGTGATGGGCTATACGGTTTCGCAATGAATTGACTTTGTCAAGTTCGTTGAAAATATATGTCTGATTATATTGCATTTCCCGTGATGAACGCGGTTTGTTAGGAAATATCGACAAGAGATTCCGTCCTGTCACACGATACTGTATTGGCGAGAACATGTACTTCATCAGAAAATCTGAATCTTTTTAAAGTACAGTTTTGTTTTCAAAATAAAAAGCACTACCTTTGCAGTGTTGAATCCCGGTAGCCCCTGTATATCAAGCTATCGGGTTTTGTTTTTGTTTCTACAAAGATAGTCATTTTAATTGAATACATACTTATTGTCATAAAATTCTGCTCATTTTCAATATTTATCACAAAAAGTCAATTGCCCAAAGGCGATTAAACTTTCGTGAAAGCTTTTTTCAGACTAAGGCAAACATTTCAAAATCATTTTATTATCTTTGCAAAAATAACTCTAATATCATTTTCACGAAAAAAAATTAAAAAATTTCCACTTATCCATGCAGTCTTTTGGCATCTCTTGCAACTATTAGATGATGTTTAATTAAAATGGACAAAGTACGCCTCGTAAAACAGTGTCAAGCAGGCGATAGGAATGCCTGGGAGCTTCTTTATCGCCACTATCTTCCATCAATGCGGAGGGTAGTAGCATACCATGTGCACGATTCAGAAGCCGTAAACGACATTCTCCACGACGGTTTCATCATAGCATTCGCTTCTATCGGCACCCTCAACAACGACACCAAGCTCGAAGCGTGGCTCACGTCCATTATGAAAAACCTCGCCATACAGCATCTCAGGGACGAGTCGAGCCACCGTTCCGTCTCCCTTGCCGACGCACCTCTTGCCGATAAGGCCGAGGAGCCCAAGCCGCTCGACGGTGAACTGACCTGGGAAGAGCTGAACAGCATTATTGACAAATTGCCTCAAGGCTACGGCAAGGTATTCCGCATGGCCGTGCTCGACGGCATGTCCCACAAAAGGATTGGTGCCCTGCTTGGCATCGCGCCTCATTCATCGTCCTCACAGCTTGCCCATGCAAAGGCATTGCTGCGCCGCATGATAACACGCTATCGCTTCGAGATGGGCGCAATCTCCGTTGTGGTGCTTCTTCTCGTGGTGTGGCAGGGAGTATTCCGCCAAAAGCCGCAACTGCCATCGTCTCCTATGTTAAGCGATGACCATACGCCCCAAATTTCAGCAATTTCCGACACAATACCTCACGAAATAATCAAAAAGGACGCCACACCTGCAGTCCCGGCTAAACCTGTGGTGAAGAATGTCTATCGGCCACAGCCGGAACAGCAACTCGCCCAAGCCGTCACGGAAGCTGCCGACACCGCTACTACAACCGTGCCCGACAGTCTCCCTACCGACAGCATCATGCACATTCCAAGCATAAAGGGTCTGGAAGAACTGTATGCACAGGCCGACTTTCCACCGGCAACCTTCGATGACGACGACCATGACTGGGCACTGTCACTGGCATATTCCGGTAATCTCGGACACGACAACACCAACCGCTATAATCAGTTCATTTCCGGCGACCCGGATTCGAACACGCCATCAACCGAAATTGAGGTGGCTGAAAAGACAAAGCACTATATGCCGCTCGTTATCGGGCTATCTCTCAACAAGAGCATAACATCGCGCTGGAGCATCGATGCCGGACTGCGCTACACCTTCCTGCGTTCCGACTTACTAACCAAGAGCGAGCTGACTGACAAACAGATAGTACAGAAAATCCATTACATCGGCGTACCGCTCAAAGTGAACTATAGAATCGTAACATTAGGTGGATTCTCGCTCTATGGCCAGGGAGGCGCAGCTTTAGACATCCCTGTAAACGGCAAGCAATCGCATTGGAAACTAAACTGGAACATGAACAGTCCGCAGACCGAAACTCGCCGCATCCATGCTCCGCTGCAGTGGTCGGTAGAAGGTGGCCTTGGTCTGCAGTACCACATCACCCCCTCGCTGAGCATCTATGCCGAGCCATCGGTGCGCTACTATTTCAATCCAAATTCAGAAATAAAGACAATCAGGCAAGAAAAGCCCTTCGAGTTTACCCTCCCCATCGGTCTCAGGCTCAATTGGTAAAAAAAATTTACTGTCCCATGCAGTCTTTCGTTAAATCTCCGTCTATTAGATGAACTTTTAAAAAAACAAAGATATGCGACAAACACTTACCATCATCTCCTCGGCTCTTTTAGCAGCCATCGCCCTGTGCTCATGCTCAAGCACTGAAGACATCGTCAGCCCGCGCATCCCTTTCCTGACCAATGTGCAGAACAGCGACTGCCTGGCATCCCGTAGCGAACTCGAAACCGATTCTGAAAATCATCCCCACTGGGAGTGGTGGCGCGACGGTGCCTTTGAAATGTATCTCGAAGGCTCACATGCCAAATGCAAATTCTACTCTCTCCACTATAACTGCGACTACGAAAGGGTGAACATCAAAATCATCTACCAACAGGGAGTCCTGTCTATCGTGGAATATCCATCAAGCAACAATGCCAACTGCTTGTGCGATATAGATGCCACATTTACAATTGAGGACATTCCTGACGGTCCGTTCCTTCTTAAACTCTACAGTGCCTATATAGACGGCAACTACGACGTAGATAAACCCGAATTTGTCGGCAATGTTAACCTTTCGGACGGCGGAATATTTATCCCCTACTGCAATATCGATTATTACAAGAACGACCTCTCACAGAACCTCCCTCAATAACCTGACTTCCCATAAAATACATAATACGGTTCTCCCCCCTGCACACTAAAGACTTGGTGAAAGTGTACAGGGGGAGTGCTGCCTTTGCAGGAAACGGATTTTTAAACGAAAGGCAAAGCTTTTACCAAGACGAATATTATATGTTAAAATTAATTAATTATGCTACCAATTCGGCTACCAATTGTTATCTTTGCAAATAACAATTTTAAGATTAAATTTATGGAAGTAGTAAGTGCCAGAGAATTTCGCAGTAATCAAGGAAGATTCCTCACTGCTGCAAGAGCCGGAAAAACTGTGCTTTTAACTTCTCGTTACGGTAATTTCAAAATTACCCCTATATCAGATTCAGATGAAATCGTAGAACGTGATATAAGAGCTTCTCTTGCCGAGGTTAAAGCTCATAATGAAGGGAAGATAGAACTGCCTTTGGCTAAAGACCTTAAATTTTGATGGATGTTATTGCCACAAAGGTATTTATAAAGAGTGCAAAAGCTATTGCAAAAAAATACCGCAGTTTCAATGCTGATTATCACAAACTCATTGAGGAATTATCAACTAACCCTCAAATGGGTGTAGATTTGGGAGAGGGCTTTCGCAAAGTACGAATTGCAATCACCTCTAAAGGGAAAGGTAAGTCAGGAGGGTGTAGGGTAATAACGTTTGATTTGGTTGAAAGAGACAATCGTTTATATTTGATATATATCTATGACAAAGCCGACTATGACAATATAAACCTTTCAGTTATAAAATCTATCGTTAAGGACATGGATTTATAAAAAATATAGGGTACATCTTCACAAAGTTTCGATGTACCCTAAACCTTACTTCTCCGACAATGCTTTGTCTATGGGAGTGGTGGCGTTATGCTGCTTCATCTGCATTATGATTGAAGGGCGCACGGTATTCCATTCAAATATTTTGCCTTCGCGGTCTACGAGCACGTATGTCGGCCAGCCTATGCTACTGTATATCTCGGCCGACTTGTCGGGTACGAGCTTTGTATTAAGGTCGTCAAGCTTATATTTGTCTATTACCCTTTTCCAGCTTTTGTCACTCGGCTCTCCACAGCAAACCGTTATGATTTGCAAGTCGTCCTTATGGTCGGCATACAGCTTTTTGAATTCCTCCATTTTGGAGAATTCCATCATGCATGGACCGCAACCTACCGACCAAAGGTCGAGCAACACCACTTTACCCTTGTATTTATCAAGCGAGACAGGCTTTCCGTCCATGCCGGTTAGAATTAGCTGAGGAAGCGCGCTGCCGGCAGCGGTCTGCTTGAAAACCTCCAATAAGCCGCTTATATCTTCCTTAATCCAGTCGGTTTCAACCTCGCGAAGGGAGGGAACACTCGATTTCTCAATTTCAGAATAAGAATCGAACAAAGTGCTTACTCGCAGCTGCGCGGCGCTCACAAGGTCGGCCATAAATGTGTCGGGAGCCAACGCACGACCTATCTTTATTGCGCGATATAACCCGGGTTCGTCGTTTTTTTATCTTACTACGCATTTCCGAGGATAACGCACGTATATAGTCTACCCCGAATTCGCGTGCCGCAGGATAAATCATATCTGCACCCTTCACCTTGCGATAAGCTTTCTTCGACGTTGATTCGAGCGGGGCGGCACTTATGTTTTCAAGCAGTCCCGAACGTATGATGAAAAACATGACTCCATAATAAGCGTCATTAATGAAATAATCGCGCAGCGACAGGGTACCGTTCTCCTTTTCGAAATCCGTTATCAGCTTGTTGTAGTCTGTGATGTAGCGGTTTATGCTGTCAATCAGGGCGTTCTTTGTAGAATCGTTTGATAAATCGCCAAACGATGCCCGGTTGATGTGGGACCTGCGTTGGCGCATCATATCGTGTCTGAACTTCGCGAATTTCAGATTTCGGTCATAATCCGGGTTTGGCGACGAAAGAGTCAGCTTTTTATCAAAATATGTAGCTACCAACGTGTCACCGGCTATCACCGGAACCGTGACCGTATTGTCAACGTATATATACATCTCCTGCAACGGCCCCTGCATAGGGATGCTGCGGCAGAATTCACCGTTTTCATCAATATCTATATTTACCGCATCATTATTGATGTAGCCTGTGACAGCCGTTTCGAAAGTCTTGCCGAAATCAGGACCGACTTTTCCTTTTATTACAAAAGATTCTTTTTTACCGAAATCATCTATATTCGGAGAGAATGGTACTGATATAGCCGACACGGATGTCAGGAGCATCGTCAAGGCAGCGAACACTTTCAGTTTCATAAGTAATGAATTAAGGGTTGATTAGTTAGAGTCGCAAAATTACTTATTATTTTCTATTTTATCAAATTCGTGACCTCATAAATTCCATAATCAACCTCACTTAACCTCTCTACACCATTAATTATTCTCGAAAGTCGCTGTTTTTTCTTTTTAATTTATGTAACTTTGCAGTTGTAACACTCTTCACACTCATTATTTCCAAAGAAGGCTAATGAACAAGCTTCAACTATATATCTATAAATCGCTGCGCGGGTTCAAAAGCGTGCGCAACATCAATCCATCGGAGAACGTCCAGCGACACATCTGTGACTTGCGCAACGCTCTCGAATGCATCGACTACAACCCCGCCGAAAAGAATCTCTTCTACATAATATCTTACATCGACGAGGGTTCATTCTTCACCATCATACGCACCATTCCCGACAAGCCGCTCGACCATCTGGCCACCACTATATTCGTACCCAACGGACTAATAATCAAGCAAGAGGACATGGCCGCTATAGTCAAGCGCACCACACGCATGGTATCAAACCCCAGCGTGAGCGATGCCGACATAGCCGAGCTTCACGAAATACTCTCAAAGGAATATCCCACCGAAAGCGACGCACCCGCCACCGTGGCATCAGAAGGCCGCGAGTATGCAGTGTGCCTGTACGGCGAGGGCACACCACATCCGCTTGACGACTTCTTTGCCGGCCACCCGTATCAGCCCGACTTTTTGAAATATGCCGGCGTGATACTCATAGAGGCTGACCTGGGACTTAATTTCTCGGCCACGGACCTCACCGACTTCATTCCGTCCGAAACCGTTGCTTTGCTGCCTCCGGCCACCGACCCCGACGGATTCACCCCCTACGTCTATCATCATGTGTTCGACCGTCCCTTCCGTGTGCCCCTCGGAGGTGATGTAGAAATAGTATGGCGACGCGGAGGATTCGAGGACAAGAAGCAGGTGCTCACCGTTGAAAATGCCAATCAGGAAGTGCTTCCCACCACCACTTCCGACTCGCGAAAGGCCATTTCGCCGGCATCGTTCTTCATCACCTCACACGTGTCAAAAAATCGTCTCAGCGATGTGACCATCACCGTAAACGGTGTTGAAATCAACGAATCAAAAAGTTTTACACTCACCGAACTGAAACGCGCCGATGTAACAATCACCTCGCCCGGCTACGCTCCCTTCCGCGCCAGCCTTGACCTCGCAGCCACCACCCAGGCACTCATACAGCTTCAGGAGCAGCGCAAAATCTATCGCTTCGAGCTGCCGGTAAAATCGTCGGAACTCGGCGCACCTATCCACTTCGAAATTCACACCAAGCGCGAAATATCCGACAGTCCCATTGAAGGCTATTCACTCCTCGACGGTATACGCGAAGGCCAGGGACGCAGCAACCACCTCGCATACACCGGAGGCTCCACCACTCCCGCATGGCGCACCTACGCAATAGGCGCAGCCGCCGGCCTTATCCTCGGCATACTCATAGGCTGGCTCTGCACAGGCAACGGAAAGTCCGACGCACCAGAACCCGACGTGATAGAGACTCTTGAAGAAGTGGCAGTTCCTGCAGAAACCGATGCTTCAAAAGAAAAGACCGAGACAGCCAAGGCCAAAGAGGAGGAACAGCAAAGCGCTCCAGCATCCAAAAACGAAAGCAACACGGGTGCACCGGCTTCCGACAAGGCTCTTACATATCTCGACACCCACGAAGTGTGGACCAAAGCCGAACTTGATAAGTTCCCCGAACTGAACGGACTTTTCGACGATATGAACAATTTCCGCCTCAACAGCATTGTGGATAAATGGGGCAAAAAGTTATCGAAGTCGAAGCGTTTCTCAAAGGTAGCCCACCACGCCGGCGAGGGTATGCGCAAGAAAGTGTTCACACCTGAGGGCCGCTATTGTAAGACTGAGAGCGACACGAGCATCAAGGTGCAGTCGTACCTCAACCGCATCGACCCCGCCAAGAAAAAATAAGAATATCCTTACTTATCATCTAACATAAAATGTATCGCAAAGCACTGACTATCGGGATTATAGCACTGGCCATCAGTGCCAATGCCCGCGTGGCTCAGAATTCCATAGCCACTACCACCTCCACAGGCCGTACCGTGACGGTGACTGCCATCAACGAAAACATACTCCGTGTCACCAACACCGCTCTCGGCGAGCAGCCGCTGCCCTCGCGTGCCGCCGTGCTCCCCGAAGCTTCTTCCTCCGTGGCACGTACAGCCATGCTCGGCCAGTATGTAAGCACACTCACCACGGCTTCGGGCCTTACGGCAAGCATCGACGACCGCACAGGCTCGCTGGTAATCACTGCCGGAGCGGGCCGTACCCTTACCGACCCCGGCGAACGCATTCTCAGCGACGGGAAGGCAGAAATCGACCTCTTCACCACCTCTACCGGCTCTATGTACGGTGCCGGCGAGCGTGGACACAAGCTCAACCTGCGCGGCGATACCCTCGTGATGTTCAACCGCCAGAACTACGGCTACACCGGCAGCGACCCGCGCATCTCGCAGATGAACATCACCATGCCCCTGGTGCTCTCGTCCGACGGCTTCGCCCTCCTCTTCGATGACTATGCCCGCGCCGAGATGATTCTCTCCAACCCTATTAAGTACATCACCGAGAATACTCATCCCGTAAGCTACTACTTCATAAACGGGGCCTCGACCCTGGCCGACGTCACCGAACAGCTTTCTGCTCTCACCGGACGTCAGGACCTCACCCCATTCTGGGCTTTGGGCTATATCACCTCCAAATACGGCTATCGCACCCAGGATGAGACCCTCGGCGTAATCGACACCCTCAAGCGCGAAGGCTATCCCGTCGACGGCATAGTGCTCGACCTCTACTGGTATGGCAAGGAGCAGGACATGGGACGCCTTGCCTGGGACCCCGAGCAGTGGCCCAATCCTGAAAAAATGCTTTCCGAACTCAAGAAGAAAGGCGTCAATCTTGTGGCCATCTCCCAGCCCTATATATTGCGCAACGGACGCGGTGTTGACAATTACAACGAGCTGCGTGACAGCAATATGCTCCTCAAGGACACTCTCGGCAATGACCAGGAGGTAAAAATCTGGGTAGGCGAAGGCGGTATGTTCGACGTCTCCAATCCCGCTACCCGCCGCTGGCTGCGCAACCGCTACAAGACCCTCACCGACGGCGGCATCACCGGCTGGTGGGGCGACCTCGGCGAGCCTGAGGTGCATCCCCTCAGCGGCAAGCACGCCAACGGACTAACCGCACCTCTCTACCACAACCAGTACGGCAACGACTGGAGCGAGATTATCTACGACCTCTTTAAGGAAGAATATCCCGACACCCGTCTCATGACCCTCATGCGCGGCGGCACTACAGGCTTGCAGCGTTACAGCGTATATCCTTGGAGCACCGACGTTTCGCGCTCGTGGGGTGGACTCGAACCGCAGGTGCGCATCATGCTCAACTCCGGCCTGTCGGGTCTCGGCTACATGGGTCACGACGTAGGCGGCTTCGCAGTGGAGAAAGGCAAGGAATATCAACCCGAACTCTATGTGCGCTGGCTGCAGCTCGGCCTCTTCTCGCCCGTGCTCCGCACCCATGCCCAGCAGTATGCCGAGCCATACGTCTACAAGGAGTACGCCCACATCATAGAGCCGCTCATCAAGGAACGCTACCGCTGGCTTCCTTACAACTATACCCTCGCCTATGAGAACGCCACCAAGGGCTATCCCCTCGTTCGTCCCCTCAACTTCACCGACCCCAAGAACACATTCGACAGCATCAGCGATGAATTCCTGTGGGGCAATGAAGTGCTCGTGGCTCCCGTGATGAAGGAAGGTGCCACCTCACGTCCCGTCACCTTCCCTGCCGGCAAATGGGTGGCCATCAACGACCCCTGCAAGGTTTACGAAGGTCTCACAACCGTGGCCGACTATCCCGCTCCGCTCGATGTGCTTCCGCTCTTCGTCCGCGGCGGTGCTTTCATCCCCATGGCTGACTACGACATGCGCAACACCACCGAATACGACCCCTCGCGCCTTACCATCAACTACTATCCCGTAGCCGGTGAGGAATCCACCTACACCCTCTTCGATGACGACCGCACCTCCACCGGCACCATAGCCTCGGGCAAGTGCCGCCTCATCACATTCACCGGCTCGGCCGACGGCGCGCGCATTAAGGTTACGAGCGAAGGCTCTTACCTCAACGCCCCCAAGACCATCGCGCTCACTTTCGTGATACACCGTGCCAACGGTCAGGCCACCTATCGCATCAACGGACGCAATATCAAGCCCAAATACGATGCCAACGCACATACTCTCACCTTCACACTGCGCTGGCCCGTTGACCGTCCACTCAATATCGAATCTAACAACTTGAAATTATGTTCTCAGGAATAGTAGAAGAACCGGCCACCGTTGTGGCCGCTATCCGCGACGGCGGCAACCTGCGCCTGCGCATCAAAAGCTCTTTCGCCTCTGAGCTACATCTCGACCAGTCGGTGGCTCACAACGGCGTATGCCTTACCGTGGTAGACGTCCATCCCGACTCCACCTACGAGGTTGTGGCCATACAGGAAACCCTCGACCGCTCTAATCTCGGTCTGCTCCGCGAGGGCGACCTCGTGAACCTCGAACGCTCCATGATGCTCAACGGACGCCTTGACGGCCACATCGTGCAGGGCCACGTCGACACCACCGCCGAATGCGACCAAATTGAGGACGTAGACGGCTCGCGCTACTTCCGCTTCCGCTACAGCATCAGCGACGAGATGCGCCGCCAAGGCTACATGACCGTAGAAAAAGGCTCCGTGACGGTCAACGGCGTGAGTCTCACCGTGTGCGACTCCACCCCCGACTCGTTCCGTGTGGCCATCATCCCCTATACCCTCGAACATACCAACTTCAGCCAAATCAAAACAGGCACCCGCGTCAACCTCGAATTCGACATCCTCGGCAAATACATCGCCGGCTTGATGCAACACTGACCCGGATAGCCCAACCTCTTCATCCTCGGCCGCAGGGTATCGGAAAAATTAATCCGATACCCTGCGGTCGTTTTTTTACATTTATAGTTATTAGTAGCTGCGTTAGGAGCATTCCCAACCTCATAGAGGTTGAAAATGATAGCCCCGGGTGAGGCCACCGTAGGCGACCGTTACCCGGGGACGACACCCCCCACAATGTTCCCGACCCCACTCGGGGTCGAACCCTCACCGCCACGCCTTTGTGCGGCCGCTGATGGAGTGAGGTGATAGATTTACACATCATTCAGCTATATGTGAAGAGATATTACACATTAACACTTTTTAATATATCCTTTTTAAGGATTTCATTTTCTTATATTTACCTTTGTCAAAATCGTTAACCATTTCTAAAATCTTTTAAAAACATGTTCAAAAAAATTCTTCTTGTTGTCGTTGCGGCTGTCATGTCCTTCTTTATGACAGAAGCGAAAACGCTCCGTGTAAACAACATTCCCGGTTCCGGTGCCCAATACACCAATTTTAAGGATGCACAGGATGCAGCTTCAGACGGCGACATAATCATCTTTGACGGCTCCAACACGAACTATGGCAAAATAGAAGTTGTTAAAAAGCTGACGATTCAGGGACCCGGTTATTTTCTCCAAGATAACAATGCTTCATCAGAAAATATTTCCGCAGCTTGTTTTGAAGCAATAACGGTTAAAGCCGAAGGTGCCAAAGTAACCGGAATAGTCGTAAACGGTTATGGAGATGGACTCACTTTACAAGCCAACAATGTTGTAGTGACACGATGCAGAATCACCATCATCACTCTTAGAAAGGATTTTAGCTATACCAATGAAGCAATCTCAAACTGCATTATTCACCAAAACTATATCACTACAAGAATCCAGAGTGACTCATACAGCGCTCACGCCACCAATCTACAAATCACCAATAATATAATCTACGCCTATAACTTTATGGGGATGGACTACTCTACAATAAGTAGAAACACGTTTATCTATGCTTCATATTCTAACATGGAGAATAATGTGTTTGAATATAACACCGGTAGTATCCTTGAAAACGGTTATAATCATGGAGACAATATAATCAGAGATAATATATCACATGGGTACAGCTCGACAGATAACGACCAACAAATCAAAGACGAAGAGGCAAAAATTGCGCAAAATTCCGGCGGATTCAAATATGGAGCGTTTTCCGGCGAAGACCCATACGTGCTGAGCGGCCTTTCTTCCGGTCCGAGAATTCAGGACATTGAGATGCCTGAAACTGTTGTACAAGGAGAGAATCTTAAAGTCTCTGTTAAAATCGCAGTGACACAATGATTGCCAAGTCATTACGCCTGTTTGGATGTGTCTTGACAGCCTTACTGGCAACTACCGTTCTTATACCCACTCTTAGTGCGGGAATAAGGGTGGAGGTATTCATTGACAATGATAAAGGATATGGAAATGGAACCCTCTTCGGTGCCCAAATCGGAGACAATTCATTGGAAATTCCAATGGACGGGATTTCTGAAGGTGCCCATACTATATCTTTCAGAACCAAGGACGACAGCGGTTCTTGGAGTACCACCATTACAAAAGTCTTGTATGTTTTCACTTCACAAAATGTGGAAAACGGAGAATATTATATTGATAATGACCCAGGTGAAGGCAACGGTCACTCTATTCCCGTTACTGAAAATAATGTAACTTCCTTTATTGTACCGACCGGCAGTCTATCGGTTGGCCCACACACCCTTACCGTACGCTTGATGAAGAATGGTGCATGGGGAGAGAGCATGACTAAATCTTTTGTCGTAACACCTTCATCGCTGCTATATGAATGGTTCTTCGATACAGACCCGGGTCTCGGGCAGGCTTTTCAAAAAGAAGCTACGGCAGGAGACAACATATTCGTGCTTCCTACAGAAATCCTTAAGCCGGGAGCACATCTGTTTTCATCGCGTGTCCGCAATACCGCTGGACGATGGTCAACCACCGTTAGCCGTCCTATCTATGTTACAGAAAAGGTCACCGGTATTATATCAGCAGAATATTTTGTAGACTCTGACCCCGGCGAAGGCTATGGAAATCATGTAACGCTATCTGATGGAGGTGAAGCTGCCTTTATCGTACCGACAGATAACCTTTCAGCCGGAATGCATAGCTTGGTACTGAGAGGACGGGACGCTTCGGGCAAATGGTACGAACTCTTCTGTGCCCCGTTTAGCGTTGTGGAAAATAGTGGTGTCAACTCGGTAGAATGGAAAATGCAATTCAATATCTACAGGGAAGGCGACTGTCTCAAACTCTTAACCGAGGATATAGAAAACGGAAGTGAAATCACAATCGTCAATCTGCAAGGCGTAGTCCTGTATGAATCGACATTGACAGATACCTCTGAGCCACAGCTTTTACCAATTAATCCGAGTAATGGATATATAATTGTAAACATCACTTCTCCCGACGGAAAACGTAGTGTTAAATTAATGAAGATATAACAACAAGCTCCAAACATATAATTTAATCATGAAACGTTTCTTTTTATTCAGCATTCTGATTGCTACGGCATTGGTATTCAGTGGCGATGCTTTTGGTCAGAGCTTCTTGAACAAGGTCAAGAAAAAGGCCAAGGAAATCCAACAGACTGTGGAACAAGTGTCAAACACCGTCAATTCCACAAGTCGGACAACCACCAAGCAAACTAATAATAAACGGACTTCCGGCGACAATACTGCTGTAAGCAACTCGACGAATGACGGGATATATATTCCTCCAAAACTTCATTCCGACATACCTTATGGTAATTTAGTGATTGATGAAGACAGCATAATATGCCATGTCACGGAAAAGACCAAACAGTATTCTCTTAAGTCGAACTACTATCCTGAAATCCGAGATTACCACAATGGCATGACTATCGTAAAGTCTGATGGAGAATTCTTCTTTATGGATAACACCGGTAATAAGATAACCCCTGAAAAACCTGTGTTATTCAACAACTTTGAGCAAAAGGACAAGCCGGAACAGTTCGAGAATGGACACGTTATCGTAAAATTCAAGAGTGGCGGATATGGAATCATGGACAAGGGAGGAAAAATTGTGAAGAACTTCCAGGCTGATATTGAAGATGCCGCCGGATTCTGCGATGGAGTAGGTGTATTGTTGATAAGAAACAGCAGCAAGCGTTCTGTCAACGACCCTCGCCGATACAAATGGCAATATATTGATACCGACGGTAACAATATTTGGCCTGAACTTTCCATCCCCACCACCGACACAGGCGCCAAACTACGCCATCTAAAGTGCGGGCTGCGAGCTGTATGTAAATACGACCCCGCCGAAAAAAAGAGCAAATGGGGTTTTGTAGATGAGAAAGGGAATTTCAAAATCGCGCCTCTCTATGCCGAGGTCCGTGATTTCAGCGACGGCATTGCTGCCGTAAGGGAATTCCAACCCAACTCAGTGCTACAAACGGGTCGTTGGGCATTTATTGACAAGCAGGGTAATCAGATTACTGATTTTATCTTCTCTCAGACTCCATCCGACTTCAATGCTGGCAAAGCTGTCGTAAAGACGAGGGACGGAAGCAAACAGGTTGTAATCAATAACAAAGGTGAAATCCTTTTCACTGTGCCTAATGTATATGACCTCTCGTCCTTCAGCCCTGACGGATATGCCATATACTGGGGAAGCACCGATGATAGTAAAGGCTTTTCACGACGTGTAGCTTATTGCATCAAGGATAATCTTGAAAACAAACTATCCTATGCCGAGCGCGACACCGAAGACTTCATCTTCTCTCCTGAAGACAATATGTTTTATGTTAGAATAGGCTACCCAACAATTTATGTCCCGGTTGATATTCCATCTATGAACTCATTACCTACTAAAGCTATTCGTCCATTCAGCGAAGGACTCGGAGTGGCAGAGAATGGCGTGGTAGACCTCGACGGCAACTATATCGTTATTTTCGTGCCTAATGTATTCTAACAGCATTAAGGAATATCATAGAGTAACTTGAATTCACAGCTCCGCCGGGAGCATTCCCGACCTCGTTAGAGGTCAAAAGATATTATCTCCTGGTTAGGACACCTAAGGTGTCCTAACCAGGAGATAACTTTTTCGACCTATACGAGACCGCTGACGCTCCGTCCGGAACATTATGGATTATGAAAAAAAACGCCTCCTGCGGCTTTTTTTCGAATATTCAGTAAGCATTTGTAAATATCAGACTCATGGGGTAAATAGCGGATTATCTTTGTGGAAAAAAATTATTTACCATGTATTTAGACAAATTTTCGATTCCAAAAGAAGTTTTCGCTATCATTAATTCCGTTAGTCGTGACGATGAGCAGGATCTGCTCATTTGTGCCGTGATGCACTATATTTACGACCACGATGAGGAATGCGCACGAACCCTGAGTTTTCCTCCTACCGTAAGGGCGTTTCAGAAAATCAAAGAGATTATAGACAAGCCACTTGAACGTGCCCGCAAGGCGAAGGCACGGCGCGAAGACCGCAAGGCACATCCCGAAAAATATCCTCCTCGCCACCCAAAGAACACACGCAAGGCCGGGGCCGTGGAATTGCCGTCGGGCCATGTGATAGAGTCCGACACCCCATTGTTTGACTACTATTGCATAAAAGGCGACCGTATTATGTATTTCCGTATAATCGGCATTGGAGAAGTGGAGGACAAAAAGGCTACCTTCGCCTCCACATTCAACGAGTCAAAAGCCATAGCTGATGCCATGAGACGGAAATAAACAGCCTTAATATATCATATAATAAATAAAAATAGTACCTTTGCATATTATTAGATATATATTCTGAAATAATGGCAAAAAATACAATGGGAACCAAGCTTCCCGGAAAATTAGAGCAAAAAATGGCTGAAATGGGCGAACAAATACGTCTTGCCAGACTAAGACGAAATTTGACGATTGCGCAAGTTGCTGAACGAGCCACATGTTCACCACTTACTGTGGGACGTATTGAAAAAGGTTCACCGACAGTCTCTATCGGAATATATGCCCGTGTACTCTATGCACTTCAACTTGAGGACGATTTGTTGCGAATAGCACAAGAAGATAAATTTGGAAGAATGTTACAGGATTTAGAGCTCAAACATCGCAACAGAAAGAATAATAATTGACAGCTCATAATGAATTATGAAAAGTTTATTTGTTTACGCTGATTTTGACTGGTTAGATTCGCCACAATTTATTGGCAAATTGAATTATGATTCTGTGCGCGGCAATGATACATACGGTTTTGCTTTTAGCAAAGATTGGCTTATTGAGCACAAAGGATTGTACCTGAGCAATGATTTAAATAACTATTCAGGAATTCAATATACAAGACCCGGACACGAAATATTCTCTTGTTTCTCTGACGCACTCCCCGACCGTTGGGGGCGTACACTTCTTAATCGTCGGGAGCAGCTTGTTGCAGCTGATGAAAGGCGCAATGTAAGGCGTCTCTCTTCATTTGACTATCTCATTGGAGTCGACGACTATTCACGAATGGGAGGATTTCGTTTTTCTGAAAGTCAAGGAGGTAGGTTTATAAACACAGAAAAAAATCTTCGTGTGCCTCCTCTATCTAATATCAGGGAACTCATGCAAGCGGCCCATGAGATTGAATTAAGTGAAGAAACACATGTTCTACCTTCAAAGAAATGGGTAATACAACTGCTTCATCCCGGAACTTCACTTGGAGGTGCACGTCCAAAAGCATCTGTATTGGATGATGATGGCGTGTTGACTGTTGCCAAATTTCCTTCTAAAAAAGATGATTATGATGTGGCAAAGTGGGAACATCTATGTCATGTAATGGCAAAAAAAGCCGGTATTAATGCAGCTGAAACCAAAACAATTCCCGGTGAACCACATCATATCCTTTTATCAAAACGCTTTGACAGGACTAACGAAGGCAAACGAATTCATTTTGCTTCTGCGTTGACATTACTCGGACTGACAGACGGCGACAACGCTACCACAGGATATGGATATACTGATATTGCAGATTTCATAGTGCAATATGGATGTAATGTAGAAAAAAATCTTGAAGAGCTTTTTCGGCGAGTTGCATTCAATATAATCTTCGGCAATTCTGATGACCATTTCCGTAATCATGGATTCCTGCTTACCCCAAAAGGATGGGAATTGTCGCCGGCATACGACATCAATCCAACTCTTTCCGAATACCAAAGTCTATTGATAAACCGCTCAACCAATAACTCTGATTTGGACATTCTGCTTATGTCCTCTGATGAATATTTTATTCCGAAAGAGCGTGCATCTTCAATCATTTCGGAAGTCAAAGCGGCTATGACCACTTGGAAATTTGAAGCTCGTCGACTTGAGTTGCCACAACGCGATATTGATACTTTTGCTCCAAGAATAGAAAAGTGGATATAACGTATTGCCAAACTATATTGCGGTGTGCGATCATCAAGCATTTATCGCTTAAAGGCTTTCTTTCTCTAGTTAGTTATCTACTGCATTATCCTTCTGCGCGTTGCGTAACCTTCAAAGAACTCTTCGTATGCAAAAGTAGCTATTTAATTCGAGATTTTGATATAAACTCCCGTTTTTTATCCCCTCATTCATAAGAATTTTCCGTAAAAGCGGTATTGTCCGTCGGCACACCATTGCCCAAAACGAGTTTGGAACAAACGTGTGCCGACTACCGCATAGCTGGAGAAAAGGGCATTGCCTCACGCCTAAACGATGTTTAGACAGATGAAGCAATGCCCCTTTCTTTTGCGCCTATGCCAAGAGGTGCTTTTACGGGTTTTCAAATGATTTTTCTTTTTTCGCTGTCTCTTTTGCCGGAAGCGGAAAGTGAATGCAGAGTGTGTCAGCCTGCCCCATGAATGAAACAGGCGCCCACACACAGCCGGACAAACCGGGAAGAATGATTGTTGCCACCCGGCTGAACAAGTTCCGTCGGATCGGAAACAATCATACTTCCTTTGTTGTGGTTTGCCCTTTTCACGCTTCCGGTGATGTCTTTTTCCTTTTGGTGATTCTTTTTTTTACGGATTTTCCCCTGAAGTTTTTTTCTACACAATCTGCCTCTGTTTTCGTTTACCTCCATTTTGCGCCTTTCAGTAAGCCGCATCAGTCAGTCATTTTCGTTCTGGGCGCAAAGGTAATTCTGTCGGATAAACGAGAGGCAGATAAGATAGTTTGAAACTCAACTCCCTCAGCTCTTGAATCCGCATTAAAAACAAAAAAATCAAAAACAGCGAAGATATGACGGCAACGGCAAATTTCAGACAAATGGCGCAACACATCGGGTTGGCGATATGCGGCTTGATGATGCGCACCGCCTTCGGGGTGTTCGGCATCCTTTGGGGCATCATCAGAGAGATTGTAAACGGAGTGTTCCGAGTGGCGATAGGTGTAATCGTGGCTATCCTTTCCACCATTGCCTTCTTTGGCTTCATCCTTTGGTTATTCACCCTTTAACCCTTACCGACATGGCAAAAAGAAACAGCAAGACGGCAGCGCAGCAGTGCAGATATTACGAGGTGGACAACATCTTCGTGTATATGGTGGAAACGTACATCAACGGCAATTTTGAAACTTTCCGAAGATTGTACCACGAACTGAACAAGGACGCACGGAGGGATTTCATGGACTTCCTTCTCAGCGAGGTAGAGCCGACCTATTGGAGAGAGATACTGAAACAGATAATCTAAAAATGACAGCGATATGAAAGGAACAGACCATTTCAAGAGAACGATATATATGTACTTGGAACAGCGTGCGGAGGAAGATGCGCTATTTGCAAAGAAGTACCGCAACCCTGCCAAGAACATGGACGAGTGCGTGACCCACATTCTGAACTATGTGCAGAAAAGCGGTTGCAACGGTTTCACGGACGGAGAGATATTCGGGCAAGCCATCCACTACTATGAGGAAAACGAGATAGAGGTGGGCAAACCGATGGACTGCCAAGTGGTTGTGAACCACGTTGTGAAACTCACGGCAGAGGAAAAGGCGGAGGCACGTCAGAACGCTGTCCGCAAATACCAAGAGGAGGAACTCCGCAAGTTGCAGAACCGCCACAGACCGTCAGCGAGAAAAGAAAACCAACCCCAACCCTCATTATTTGATTTAGGCTTATGAAACCGAAGACCAAGATACAGAAAGAGGTGGCAAGACTTTCCGCCAACCTTCGCCCCATATCAGCGACACAAATAGATTGGGCATACCGCCACTGCGTTGAGCATATCGGCTACCGCACCAAGAAAGGGAACATCACCTGTTCCGACTGCGGTCACGAGTGGCACAGCGACAGCGGACTATGCGACACCCTTGAAGGCTGCACCTGCCCCAAATGCCATGCCGAACTCAAAGTGCAGGACACACGCAGACGCATCTACAAGGAAACGCAGAATTTCAGCGTGATAACCACCTGCAAAGGGTATCAGGTAATCCGCGTGGCGCAGGTCAGATGCGAGAGCAGGAAAGGCGAACCGATGCGTTTCTACTGCCACGAGGTCGTGCAGCGTTGGATTTCACCCGACGGCAAGGTTACGGACATGGCGTTGCTCCGTGGCTTCCTTTTCTGCTATTGCGATGTGTGGGCATTAGGCAGCGATATGGAGGTAAGACCGCACAACAGCCTATACGATGATGTGGTGGCAAGAAGCTGTGCATATCCAAAGATGAGGATATTGCCCCAACTCAGACGTAACGGCTTCAAGGGCGATTTCCACGGCATCTCCCCCGTGCGTCTTTTCAAAGCCTTGCTTTCAGACCCAAGAATTGAAACCCTTATGAAAGGCGGTGAGATTGAGGTCATGAAACACTTTCTTTTCAATACCCGTACTGCCGATGAATGTTGGGCATCATATCTGATTGCCAAGCGTCACAAGTATCAGATAGACAACCTCTCAATGTGGTGCGACTATCTGCGTATGCTCAAAAAACTCGGTCAAGACCTCCGTAACCCGAAGAACATCTGTCCCGAAGATTTCATGGCGGCACACGACAACGCAACCCGAAAAATTGAAGCCATACACGAGAAGGAAAGAGCCGCAGAGCAACGCCGTTGGGAGATTGAAAGGCGTGAGCGTGAGCAACAGCGACAACTCCAACGAAAGAAAGATGCGGAGGATTTCATCGCCAACAAATCCAAATTCTTCGGCTTGGTAATCACGGACGAGGAAATAATCGTCAAGGTGCTTGAAAGCATAGACGAGTATTACAACGAGGGCAAGACGCAGGGCATCTGCGTGTTTGGCAGTGGATACTACAAGAAAGCCGACACCCTCATACTATCGGCAAGGATTGGCGATGAGATTATTGAAACCGTAGAGGTGGACTTGCGAACCCTCGAAGTGGTGCAGTGCCACGGCAAGCACAACCAGGACACCGAATATCACGAGCGCATTGCCGAGAAGCACGAACTTGACAAGTTTTTCCTTTACGGCTTCGGCTCACACCATTTCTACCTGCACCAACGCTACACAAGCAACCCCGAAATGGTGATGAAGAACAGAGTTCTGTCAGTACATTTTTAACCATCTAAAAAGCAACATTATGACAACACGAATGACCATCAACGGAGTAAGCACCTGCGCGGAAGCAGGTACGGAGAAATACGAGCGTTTCCAATCGGGTATCGGAAGACGCAGGCGGACACTTGTGCAGTACGACTACCGCCACCCCATAGACAGAGAATTGTTCTCTTGTGTCAAACCCACGTTGGACGAGTGCCGAGCCGCACGGGACAAGTGGCTGAACGCAAAGAAGGGAAAGGAGGACAGACTATGAACACGACCTATCAAACGCTGATAGTCAAGTTCAGCGAACCTATCACGGCATTGGACGGTATCTTTGACGATACCGGAGCGTGGGGAACGGACACCCTCAAGGGGTGGATAGATGATTACGAAAGCACACGTTTCACCGCCACCGACAGCCATACGGCAGTCATCACGAGCGAGTACAATA
>PPYF01494515.1_pt1 | contig 20015 bp, 14 predicted proteins | sample 1559871 | NCBI WGS metagenome assembly PPYF01 (sample SAMN08240021, study PRJNA423297) | Human gut metagenome, whole genome shotgun sequencing project. | reverse complement strand
GCAAGTTGGCGGTGTCTTTTTGACGAGCTAAACTGGCCTTTAAAATTTGCAGATCACGATTGTACTGGACTAACTTCTTGTGCAAAGATGCAACTCGGTCGGTCGTGTTACTACGTAAAATCTTGAGGTAGTTTTCAAGATAAACGCCTTCTGTTAGCGTCGTCACCTTGGATGGATGGCGAAGATCTAGAAGGACAAAATCAATCGCACTCGTGACCCCTGATAGGTCTTTTTTGGAGCCCATTTTGATAAACAAGCGACCATTGTTGATTGCACTTTTCTTAAGAACCTGTCTAATATCTCCTGAGAACCAAGGCTAAATAAGCTAGTACAACTATTTGGAGGCTGGAATTAAGCTTACGTTCACAGTTTTTCCAAAGTCGGCGACACTTATCTAACCAGCTCCATGAACGTTCGATGATCCATCGTTGTGCAATACTTTGAACGTATGAAGTTCATTGCGCTTAGCCACCGTTGTATTAGCATCCAAAATAAGTTTCACTTGATCCGAAAATTCTTGTCCAGTATAGCCACCATCAACTATGACACGTTGAACTGAGTCGAGCATTTGATTAGATAAACTGAACATAGCAAAGGCACCTTCGCGATCTGATACATTGGCGCGAATGATATGGATTGCCTGCGGCAACCCATTAATATCAACAGCCATATGGCGTTTGATTCCTGAGATCTTTTTACCGCCATCGTAGCCACTATTTTTTGCTAGGTCAGTATTCTTTAGTGTCTACGCGTCAACAATGATGAACGACGTTCGGGTCGATCGGCCTTGCGCGAGGCGATAGGCACCAACAGTTTTTTTAAAAGCTTTTCTAATAGAAAATCAACCGTAGGATCTGGCTTGTCTCGCCACATATCACAATAACGGTAAACTGTATGCCATTCAGAGAAATCGTGTGGCAATTCACGCCATCGGCAACCCGTTGTAAGCGAATAAAGAATAGCATTGAATACATTATAAAGATCATAATGGCGCGACCTTATACCTATAAGTTTTCGGAGGCCTTCTAGGCCAGGTCAAATCAATTCAAATTGTTCTCGAGAGACGTTGCTTTGATACTCCGACATGGTGGAAACCTCAAGCAGTTTGTTTATCATTTTACCAAACTCAACAGATACTAGCAGATTCTTACGCGAAGAACACAGCACAAACGAAACTAGATAATGTAAGGGCAAAGTAGAGCATTTATGGCCCACTACGGGCATGGCTTTCTGTCCACAATGATAACTGATCAATCTTCTCACTTGTCCATTGTCTTGATGTGATCAGACCATCCAAAAAGAAACGCCAAGCGTCTCCGTTCGCTCGCTTGTTTCTTTGAATGGTTCGCCCCATCATTCGAAGCGTGGCTAAAGACAGGCCCCCATTCCGACCAAGCTTTCGAATAACCTTCAGAAGGTTGAGCTCTGCCACATAATGCAACACGCGCGTCAGCATCTGACTACTGATACCGAGTTGCGCACGTAGCTCTCTCGTTGTGATCTGTAAATAATCTGCGTTTCGACCAGTTTTGTTGTTGACGTATTTAACCAGGTCTTTGGCCCATTCACGTAAATGACTGTACTGTCGATCCTCTCGTACTTTTGCATATTTACACCATACTTGATTTCCGGTAGGTTTGGTCGCGTCAGGCGCGTACGCAGAGATCAATTCGGTAATATAATGCGCATTGGCGCCTTGATATTTACCAGAAAAGGCGCTATGAACGATTCGCTGTACCTCGCGATCGCTGAGCGGTTCCCGTTGGTCAGAATTCCATTGATCCGCGTAGTCGTAAGCGTCCCTTTCCGTCCATCCCGAACTATAGCCAGCTAAACAGAGCGTCAACAAGGTATTGTTTCGCCCTAACATGCCGTCACCGCGGGAAACTTGTGCTCTTGTTAAAGCAATAAACCACGGTTGATCCGTTTGCTTGACCCGAAAATGAACCCGATCTTTTTCGCCTGCAGACGCCTGCAGACGTTTAGCCCATGCCAGCAAACCGCCAAAATCGTGCGTCAAGGCTGGCTCAAAAAAGCAGACGTTTTGCTCATTCGGCTTGCGAAAGAAACCGAAGTGATTGGCTCCGGGGTCAACCTGTGGCAACTGCTTAGCCACAGCAGTACGAATGGCTTCACTAACCATCTTTGCCGCTGTGATCGCCGGAAACTGATCGTTGTGCCGTCTAACAAAGACAGGTCGATCCAACACATAGTAAGCTTGATAACCATGTGGGGTTTCAAGCAGAATCGTTGGCCAAATCTCCGTCCGACTGTCATCCAAAGTCACAATAAACTTGTGGTATAAATTCACGGAATAGCTAGGCTTGTGATCGCCGAAATCAGCATCAACGACAAACGTATTAATCTGCTTCAGATTATCCTCTGAATGGCCAGAGATCACGTGACGGTTGGGGTTTTTGTATGTACCGAACCGGAAAATATTGGGTGTCCAGTGACTGCATGAATCATTATCTAAAATAGCTTCTTGGCTTGTTGACACAAAACCAACGGCCTCTTGAAGTGCTTCTTTACTGCGTGTGAGGAAGACAGCACCTGTTGGACGATCGCCGCATTGCTCGGAAGCAGGTAATCGACTGTGTTTAAATCTGCTAATAGCCAAGCCGTGATGCAAAATTGCGACAATTGCTGCTTCAGAAATATTCTGCGTACCTAGTACGTCCATCTTTCCCACGCCCCTCTAACATTTTTTGCACGAAAAAAACCCACTCCACCTTCAGATGTGGAAATGGGCTTTTCCAAAATTGTAAGCGTTGAAATTCCGCCTTGAACCTTAGCCTAAAATTCTCGCATTAGCAAGAACCTATGTATCATAGCTAAAAAGTTGCTCTGCCCATTTCTCAAAAAGGCGTACTAAAACGAGCAGCATAGCCCTTGAAAAATAAGCAGTTAGCAAGTAAAATAGCTTTGATTAGAGAACGCTTAACTTAGCCTTATTAATCAAGTTCCACTTGGGCTACACCTGGTAAGCTTCAGGCCAACTGCAATTGGTCTGAAGCTTTTTTACGTTACTAACATACCTTTATGTAAAGCGTATAGTCAAGGCTTTTCTATACTTTTATACTTTTTAGCAGGCGTAAGTCTGCAATATTATACTTTTATACTTTGCAACTTTTATACTTTTGCGGTATTATAAAAGTATAAAAATATAAGCTAATCGAAAAAGACTAATGCATCAACGATCTGAAAGCCTCTTTTGTTTATATTTTTATAAGTGTCCACTTTTATGCTTTTCCATATTTCCACTTTTATACTTTTATACTTAGGGGGAAACAGTATGACTAAAGTGATTACAACAGGGAATTTTAAGGGCGGTGTGGGTAAAACTACCAATGCGGTTATGATTGCCTACACCTTGGCGAAACAAGACAATCAGGTTTTGTTGGTTGATCTTGACCCACAGGCGAACGCATCAGACCTTTTATTCACAACCATGGCTCTTGTATTCCAAAATATCGAAAGAAAAACGCGGCGAATTAACCCAGACGGAAGAGCCATAACCGAAGAATACTGGGCGATTCGTGGAACTGAAACACCCATCTATGATGTTACTGAATTTAAGGCAATCGTTTCTAATGACCTTGAAAAAGCGATTATTAAATTCATGCCCAATTTGGATTTCATACCATCGGATGAAGATCTTCAAGGCCTTGAAAAATACCTTTACACAAACTTCGATACAGACTATGAACAAGATCACTTTTTTAACAATCTATTAGAACCGATAAAGTCAAACTACGATTACATCGTAATGGATGTCCCCCCACAGTTGAACAAATTCACCGATAGTGCCTTAGTAGCTAGCGATTATGTCATTGTTGTTTTACAAACACAAGAAAGATCGCTTAGCGGTGCAGAAAAGTTTGTTGAGCACTTACTCCAAATCCAAAACGATTATGAATTAGGACTAGATTTGCTTGGTGTACTCCCCGTTCTATTTCAAAATGGTGCTGACATAGACTTGGACGTGCTGAACGATGCTAGAAAGAGTTTCGGTGATGCCAATATGTTTAAGACTGAAATTAAGCAAATGGCTAGATTAAAACGATTTGATCGAACAGGTATAACTGACAATCCTCATGATATTCACGACAAACGCGTGCATGCATTATATGAAAAACTATGCGCTGAAGCCCTCAATCGTATGCATTTAATTCAGGAGGTAAATCATGACTGATCAAAGTATTGGACTTTCTTCATTTAGAAAAAACAAAACACAGAGACCCGCATCAGTTAAACCAATCGAATCTGCTGATGAACATCGTTCCATGCCGACTGATATTCTAAATCATTCAACAAGGATTAGTAGTTCCAAAAATCTGCCAAAATCGATTAGAATTGCTAAAGATACACATGTTGCAATCACCACTCTAGCAAGACTACAGGATAAACCAATCTATCAGGAAATAACAGATATATTAGAAGACTACATTCAACGGCAGCCATCCAGCGTTCGAAAATTAATTCGATCGAGCGTTGAAGCTAGCAAGGAAGAGCGTTTGTAAGTATAAAAATATAAAAGTATAAAAATATATTTTCCCACTTTTATACTATTTTTGGGGTCTACACTTTCTGGTGTTGAGAAATAATCAACACTGAACGTGTAGTCCCTTTTTGGACAACGCAAAAAGACACCTACTCAGTGTTCATGCTATGCTTGTTAGCGTCGAAACCAAAAGCAAGCGAGGTTATGAGTAAATGTCCCCATGCGACCCTACACTGTCCGTCCTTGGAGTACCAGACAATACGGCTCCTATGCTGTAATTACGGACAAAAATAGTTTGTGCGTAATTACAGCATAAGGGCCTCTAGGTCGGAGCCCAGGAGGCGGAGACCGGCCGCACAGCCCAACCCCACGCCGAACCGGAGGCCAGCCCGCCCGCACCGCGGCCGCAATCGTCCACCCAACGCCCCCCAAGTTTTTGATAGCGGTAACAACGCCTGTGCGCTTGTCGTGGCCGGCCTTTTTTCATAAGGTTGGAGGAGAAAGGAAGGGTGGTTATGGGCGCTTGGTATGAACACGCAATTATTTACCAAATCTATCCAAAATCGTTTCAAGACAGCAACGGCGACGGCATCGGGGACCTGAACGGGATCCGGCAACGGATCCCGTACCTGCAAGCCCTCGGCATCAACACGGTGTGGCTGAACCCGATCTTCGTCTCCCCACAGGTGGATAACGGCTACGATGTTGCCAATTACTTCGCCGTGGACGAAACCATGGGTACGATGGCCGACCTGGAGGCGCTGATCGCGGCGCTCCACGCGGCCGGCATCCGTCTGATCATGGACTTTGTGCTAAACCACACCTCGGATCAGCACCCGTGGTTCCAGGACGCCATTCACGCCAAAAATAGTCTGTACCGCGACTACTACATTTTCTCTGGCCACGACGGGCAGCTGCCAAACAACTGGGGCAGCTTCTTCGGCGGATCGGTTTGGGCGCCGGATCCGGCGGGAACCGGGCAGTCGTATTTTCATCTGTTCGACCGGCGGATGCCGGATCTGAACTGGGCCAATCCCGAGGTGCGGCGGGCGATGGGAGACGTCGCCACGTTCTGGCTCGGCAAGGGCATCGACGGACTGCGGCTGGATGCCTTCATCCACATTGCCAAGGCCGAGCTGGGGCAGGATTACCCCCTGGCTCCGGGGCAGCAGACGCCGGTGGTGGCGGAGCCGTTTTTCTCCAACCTCCCGAAGGTGCAGGAATGGCTGCGGCCGTTCTGCGACCGGATCAAAACCGACTACCCCGACGCGTTTCTGCTCGGCGAGGCGGCATCGGCCAACGTTAACCTGGCGGCGGATTACACCGCGCCTAGCCAGCACCTGATGGACAGCGTGATCACGTTCCGCTACTTCACCGAGGACGAAAGCGGCCTGGATCCGCGGCTGCCGGCGCAGTACCAGCCGCGGACGCTGGATTTCCCGGCGTTCAAGCAAACCCAGGCGGTGTGGCAGCAGACCCTCGCCGGGGTGTCGATGCCGACGCTGTACTGGGGCAACCACGACATGGCCCGGCTGGCGACGCGGGTGGCCAAAACCACCACCCAGGCGCGCAGTCTGGCCATGCTGATGTACCTGCAGCGCGGCCTGCCGGTGATCTACTACGGCGAGGAGCTCGGGCTACACAACCTGCAGTTCGATCACGTTGATCAGTTCGCGGACGTTTCGGTGGCGCCGTTCGTGGCCGCGGTCGAGGCCACCGGGCAGTCGCGGAGCGCGGCGCTGGCCATGGTGTCGGCGACGCACAAACTGCCGGCACGGGGGCCGATGCCTTGGACGACCGGGTTGCACCAGGGCTTTTCCAATCACCTGCCGTGGCTGGTTGGGCGCAGCGAGGACGCGACCAGCGTGGCCGCGCAGCAGGCCGATGAGGCCAGCATGCTGCACTTCTACCAAGCGCTGATTGCCCTGAAGAAGCAGCCGCTGTTTCAGGCCGGGCATTACCGGCTGCTGACGACGGCGCCGAACCTGTACGTCTACGAACGCACGCTGGCCAGCCGGCGGGCCCTGGTGGCGGTGGCCTTGGATGAGCAAGGCTCCACCTTCACCGTGCCTGAAGGCCTGACGACCGTGGCGCTGGCCGCCGGCGATTACCAACTCGAAGGTCAAACGCTCACGCTTGGCGCGAACGCCGGCGTGGTGTTAAACGAAAGGGGAACTCGATAACCATGCAACTTGCAGCATTACGGCACCGCCCAGAAAGCGAAGATTGTTTTTTGTACACTCCAGATGAGCTGCGGCTGCGGCTCCACACAGCTAAGGCCGACGTGCAGGCGGTCACCGTGCTGTACGGGGATCCGTATGTCACCGCGCCGAACCCGACCACCGGAGAACCGGAATTCGCCTACCAAGAGGCGGCGATGATCAAAACCGGCACCGGCCAAACCAGCGACTACTGGACCATCAGCCTGACCGCGCCGTATCACCGCCTGCAGTACCAGTTCCTGGTGACCGGTCAGGACGGCAACACCGTCCTGCTCGGCGACCGCGGCTTGCGGGCCGACAGCGCCGCCAACCGCCGGGCCGATCTGTTCCGGGTGCCGTACTTCCACGCCATCGACACGGTACAGACGCCGGCCTGGGTCAAGGAAACCGTGTGGTACCAGATATTCCCGGAACGCTTCGCCAACGGGGACAAGACGAACGACCCCAAGGGCACCAAGCCTTGGCGTCCGGCGGATCACCCGGGCCGTGAGGATTACTACGGTGGCGACTTGCAAGGGGTGCTGGACCACCTGGCCGACCTGCAGGCGCTCGGCGTGAACGGGCTGTACTTCTGCCCGGTGTTCACGGCGATGTCGAATCACAAGTACGACACCATCGACTACTTCAACATCGACCCTGCGTTTGGCGACAAGGCCTTGTTCGCCGATCTGGTCAACCAGGCGCACCGCCGCGGCATGCGGGTGATGCTGGACGCTGTGTTCAACCACATGGGCAGCCGCAGCATGCAGTGGCAAGACGTGCTGAAGTTCGGTCCGCAGTCGCGCTTCGCCTCCTGGTTCCACATCAACCGCTTTCCGGCGGCGCCCTTCGCCGCGCCGGAACAGGGCGGCGTGCCGCAGTACGACACCTTCGCCTTCGAACCGCACATGCCGAAGCTCGACACCAGCAACCCGGCGGTGCAGGACTACCTGCTTGAGGTGGCGACGTACTGGATCAAACAGTTCGACATCGACGCCTGGCGGCTGGATGTGGCCAACGAGGTGGACCATCACTTCTGGAAACGGTTCAATCAGGCAACCAAAGCGCTCAAGCCCGATTTCTTCGTGCTGGGCGAGGTCTGGCACTCCAGCCAGCCGTGGCTTAATGGGGATGAGTTCGATGGGGTCATGAACTACGCGTTCACCGAGCAGATCGAGGCCCACTTCCTGACCGGCAAGCTGAGCGCTCCTGAGCTGACGGCGGCGCTGACGGATCAGCTGATGCTGTACCGCGACCAAACCGACCAGGCGATGCTGAACATGCTGGACTCGCACGACACCGCGCGGCTGCTGACGGTGGCCGGCGGCGATGAGAACCTGGCCCTGCAGGCCCTGGCCTTCACCTTCCTGCAAACCGGCATGCCGTGCCTGTACTACGGCACGGAAATGGGCATGGCCGGCGAAAACGATCCCGACTGCCGGCGGCCAATGGACTGGGCCCAGCTGAAGGGCCCGATTTGGCAGCGTGTGCAGGCCCTGGTGACCTTCCGCCGCGCCCAGGCGGCAACGCTTGGCACCGGCACCACGGTGTTGAGCGTGACTGCGACCGGGCTGCTTAAGGTGACCCGCACCGGTGCGCACACCGTGACGGCGTATTTTAACACCACCAAGCAGCCGGTAGCACTGACCGCCAGCCCAGTACTGGCGCAGGGTTACGCCGACCAGCAGCTGGCGCCAACCGGATTCGCTGTTATGGTTCAGTAAGATTCTGATAGCGGTAACAGGCAATTTGACCTTTTAAAAGCGCTTTCAGCCTATCATAATCAAAAGTGTAGAAAAGTTCAGGTGGCGCAATTCACCTGCCGAAAGTGAAGGATGCAAGATGAAACGGATATTTGAAATCGACCCGTGGCTGGTGCAAAGCCACCAATTGAACCCCAACGAGAAACGCCTGCAGGAAAGCATGACCGCCATCGGCAACGGCTACATGGGCCTGCGCGGTAACTTCGAAGAAGGTTACAGCGGTGATCACCTGCAAGGCACGTACCTCGGCGGCGTCTGGTTCCCAGATAAAACCGTCGTCGGCTGGTGGAAAAACGGCTACCCGGATTACTTCGGCAAGGCCATCAACGCGCCGAGCTTCATCGGCATGGCGCTCACTGTCAACGGCGAGCGCGTCGACCTGGCCACCAGCGCCTACCGCAACTTCACCCTCACGCTGGACCTGCACCAGGGCCTGCTGACCCGTAGCTTCGTGTTCGAAGGCAAACAGGCCACGGTGCGCTTCACCTTCAAGCGCTTCCTCAGCAACGTCATCAAGGAGGCGGCGCTGGTGCAGCTCACCGCCGAAAGCCTGGCCGGGCCGGCCGAATTGACGGTGGCTGCTCAGCTCGACGGTAACGTCACGAACGAGGACAGCAACTACGACGAGCGCTTCTGGGCACCGCAGGGGGAAAACGCCGCGGCAGGCACCATCCAGCTGCAGACCAAGCCCAACCCGTTCGGGGTCCCGCAGTTCACGGTGCTGCTCAAGCAAAGCCTACGCCAAGGGGCAACCCTTTTACCCGGCACCGTGACCACCAGCACCGGCCAGCTGACCAGCACGGTCACGCTGCCGCTGGCGCCAAACGTGCCGGTCCAGCTGGAAAAGGACGTCATCGTGGTCACGAGCCGCGACGTCGCCCCTGAGGCCCAGGCCGAAGCGGCCGCGGGGCTGATGACACAGCTGCAGGGCCAAAGCTTTGCGGCCCAGCTGGCGGCACACACCGCCCTGTGGGCCAAGCGCTGGGCCCAAAGCGACGTCGTGATTGAAGGCGACGACGCGGCCCAGCAGGGGATCCGCTTCAACCTCGCCCAGCTGTTCATGACCTATTACGGCGACGATAAGCGGCTCAACGTGGGGCCGAAGGGTTTCACCGGCGAGAAGTACGGCGGGGCGACCTACTGGGACACCGAGGCGTACGTGGTGCCGATGTACGTCGCCGCCACCCCTCCGGCCGTGACCCGGGCACTGCTGCAGTACCGGCACGACCAGCTGCCCGGCGCCTACCACAACGCCCAGCAGCAGGGGCTCAAAGGGGCCTTGTTCCCGATGGTGACCTTCAACGGCATCGAGTGCCACAATGAATGGGAAATCACCTTCGAGGAGCTGCACCGTAACGCAGCGGTCGCCTTCGCGATTTACCAGTACACGGCCTACACCGGCGATGAAAGCTACGTCAACCACGACGGCATGGAGGTGCTGGTGGGCATCAGCCGCTTCTGGGCGGACCGGGTCCACTTCTCCAAGCGCGCCGGCAAGTACATGATCCACGGCGTCACCGGGCCGAACGAGTACGAAAACAACGTCAACAACAACTGGTACACCAACACGATGGCCGCCTGGTGCCTGGAGTACACGCTGGCCCGGCTGCCCAAGGCCGATGCCGCCATTCAGGCCAGGCTGGCCGTGAGCGGTGCCGAGCAGCAGCAGTGGCAGGACATCATCGACTGCATGTACTATCCGGAGGACAATAAGCTGGGCATCTTCGTCCAGCACGACACCTTCCTGGATAAGGACCTGCGGCCGGCAAGCTCGATTCCAGCCGATCAGCGGCCAATCAACCAGCACTGGTCCTGGGACCGGATCCTGCGGTCGCCGTTCATCAAGCAGGCGGATGTGCTCCAGGGCCTGTACTTCCTGAACGATCGCTTCACCCGCGAGCAGAAGGAACGCAATTTTGACTTCTACGAGCCGCTGACGGTGCACGAAAGCTCGCTGAGTGCCTCGATTCACGCGGTGCTGGCCGCCGAGCTCGGCAAGCAGGATAAGGCCGTTGAACTCTATCAGCGTACGGCTCGTCTGGACCTGGACAACTACAACAACGATACGGCAGACGGTCTGCACATCACCTCGATGACCGGCGGCTGGCTGGCTATCGTGCAGGGCTTCGCCGGCATGCGCTACGACCACGATCAACTGCGGTTCGATCCGTTCCTGCCGAAGCAGTGGCAGGGTTACCAGTTCCGCATCAACTACCGCGGCCGGGTGATCCAGGTCGCGGTGGGGAAAACCGTTGCATTGACCCTGCTGGCCGGCCCGCCGCTGACCGTCATGGTTGCCGGCCAGCCGCAGCATTTGGAGGTGAGCGCGCATGCTTAAAGGATTGCTGTTCGACCTCGACGGCGTCTTGACCGACTCGGCCAAGTTCCACCTGCAGGCCTGGAGCCAGCTGGCCACCCAGCTGGGCATCACCCTGACGCCGGCCGAGCGCGAAGGCCTGCGCGGCCGCTCGCGGCTGGACTCGCTGAACCTGATTTTGGCGGCAGGCGCCCAGGAAGACCGGTTCAGTGCCGCAGAGAAAACGGCGCTAACCGACCAGAAGAACGCGGTGTACCTGAAGCTGATTCAGACGATGACGCCGGTGGACATCCTGCCGGGCATTCCGCAACTGCTGAAGGACGCGCAGGCGGCCGGCCTGAAAATGGCCATCGCCTCGGCGTCGCGGAACGCCCCGACAATTCTTGACCACCTGGGCCTGGCCGCCAGTTTCGACGCCATCGTCGATCCGGCGACCCTGCACCGCGGCAAGCCCGACCCGGAGATCTACCAGCAGGCGCAAGCGCTGCTGGGGCTCCAGGCCGCCGAGGTGATCGGCTTCGAGGATGCCTCGGCCGGGGTCGCCGCCATCAAAGCGGCCGGTCAGTTCGCGGTTGGCATCGGGGATGCCCGGCTTCTGGCCGCAGCGGATTACCTAGTGAAAGACACGGCGGCCCTGCAGCTGAGCCAGTTGCAAGCGGCGTTCGCCAAAGAAAGTGGGGAGACTAATGGTTGAAATCGACTTGGACCACCTCTACAAGAAGTACGACGACGGCGAGGATTACTCGGTGGTGGACTTCGACCTTCACATCAAGGATAAGGAGTTCATCGTGTTCGTCGGCCCCTCGGGCTGCGGGAAGTCCACCACGCTGCGTATGATTGCGGGGCTGGAGGACATTACCAAAGGCGAGCTGAAAATCGACGATAAGGTGATGAACGACGTGGCCCCCAAGGACCGCAACATCGCCATGGTGTTTCAGAACTACGCCTTGTACCCGCACATGTCAGTGTACGACAACATGGCGTTCGGCCTGAAGCTACGGCACTACAAGAAGGAGGACATCGACGAACGCGTGCAAAACGCGGCGGAGATCCTCGGCCTGAAGCCGTTTCTCGACCGGAAGCCGGCCGCCTTGTCCGGGGGCCAGCGGCAGCGGGTGGCCTTGGGCCGGGCCATCGTCCGCGACGCCCCAATTTTCCTGATGGATGAGCCGTTGTCGAACCTGGACGCGAAGCTGCGGGTGTCCATGCGGGCGGAAATCGCCAAGCTCCACCAGCGCCTGAACACCACCACGATTTACGTGACCCACGACCAAACCGAGGCCATGACCATGGCCGACCGGGTTGTCGTCATGTCCGTGGGCCACGTGCAGCAGATTGGCACCCCGGCCGAGGTTTACCAGAACCCGCGGAACCAGTTCGTGGCCGGGTTCATCGGGTCGCCGGCGATGAACTTCTTCAACATGACCTACCAGGACGGCTTCGTCAGCGACGGCCAAAGCATTCGCCTCAAAGTGCCGGAAGGCCGGGCGAAGATTCTGGACGACCAAGGGTACAACGGCAAGGAAGTCGTGTTCGGCATCCGGCCGGAGGACATCCATTCGGAGGAGGCCTTCCTGGAGACCTGGCCGGACGCGGTGATCAGCTCAACCGTGTCGGTGTCAGAGCTCCTGGGCGCCACCGAGCAGCTTTACCTGAAGGCGGATGACACCGAGTACGTTGCCAACGTCAACGCGCGCGACTTCCACAATCCCGGGGATCATGTGAAAATGGGCTTCGACGTCAACAAGGCGCACTTCTTCAACAAGGACACGACCATGGCCATCGTGGCTAAGCCGATTCCGCTGGAAGGCTGAGGAGGTGAGTGCATGACCCCATGGTGGCAGCAAGCCGTCATTTACCAGATCTACCCTAAGAGTTTTCAGGACAGCAACGGGGATGGCATCGGCGATTTGCCGGGGATTACCAGTCGCCTTGATTACCTCAAGCGGCTGGGCGTCGATGCCCTTTGGCTGAGCCCAGTGTACGTGTCGCCCGGCGAGGACAACGGCTACGACATCGCGGACTACGAGGCCATCGATCCCCAGTTCGGGACGATGGCCGACATGGACGCCTTGATCGCCGCCGCCAAGCAGCGCGGCATCCGCATCATCATGGACCTGGTCGTCAACCACACATCCTCGGCCCACCGCTGGTTCGTTGAGGCCCGTCGCAGCCGAGACGCGCCGCACCGCGATTTTTACCTCTGGCGCGACCCGAAGGACGGGCAGGTGCCTAACGCCATGACCTCGACCTTCGGCGGGTCGGCCTGGCAGTACGACGCGCCGACCGGTCAGTACTACCTGCACCTGTTCGGGAAGGGCCAGCCGGACCTCAACTGGGCTAACCCGGCGGTCCGCCAGGCGATTTACCGGATGATGAACTTCTGGATCGAGAAGGGCATCGGCGGGTTCCGCATGGACGTCATCGACCTGATTGGCAAGAATCCGGACCGTGAGATCCGTGAAAACGGCCCGCAGCTCCACCCTTACTTACGCGAAATGAACCAAGCCACGTTCGGCGGCACTGACTTAATGACCGTCGGCGAGACCTGGGGGGCCACGCCAGCCATCGCCCAGCAGTACGCCGATCCGCGGCACCACGAGCTCTCGATGGTGTTCCAGTTCGAGGCCATGCAGCTCGACCAGCAGCCCGGCAAGGAAAAATGGGACCTCAAGGCCTTCGACCCGGCGGCACTCAAGCAGGTACTGGCGAAGTGGCAGACGCAACTCGACTACGCGCACGGCTGGAACAGCCTGTTCTGGAACAACCACGACCTGCCGCGAATCGTGTCCCGCTGGGGCGATGATGGCCGCTACCGGGAGCGCTCGGCCAAGATGTTCGCCATCCTGCTTCACCTGCTGCGCGGCACCCCGTACATCTACCAAGGCGAGGAAATCGGCATGACCAATACCCCGGTCACCGACATCGCCGAGGTCAACGATCTGGAAAGTCGCAACATGTACCAGGCGCGGCTGGCGCAAGGGGTGCCGCGCGCCGCCTTGCTTCACGCCATCAACGTCAAGGGCCGCGACAACGCGCGCCGGCCACTGCAGTGGGACACCAGTGCGCACGCCGGCTTCACCACCGGCAACCCGTGGCTGGGGGTCAACCCCAACTACAAGACACTGAACGTCGAGGCGGCGCTGGCGGCACCGGAGTCCGTGTTTTACACCTACCAACAGCTGATTGCGCTGCGCCACGAGCATGACATTGTGGTGCACGGCGCCTTCACCCTGCTGGCCACCGTACCTGGCGTGATGGCTTACTACCGCACGCTTGGCACCGCGCGCTGGCTGGTGGTGGCCAACCTCACCGCCACCATTCAGCCGTTCCACCTGCCGGCGCCGCTCAAGCAGGTGTTGATCACCAACCTGCCGGGCACGCCTGGAGAAACACTGGCACCGTACCAGACCTTCGCGGCGGTCATCGATTGAATCTGGGGTTACCGGTATTATTGACGTACCAGGTGGGGCTAATACCGTCCCGCTTCGCAGCTTGAATTATTCCATTAGGAGGAAACTCATCATGAAATTATGGCAAAAGATTGCTTTAGGGGCCACCGCATTGCTATCTGCAACCGTCCTTGCAGCATGTGGCAGCTCCAGCTCCAGTTCTTCCAGCACCGACAGCAACAAGGTTACCGGCACCGTGAAGCTCTGGGTCGATACCACCCAGGTGCCGTACTACAAGAAAATCGTGAAGAACTTTAACAAGAAGTACCCAGACGTGACGGTCAAGGTCACCCAAAGCCCGAACGGCTCCGCCAACGCGAAGACCGATGTCGGCAAGGACCCGGCCAAGGCGGCAGACGTCTTCGAAGTGCCAAACGATCAGCTGGGGTCGATGGCCGATCAGGGCTACATCAATCCGTTGTCACCAGCCGCAACCAAGAAGGTCAAGGCCAACAACGTGGCCATGTCCGTCAAAGGCGTGACCTGGAAGAACAAGCTCTACGCCTTCCCGTTTGCTGAACAAGCTCAGACGGTGTACTACAACAAGTCCAAGCTGTCCGCCGAAGACGTCAAGGACTGGGACACCTTGACCAGCAAGGGCGTGTTGGCCACCGACTTCACCAACGCCTACAACTTCTATCCTGTCTTCCTCAGCGCCGGCACCTACCTGTACGGCAAGGACGGCGAAACCCTGACCGGCACCAACGTCAACAGCGCCGCCGGGGTCGCCGCAATGACCTGGCTGGCTCAGCAGAAGCAAAACAAGAACGTGATGCAAACCTCTAACGCGCTGAACCAGCTGAAGTCCGGCAACGCCGCGGCAACCCTGGACGGCCCGTGGGATGCGGCGAACATCAAGAAGATTCTCGGTGACGATTTCGCCGTTGCCCCGTACCCAACTGTGACGATTAACAGCAAGAAAGTGCAACTCCAGGCCTTCCAAGGCATCGAAGCCTTTGCCGTGAACTCCCGCACGGCTACCAAGAACCAGAAGGCAGCCGCTACGCTGGCTGAATTTATCACCAACAAGCAGTCCCAGCTGATTGTCTACAACGAATCCGGCCAGATTCCGGTCGACAAGTCCGCCCAGAAGAGCGACACCGTGGCGAGCGATCCAGTTGCCCAAGCGGTGATGACCATGGGCAAGCCGGGTTACTCCACCCTGATGCCAAAGATGCCTCAGATGGCAACCTTCTGGAACCTGTCCGCGCCACTGATCAACGGTGCTTACAACGGATCCATCAAGGCAGCTGACTACGCGGCCAAGCTGGACACCTTTGCGGCAGCCATTTCGAAGAAGGACTAAGGCTGACCCCAAGCGGCTAAGGGTTGACTCAGCCGGTTCAGGAAGGAGCAGTTATGTTTAAAAAGAAAAGCAATTTACCTCCTGCAGCCACGTACAAGGAAGTTTGGCAAAAAGGTGATCTCAGCTTCAAGCTGTCGTTCTTCTTCATGGGCCTGGCCCAGCTGAAGCGGCGGCAGTGGGCGCAGGGCATTTCACTGCTGGGACTCGAGCTGGCTTTCATCTGCTGGCTGAGCTTCAGCGGGGTCTCGGCCCTGGGCATGCTGAGCAACCTGGGGGCCAACAAAACCAAGCGGGTCGTCTTCGACAACGCGCAAGGCGTGTACCTGACCAAGCTGCCGGATAACTCCGTTGTGATCTTGCTGTTCGGTGTGTTGGCGGTCATCCTCGTGCTGGCCATGATCGGTCTGTACATTGCCAGCCTGCGGTCCCTGCGCACGCTGTACGTGCAGGTGCGAGACGGCCAGCACGTCGCTACCAACCGCGAGCAGCTGCGTTCACTGCTCGACAGCCGGCTCCACCTGACCTTGATGGTGATTCCAATCATCGGGGTGATGGCCTTCACCGTGCTGCCGACCCTGTACATGATCTCGATGGCGTTCACGAATTATGATTCTAAGCACCCAATCGGCTTCTCCTGGACCGGTTTCAAGGCGTTTGGCAACGTGCTGACCGGTGATTTGGCCGGCACCTTCTTCCCGGTGCTCGGCTGGACCCTGGTCTGGGCCGTCTGCGCGACGGTGACCACCTTCTTCTTCGGCGTCCTTTTGGCCATGCTGATTGAATCCAAGGGCATCACCCACAAGGGCCTTTGGCGCACGCTGTTCGTGATTGTGTACGCGGTGCCGCAGTTCGTCTCCCTGCTGATGATGGCGCAGTTTCTGGACCTGCAAGGCCCGCTGAACACGCTGCTGATGAACTGGGGGTGGATCAGCCATCCCATCAACTTCATCGGGGCTTCGGCGAACGCGACCGTGGCCCGGATCACCGTCATCGTGGTCAACATGTGGATCGGGATTCCGGTGTCGCTGCTGACCTCCACGGCGATCATTCAGAACCTGCCGCAGGACCAGATCGAAGCGGCGCGCATGGACGGGGCCAACCCGTTCCAGGTGTTCCGTCACATTACCTTCCCGCAGATTCTGTTCGTGATGGCGCCGGCCTTGATTCAGCAGTTCATCGGCAACATCAACAACTTCAATGTCATTTTCCTGTTGACCGGCGGCTACCCAATGAACAACAACTACAATGGCGCGGGGGATACCGACCTGCTGGTGACCTGGCTGTACAACTTGGTCTTCGGCCAGACGCAGCGCTACAACGCGTCTGCGGTGCTCGGCATCTTGATCTTCATCATCAGTGCCACGGTGTCGCTGCTGGCCTACCGGCGGACGAACGCCTTTAAGGAGGGATGATCATGACTTCATATCATGCACAACGCCGCGCGTCACTGATCGCCCGTTACGTGCTGCTGGCACTGCTTGCCGCGCTGTGGCTGTTTCCCATCGTGTGGATCGTTCTGGCCAGCTTCTCGTACAACGACACCGGATTCGTCTCCACAATTTGGCCCAAGCAATTCACGCTGAGCAACTACACCGGCATTTTCACCAGCACCCAGTTCCCGTTCGTGTACTGGATCCGCAACACCTTGTTCGTCTCCCTAGTGTCAATGGTGCTGTCGACCTTCGTCACCATCTCGGTGGCCTACGCGCTGTCGCGGCTGCGCTTCCGTTTCCGCAAGCCGTACCTCCAGATTGCGCTGGTGCTGGGGATGTTCCCGGGGTTCATGTCGATGATTGCGCTGTACTACATCCTGAAGAGCTTCAACATGCTGAACCTCGGCGGGTTGATTCTCGTGTACGTCGGCGGTGCGGGCCTGGGCTTCTACATCGCGAAGGGCTTCTTCGACACCATTCCGCGTTCGATCGACGAGGCGGCGGAAATCGACGGCGCCTCGCGCTGGCAGGTGTTCCTGCACATCGGGCTGCCGATGTCTAAGCCAATCATTGTGTACACTGCACTGACCGCCTTCATCGCGCCTTGGACCGACTTCATCTTCTCCGGGATCATCCTCTCGTCCTCGGGGAACGCGAAGACCTATACCATCGCGTACGGGCTGTACAACATGGTACACGCGACGAAGGGCACGTCGACCACCTACTTCACCTGGTTCATCGCCGGGTGTGTCGTGATTGCCGTTCCCATCACCATTTTGTTCATTATCATGCAGAAGTTCTACGTCAACGGCATCACCGCTGGCGCGGACAAGGGCTAATCCCCACGGCCTCCGGGTGGCTTGGGGCGACCCGGAGGCAGACTCTCTTTTTCCTGAAAAGGGCTCGCGCACGCGAGTCCTTTTTGGCGGCCTAGACGAAAAAAGTGTGATCTGACTCGTCGAATATCGCGGAATGCTTTATGATAGACGTAGACCAATTTTTCTGAAACGGGGGATGAAGAAATGGTGACCTTATCGGATGTGGCCAAGCAGGCGAATGTCTCCAAAATGACCGTCTCGCGTGTCATTAACCACCCGGAGCAGGTGACTGCCGAGCTGCGCCAGCTGGTGGAGGCGGCGATGGCCACCCTTGATTACCGGCCCAACGCGGCGGCCAAGGCGCTGGCCAACAACCGCACCAACGTGATCAAGCTCGTCATCCTGGAGGATATCGATACCACCGAGCCCTATTACATGAGCCTGCTGTTCGGCATCGCCAAGGGGCTCGATAAGTGCGGCTACGCACTGCAGCTGGTCACCGAACGCGAACGCCTTGGCAAAGGCAACGCGGCCGATGGCTTCATCGTCACCGGCGCCCGGGCCGCCGACCTGCCGCTGATCGACGCGTTGGCCAAGCCGACGGTGATTTTTGGCGAGAACCACAACGGCTACGACTTCATCGACACCGACAACAAGGCCGGTACCGCGATGGCCACTGAGTACGCCTTGGCGAAGAACTACCAGTCGCTGGTGTTCCTCGGCATCGACGTCAAGGAGGCCTTCGAGTATTCGCGTGAGGCAGGCTACATCAACACTCTGCAGCAGCACAAGAAACTGCCGCAGATCCACCGCATGAGTAACCACAGCCACCAGTCGCAGCAGTTCATCAACGCCCACTGGGCCGAGTTCGCCCGGGACACGTGCTTCATCTGCGCCAGCGACCGCCTGGCCATCGGCGTGGTGCGCGGCATCATGCAAAACGGCGGCACTATTCCCCGCGATTTTGGCGTGATTGGCTTCGACGGGGTATTCCTGGACCAGGTGTCCAACCCCAAGCTGACCACGGTGAAGCAGCCCGTGCAGCGCCTCGGCGAACTGCTGGCCCGCATGCTCCTGCAGAAGGTGGCACAGTCCGGCGCCCAACAGGGGGAGCTGCTGGTCGATCCTGAGCTGATTGCTCGGGACACGACGCGAAAGTAGATCGGATTTCAACTGTCCTTACCGCTATGGTAGGGCCAGTTTTTAGGCTCTATGTCAAATGGTGTTGATTAATAGTTTTTATCTTTTGGAAGGTCCACTCCTGAAGTGCCCTACAATCATTAGACAAAAAGTCTAATGATTGTGAAGTGCAATAGAAAAGTTAGACAATTTAGATTTTGAATTAAGCAACCATGGCTTGTTCTCGGTACTCAACGGGGGGTCAAGCCATTTTTGTTTCGCGAATTGCAAGAACAAGTTAGCCACCCGGCCCGAGCCGAGGCGTGACAGCCTGTTATCTAGGAAGCTGGTGGGCTAGCCGGCGGCGGCCGCCTTGGCGGCCCGACGCCGGGCCCGGGCAGACTCAGCACTGAACCGTTCTGTGGGGGTCTGGTACTTCAGGATGAGTCGTGGGAGGTCGTTGATCTTGCGCCCCGCCTCGGCCACGTCCTGTGGGCTTACAGCATCCAGCGACATGCCTTTGGGAAAGTCTCGCCGGAGCATCCGGTTGTGGGTCTCGTTGGTGCCGCGCTCGCTGGAGCGATAAGGATGGGCGTAGTACACGTCGGCCACTCCATCGAGCACGTTCGACAAGTCTGCGAACTCAGCCGTTGTCCGCCGTGATGGTCTTGATGATATCGCCGTGGTCTTTGACAATTGCACGCATGGCATGGTTGACCGAGTCCGCATCACGACCATCGATCAGGCGCACGAACTGGAAGTGCGTCTTACGCTCAATCAGCGTCATCAGCACGCTTTCCTGGCCATTGCGCTTGCCAACCACAGTATCTAGCTCGAAATTACCGAACCCTCTCCGATTGTCAACGCGCTTTGGCCTGTCGTTAATACTGCAACCCTTCAACATGGATGTAAGCTGATTCCTGAGACAACTTTTAAGAGAGCGTATAATGAATAAATCGTCTCTCAAAAGGAAGAAATTTTTACATGCCAACTCGTTACGACAAAGAATTCAAACAAACCATCATCAACCTATATAAACAAGGCGAATCAGCCGCCCAACTGGCCAGAGAATATGGCATTGGCTATTCAACCGTTCATAAGT
>PPYF01025063.1_pt1 | contig 20016 bp, 21 predicted proteins | sample 1559871 | NCBI WGS metagenome assembly PPYF01 (sample SAMN08240021, study PRJNA423297) | Human gut metagenome, whole genome shotgun sequencing project. | reverse complement strand
CTGTTACTAATAGGTCGAGGGCATAACCAAGCAAGGTGATAGGAAAAAGGATGATTCTTTGTATGCAGTTTTGAAGGTATAGGAAATACAGATGGAATGAGAGGCAGCACCGGTTGGTGTTGTTTTTTTCTATATGTAAATCTACGGAAGCACAAAAGGAGTATTACAGAAGATGAGAGAAAAAGGAAACCGTCTGGTTCAATATGTACCGGATTATACGGTATTTGATCTGGAAACGACAGGTATCAGTGCAAATATGGATGATATTATAGAAATATCTGCAGTAAAGGTGAGAAATGGTGTTGTACAGGATACATTTTCAACGTTGGTGAATCCTGGGAGACATATTCCGACGCAGGCTACGAAAGTAAATGGAATTACAGATCAAATGGTGTCAGAAGCGCCACTGATCCGCGAAGCAATGACGGAGTTTTTGCGTTTTGTGGGAGAGGATATTCTGGTGGGACATAATATCCAGTCATTTGATATGAAATTTATTTATCGGGAAGTGGAAGAATTATTTCAGGAGACAGTCTCGAATGACTTTATTGACACCTTGCATATGGCAAGAAAATGCGTTCCTGAATTGAAACATTATCGATTGACAGATCTCGCTGAGCATTTTGGAATCAGTTCGAAAGGGGCGCACCGGGCCTTGAATGACTGTGTGATGAATCAGAAGTGTTTTGAGGCAATGGCAAAGCTTCAGAAAAAATCAGTAGTGTTTGTTTGCCCGAAATGTGGTGGAGAGATGATTCGAAGAAATGGAAGATATGGGGAATTCTGGGGATGTGGAAATTTTCCGAAGTGCAGATATACACAGAATATATAAGTAAAATCCTGCCGGGAGTCATTATGAAACTCTCAGCAGGATTTTCTTAGATGAAATGTTATTCTTCAAATACAATTTCAACTTGTTTTACAATGCGGTCTTTGATTATATCGTAGGAATAACCACTCTCCCGGAAAGATTTTTGAAATTCTTCATATTCGGGTTGATTGTTAACATCCTGGTTCGGGTTCACAGGAAGTTTAAAATAGCAAATTTGAATTTTAGAAACATCATGATCTTGAATTGCAATAAGTCCGGCTTTATCTGTCATATGTTTTCCGTTTGCATCGTAAACAGCATAGCCATATTGTTCAAATAGTGATAACAGTGTGTCAGTACCATTTTGTTCTACTTCTTTGTTATCTTTGGTTTCTTCGTTACCTTTGGATTCCAGAGAAATTGTAGTCAGTGTTTTTGTAGCGGAGATCAAAGTAGTTCCATTTGGCAGTTTTTCATTCAGTAATTTTTTTACAGTACCGTCTGATTGGACAGGAGTTTCAATCTGAAATTCAAGCGGTTCGGAAAAATAGATATACATATTTCCGTTTTTAGCTTCCTCGGGACTGTATTGAATTCCAGAAATTTTCCATTCTGCGCTATACGTATCTTTTGGAGTGTTTTCTCCAAGTATCTGATGAAATGAACCGATAAATGTGTGATCATCAGAAAATGTTCCAGAGAGGGAAACTCCTTGTGTGTAAGAATTTTCAGGAAAGCTGGAATCGGTCCATTTTCCCATCAGACAAAGGGAAGAAATACCATCTGGATCCACTTGTGCTCGTTGGCTTTCTGGAAAACCTTCTTCAGATGTAATCTGGACACTGACATAAAAGTTCTGTGTATCACAATATGTCTCGGATAATGTGAATGTGTATCCGTCAGATTTCTGTGAGTTATTATTGGTCAGAGGCGTAGCGTGAGTGTGCAGGTCTCCGGAAAAGATTTGTTTGTTTTCTATCTTTTCAAACAGGTGTAAAAGGTCTGCTGCAAGTGATGGATTAGAGTGTAAAAATATAGCGCTCAAGCAGAAGAAAAAAGCAGCAGCACAAAATAATCCTGCGGTATGGCGAATCATTTGTTTACGATGAATACCGTGTACTTTTTTTATGTTGTTTTGAATTGTTCGATTGAGTTTTTCTTCCGGGATTTCAATGGTATCAAAATCAAGATTCATAGAGATAGTCCTCCTTTAATTTTTGTTTTAATTCATTTCTTCCACGACTCAGGTATGCTTTGACAGAACCAGATGGAATACTGAGTGTCCAGGCAATCTCATCGACTGTCATACCACTGAAGTATTTTAGTAAAATAGGAATGCGGTATTTATCAGGAAGTGTTTCGATAGCGGTTTGCAGGTCAAAATGTTCGACAGATGGAATCTGTTGATTTGCTGTGGAAGCATGTGCAGAATCTATAGCGGAATCCTCCTGTGAAAGTGTGCTTAGGGCTTTTCTACGATGATCATGAGCTGTGTTGATCAGCACTCGTGTAATCCATGTCTGAAACAGAGACGCGTTTTTCAGCGTTTTTATCTGCAGATACCCTTTGAGTACTGTGTCACCTACAACATCTAAAGCATCCTGTTCATTTTTTGTATATAGAAAAGCCATTTTGTACAGATAGGTACGGTGTTTTTCAATCAAGTATCCATAGGCAGTGGAATTGCCACGGATTGCTTTTTTAATTAGTTTTATCTCATCTGTGTCTTTACTCATCATATAAACAGTATCCTTTCTAATACAGAAGCGCCGGCAGCTTTTGTATTTGTTTACATAGGTTAGACAGAAATTTAGAGAAAATGGTTACAAAAAAACAGAAACTGCCGTAAATTGACAACAGTTTCTGCTTTAGAGGATCAACCCTTACAATTCAATAAATCCGCTTTTATTTTCTCCGTATGTAAAATATGCTTTTTTGTCCTCCGGTTTTAAGTAGATCGAGATTGTATTCAGCTCATCAGAAGAAGCACCGTTTAAGAGACAAGACTCCCTGACTCTGGAGACAATTTCTGTTTCCAGATATTCCTGATCCTGATATTGAATAAAAAAGTTTATGGTTTCTTTGGATGCAGATGTCTCAGCAATAGGGGATTCAATTGCTGTGGTCTGCCTTTTCAGTTTTTTCTTATCCAGACGTTTACTCATATGACAAAGCCCTCTTCTCATTTAGTTTCTATATTGAATTATAGTACTTTCGAAGATAGAAGTCAAAAGGGGATTGGGATTTACGGTTACTGTGAACAGCAACGAGTTATGAATTCAGCTGCCGCAGCATTTCCAGAAGTTCGATATCATCTGATTTTAACTTCAGGTTGGAAGAATAGTGCTTGCCGTCCGGAGAAGTTACATTGATTTCTATGATCGTATCTTCCTTTAATGCGTCTGCAGAAACTGCATTTAGAAAGAGTGGAAATTTAGGGTGATTGTTTCGAAATGTCTGGACACTGCTGCGAAGCTTCTGAAGCATTGCCAGTTGATTAAAATTTAATGCCATGTTAGTACTCCTTTAGTTTTTCTTATCATAGCCTAGTTTATGCAGAATGGCAAGAGTGATGCTAAAAATGAGAAATATTATATATAATTAAAAAAATTAAAAAAAATTAAAAAAATTTGAAAAAAGGGGTTGCATTTTATGAAACCGTGTGATATTATAATTCTTGTCTTGAGGGACACAAAAAAATAAAGAAACATGCGGGTGTAGTTCAATGGTAGAACACCAGCCTTCCAAGCTGGATACGTGGGTTCGATTCCCATCACCCGCTTTTTTTATGCAAACAGGACGAAAACAAAAATGGAGTTGTTTTTGTCCTGTTTTTTTGTATAGAAATATATAACAAGGGCAGAGAAGATGGCAGTTACTTTCGCTTCCCGGAGGTTTTTCTACATTTTTCGGAAAGAAGTGTTTCATGCCATAGAATGGCATGTTATAATAGTAGAAAAATAATAGAAAAGAGAGCAGAAAAATGAACTGGATAGACAATGGGGTAACACGTTTTTTAGGGAAAGTAGCAGATTTTATGTTTTTAAATCTTTTGTGGATCGTATGTTCCATTCCCATCATTACGATCGGAGCTTCCACGACAGCAATGTATTCGGTCATGCTGAAGCTGGTAAAGAATGAAGAGGGCTACATAGTAAAAGGGTTCTTAAAAGCATTTAAGGAGAATTTCAGACAAAGCACACTGATGTGGCTTTTGTACCTTGTGTTTGGGATCGTGATTGTAGTCGACTTTATGCTGCTTCGTATGATGAGTCCGTCCATCAGGACTGTGATGCAGGTATTTTTGATCTTCATGACTATCCTGCTGATCAGCATGGGGATCTATGGATTTGCGTTGCAGGCAAGATATGAAAATCCGATCAAGAACACATTGAAAAATGCATTGATCCTTACGGTTGCAAAAATGCCATATACACTTTTGATGCTGGTCATTACAGTAGTACCGGTAGTTGTGACATTTCTGACAGTGCGGACGTTGATGTTAGGTTTTCTGGTCTGGCTGTTACTTGGTGTTTCTTTGATAGTGTGGCTTAATTCGCTGCTTTTAAGAAGGGTATTTCTGGTTTTTGAGGATATCGAGACACCGGAAAAAGCGGAGAAGATATAAGCCATATAAAACTTGTTGTTTTTCAGAGAAAAAACAGGTATAATGGGGAACAAAATCAAAAAGTGATTGGGAGAAGCAGAAGATGAATTTTTTAGAAGAACGAATTTTAAAATTGCAAAAAAATCTCAGAGCATCAATCTGGAAGGGGAGATGCTTGTGGCAGAGGTAGAATCGTTCACACATAAGTGCAAAAACAATGTGATCGTTGCAAAGAAATTCCTTAATCCGGAAGACAAGGTTCTGATCATTGATGATTTCCTTGCCAACGGATGTGCGCTGCAGGGATTGATCCAGATCGTACAGTCAGCCGGAGCTTCTGTAGAAGGAATCGGAATTGTGATCGAGAAGGGATTTCAGTCAGGTGGACGAATCATCCGTAATCTTGGATTCCAGCTGGAGTCTCTGGCAATCATTGAGAAGATGGATGTGGAAGACGGAAGTGTTGTATTCAGAGAACAGTAGGGAGCAGAAAGGACGGCAGGACAGTCAGATGAGTGAGCAGCCGATTAAAGGACTAGTATTTGATATGGACGGGCTTCTCTTTGATTCCGAGAGAGTCGTACAGAAATCGTGGAATGAAGTCGGAAGGCAGATGGGATTCGGAGAACGGTTCGGTGACCATATTTATCATACCATTGGTTTCAATGTAGTGAGAAGAGAGCAGTATTTTAAGGAGCATGTATCGCCGGATTTTCCGATGGAAGAGTTTACGGAGAATACCCGTCGGATCTATCATCGGATCATGGAAGAAGACGGGGTAGACAGAAAGCCCGGGGCAGAGGAGCTTTTAAAGTATGCAAAAGAGCATGGCTATCGGCTGGCACTGGCGACTTCTTCCAGAGAGCTTCATGCACAGCTGCTGTTAAAGAAATATGGACTGTTTGATTATTTCGACGGCGCTGTTTATGGAAATATGGTATCGGCGGGGAAGCCGGATCCCGAGATTTACCTGAAAGCCTGTGCTTCCATTCAGGTTTTGCCTGAGTTTGCAATCGCGCTGGAAGATGCACCGTCCGGGATTCGCTCGGCAGCAGCTGCAGGGATGCGTCCGGTGATGATTCCGGATCTGGTAGAGCCGGATGAAGCGGTTTTAGAATTAGTATGGCGCAGGTTTGACACTTTATATGATGTGATAGATCTTCTGGAATCGGATTTCCAAAATTCTTAAACATCCTTAAGAAATTCTTTTGAATCTTATAACGGTCTCCTTTATTTTTGTATTTTAAGATAAATACAAAAGTAAGGGAGGCCGTTTTCTATGAGTATCCAGACATTGACAAATTATTTTCTTGAATATGGAGCATTTTTCATCTTTCTGATCGTGCTTTTGGAATATCTGAATCTTCCGGGATTTCCGGCGGGGGTGATCATGCCGCTTTCCGGGATCTGGGCATCTCAGGGTGAAATCAGTTTTCCGCTGGTCATGGTACTGACGGTGGCGGCCGGACTGACAGGAAGCTGGGCGTTGTATTGGCTGGGAAGAGCAGGCGGAGATAAGGTGCTGGGCTTTTACTTCAGGAAATTTCCGAAACAAAAGGAAGCAGTGGAGAGTAAGATCGACATGCTTCGGGAAAAGGGAAGTGTGGGAGTGTTTGTGAGTAAACTGCTTCCGATGGTGCGTACGATCATTTCGATTCCGGCAGGGATGGTAAAAATGGATTTTGTGAAATATACCATCAGTTCCTGTCTGGGGATTCTGATCTGGAATCTGGTGTTTGTAGGAGCCGGATATTTCTTTGGAGAAGCAGCCATTCGTGTTTTGGCATAGAAGAGGGGGAAACGTCATGAAGATTGCGATGCTTACAAATAACTATAAGCCGTTTGTCGGCGGAGTTCCAATTTCCGTGGAGCGGCTGGCAAAAGAATTGAGGAAACAGGGACACAAGGTGACGGTCTTCGCACCGGATTATGGATTTGATCCACGCTACGGGCAGGTGGAAGAGGACGATGTCATCCGGTTTCAGGTGACGCGTCAGAAGATGGAAAACGGCATGGTATATCCGAAGCTGGTCAGCAGAGAAATCTGGAAAGGATTTAAGGAACACGAGTTTGACTGTATTCATGTGCATCAGCCGATGTTTGTGGGAACGCAGGCATTGTATCTTGGACAAAAGTATCAGATCCCGGTTATTTATACGTATCACACACGGTATGAAGACTACCTGCATTATATTCCGTTTTTCAGAGAAGAGCAGGCAGGGATGTGGAGAAAAAAGCTGATCCGGTTTGCCAAAGACACCGTGATCCCGGGATATATGAAATGGTTTACGAATAAATGTGATCTGATCTTTGCGCCGACACCTGGAATGCAGAACCGGATCCGGGAAAACGGTACGGAGGTTTCCATGGCAGTGCTGCCGACCGGGTTGGATGACAGTTTTTATATTGAGGATGAAGAGAAGACAAAAACGATCCGCAGACAATATCTTGGGGAAGAGAAAAACGGACATTTATTCTGTTCCGTCTCAAGGCTGGAGGAAGAAAAAAATCCGATATTTCTCCTGAATGGAATCCGGTGTTTGAAAGAGAAGCTGCCATTTTCGTTTCGTGTGCTGCTTCTGGGTGAGGGAAGTATGAGGAAGGAACTGGAAGTACTGGCAGAACAGATGGGATTGTCCGATACCGTGGTCTTTCTGGGAAATATATCGAATGAGGATGTAAAGCAGTATCTGTATGCAAGTGAGCTGTTTTTGTTCGCATCGAAATCAGAGACACAGGGGATTGTTCTGGAAGAAGCTATGGCAGCAGGCAATCCGATTGTGGCAGTTCGGGCGAGTGGTGTGGAAGATGTTGTAAAAAATGGAATCAACGGGTATATGACAGAAGAGGATGTGGAAATCTGGAGCGATAAGGCGGCAGAGCTGATTCAGAGTCCGGATTACAGACAGGTTTGCATGGAGGCACGAAAGACCGCAGAAGGCTATCGGGCATCAAGGCTGGCTGCACATGCAGAAACATTATATCGTCAGTGTATGGAAAGAAAAGAGGAAATGAGATATGAGGAGCATACAAAAAGTGGGAAAGAACATTCTGCAGTATCTGTTCTCCGGTTATTTAAAACTTCTTAAAAAGACGGTTGCGATCGAATGGCAGGAAATCCAATTTGTGACAGGAAATCAGGTGTTTGGATTCTGGCATGAGGACAGTTTTTTGATGAATCTGGTGTTGGAGGAGTTATCCGGGAAAACCAGTCCGGTAGATGTCATTGTGACAGCAGACACAAGAGGGGATTATATTGAACATATGCTGCAGGCATGCGGCGGTCATGCCCTGCGTGTTCCCGACGGATTTGCGGCGTTTGGAGCACTGAAAAAAATTCTGCAGGATTCTTATGAGCAGACGCGTTCCATTGCGGTGGCGCTGGATGGACCGCTGGGACCAAGGCATGAGCCGAAAAAGCTGGCATTTTATCTGGCAGAGCAGGCACAGGAGTCTTTTGTGGGAATTTCAGTTTCCTATCATGGATGTCTTCGGCTGTTCTGGAGATGGGACCACTATGCGATTCCACTTCCGTTTTCGAAAATCAGCGTCGCAGTTCACGATTATGGAGAAGTTAATAAAAAACAAATTCCTGACCTTCCGACAAGGGCAGAAACCTCAGAATGTGGTATACTGTTAAAAGATGCGTGACTGCATAAAATGACGAAAAAAGGAGACAGATGAGAGATGGAAATGAATCACATTTTGGTTGTGGAAGATGATAAAGAAATCAGAGAGGGTGTTAAGATCTATCTGCAGAGTCAGGGCTACGAAGTATTTCTGGCTGCAGATGGTATTGAAGGACTGGAAGTCATGGAAAAAGAGGATATCCATCTGGCGATCGTGGACATTATGATGCCGAGAATGGATGGAATCCGGATGACGATGAAGCTGAGAGAAAAATATGATTTTCCGGTGATTATGTTATCGGCAAAATCCGAGGAAGTAGATAAGATCATGGGACTGAACATCGGTGCAGATGATTATGTCACAAAACCGTTTACGCCGATGGAACTGATGGCGAGAGTCAATTCCCAGCTTCGCAGATACAAAAGATTTATGGAAAAGCTGGAAGTTCGTGAAAATGTGCATGTGATCGGCGGCCTGGAGATCAATGAGGACACTGTGGAAGTGTCAATTGACGGAAAACCGGTAAAGCTGACACCGATCGAATATAAAATTCTGCTTCTTCTTGCCAAGAATCCGGGGAGAGTATTTTCTGCAGAGGAAATTTACGAGCGGGTCTGGCAGGAAAAGGCGATCAATACGGATACGATCATGGTGCATGTGCGGAATATCCGGGAAAAAATTGAACTGGATCCGAAAAATCCAAAATACTTAAAGGTGGTGTGGGGCGTTGGATACAAAATTGAAAAACAACAATAAAAGAGGAAATCTTCTGACGGTCATTGTACTGTTGATCTCATCTGTCGGAATGCTGCTTTTTTATCCGGCGTTTTCTTCCTATATAACGGATCAGGATCAAAAAGAGATGCGAAAAGAAGAGCAGATGCTGGATATGCTGGATCCGATTCTGGACGGAAATTATCTGTTATATAATGAAATCTCGAATGAGACGGAGTCTTCCGAGGTGATAGAAGAGTCGGAGGTAGAGATCATGTATGCGATGACAGAACAGAATCTGGAGGCTTATCTGGAGCAGTATGAGACATCGAATGATATGTATGCATATATGTATGTAGATGAACTGATGCAGCAGCCGTCCTTTAACTGGTCTGTTCTGATTTTTACAGTATTCAGTGCAGCAGCAGCGTTTTTGATTCCTCAGTATAAGAAGCGGGCGCTGGAAAAGGACGCTATAGTGGATCCCAGAAGATGTCCGCTGGAAATTGCATTTATCATTGGACTTTGTCTGATGGCGTGTGTCCGTGCACTGGCGATCATGATATGGAATACATGCAGTCACAAGTTTATTCAGATCTTTTCTGCAAGCTATGGAGAAAATCTGAATGATGCCATTTCTCTGGCAGCGAATGCAGTGATCTGGTTTGTGTATTTTACAGTGGTGTACTGGCTGGCAGGATGCGTCAGAGAGATTTTTGTACTGAAGAAATCGTACTTAAGAGAAAGGTCCTTGTGTGTGAAGTTTTTATTGTGGCTGAAGAATGGAGGGAACAGCATGACAGAGGAAATCAAAAAACTTGTTCTTGGATGCTGGAGAACATTCAAAGCATTCTGCCGCCATCAATATGAAGCGTTGCTGCATATCGACTTCCGGGATAATACCAACAAAACTATTTTACGGATCGTCTTGCTTAACTTTGCGGTGATCTTTGTGATCAGTATGTTCTGGATGTATGGAATCTGGGTGTTGATCATTTATTCCGTCGTATTGTTTATTTTCCTGAGAAAGTACCTCAACAAGGTGCAGGAACAGTATCAGGGCATTTTGAAATCGACCAATCAGCTGGCAGAAGGAAATCTGGATTTCCCGATTACAGGAGACGTGGGAATTTTCGCACCGGTTCAGAATGAACTGAAACGCATTCAAACGGGATTTAAAAAAGCAGTCAGTGAGGAAGTCAAGAGTGAACGGATGAAGACAGATCTGATCACCAATGTTTCCCATGATTTAAAGACACCACTGACAGCGATCATCACGTATGTGGATCTGGTAAAAAATGAGACGGATGAAGAAAAGAGAAAAGAATACATCGGAGTTCTGGAGAGAAAGTCTCTGCGCCTGAAAGTGCTGATCGAGGATCTGTTTGAGATCAGTAAGGCAACCAGCAGAACGGTAACTCTTCATTATATGAAAATTGACATTGTAGATTTGCTAAAACAGGTAGGTTTGGAGTATGATAGTAATATCAGAAATGCAAATCTGGAAATGAAGTGGAATCTGCCGGAACATAAGATCGTATTATGGCTGGACAGCCAGAAAACATATCGTATTTTCGAGAATATGATCGTAAATATCACGAAGTATGCAATGCCGCATACGCGTGTGTATATTGATATGAAAGAGACAGAACAGGATGTGCGGATCTCAATGAAGAATGTGTCTTCTGCGGAACTGAATTTCAATACAGATGAAATTACAGACCGTTTTGTAAGAGGGGATGTTTCGAGAAATACCGAGGGAAGCGGACTTGGTCTGGCGATTGTAAAGAGCTTTGTAGAATTACAGCACGGCACTCTGCAGATCTCCACGGAAGCAGATTTGTTTAAAGCAGAAATTGTGTTTCCAAAGAGACAGGAGGTACCGGATGGAGAAAATGAAACAGGAATGTAAAGTGAAAAAACCGCTGAAGATCTGGCAGGGTGTACTCACCCTGCTGGTCTCTGCGGTTATTTTGTTTGTGGCAGCGCCGATATTGCTGTCCCCGTTTGGCATGTATGGAAGTTTGCTCGGAGAGCTTCTTCTGCTTGGGGTGGCAGTGGGGGCTGTCCTTTTGTTTCACGGGGATCTGCGGGAGGTGTTTCCGCTTAAGAAACCTCATTTTTCGGGGATTGCAGGCACAATTCTGATCTGGGTAGGGACGTTTTTGTGTGAAATGGTACTGCTTTTGATCTTGAGTCTGTTTTTCCCCGAGCAGATTCTGGAGGTTAATGACGGGCTGTCATCGTCCATTGCCGCAGGTCCGTTTCTGCTGTCCTTTGTTACAGTAGCAATTTCACCGGGAAATATGTGTTATAACATGCTGTTTCATTTTATTAACAATGCACTTCCTGTCATTTTACTTTATGCCATGCAGGGAGTGTATTCCAGGATGGAGCTGTATATGGAGGTACAGACACTTGCACAGGGGACTCAGGATATGCTTCCGGCAGTGGGGATGTACCTGATGATGGCTTCTGCGGCTCCCGGGGCAATCTATATCGGAAATTATCTTCTTCATGCAAAAACACCGGGGTATCGCACGAAATTATTCCCGTCAGGAAAACCGGGGCTGGTGATCGGTCTGATTCTTGGATCTTTGTTTTTATTTGCAGCGGGAGTGCTTGTTTTTTTCATTTCAGTCGCGAGAATGTTATAAATCACAGATTGACAGAGCAAAGAAAAATGTTTATAATTGTACTAACAATATAATACAATTCTATAAGGAGAATGCGTATGAGATATGAAATCGTAGGAGAAACATTACCGGCAGTGATCTGTACTTTAGAAGAAGGAGAAACGATGATCACAGAGAAGGGAGCCATGAGCTGGATGTCCCCGAATATGAAGATGGAGACGAGTACCAACGGCGGGATCGGCAAAGCATTCGGGAGGATGTTTTCCGGAGAGTCGATTTTCCAGAACACGTACACTGCAAAAGGCGGTCACGGAATGATCGCGTTTGCATCCAGTTTTCCGGGAAAGATCGTTGCACATGAGGTTGCGCCCGGGAGAGAAATCGTAGTACAGAAGTCTGGTTTTCTGGCAGCAGAATCCGGAGTGGATTTGTCGATCTTCTTCCAGAAGCGGATCGGTTCCGGAATTTTCGGCGGAGAGGGATTTATCATGCAGAAGCTTTCCGGACGCGGTATGGCATTTCTGGAATTTGACGGTCATGTGGTAGAATATGAGCTGCAGCCGGGGCAGCAGATCGTGGTGGATACCGGATATCTGGCTGCAATGGATGCGACCTGCAGCATGGAGATTCAGAGTGTGCCGGGTGTGAAGAATATGCTGTTCGGCGGAGAAGGCGTGTTCAATACGGTCATCAGTGGACCGGGACATATCTGGCTGCAGACGATGCCGATTTCGAATGTGGCAGGAGTGCTGGCACCATTTTTGCCGGTGGCGAAGTAAGGTGGCAATATGGAATATTTGGGTGTGTTGGCATTTATTATAATGCTGTGTTATATGTCGTATCCTGATAAAGTGAAAAAGCTTGAAAGGAAAGTAAAAAAGTTAGAAAAAGAAAGGTGCAGAGAAAGTATCATGTCAAAACTGATTGAAGAATTAGTGGGAAGAGATTGCAAAATTTCAAGTGAAAAAGGAATCAATTTTGCTGGAAAAACAGAGTTTGAATGTCATGTGATGGACTGTGATGAAGAGTGGCTGAAAATTTCTCTGAAAGATAAAAAGAATCAGGAAATTGTAAAAATGATACGTGTGGAAGATGTGGATGAAATCGAAGTCAAAGTAGATCAAAGCTTATGAGTTAAATAAGAACTATAAATGAGCAAATATTGAATTTTACACAAAACTGACTTTAAGTTTATTCAGGGGCAGATTGCCCCTGTTTTTTAAAATAACTCCATACTTCTCTCTAAAATCCCCCGCATATACGCAATGGCAATTCCATAATTCGTAATTGGAATGCCCTGTTCTCTGGCGCAATCTAATCGATACTGCATTTCTTTTTCTGTCAGCGTGCATCCGCCGCAGTGGATGATTACCTGATAAGGAGACAGATCTGACGGAAAATCCGTTCCGCTTGTAAATGTAAACTGCAAATCTTTCTGTGTAAACTGTTTCAGCATCCTGGGCAGTTTGACAGTTCCGATGTCTTCGCACTGCCGATGATGGGTGCAGCCTTCGCAGATCAGTACATGATCCCCGTCTTTTAATGTTTTCAGGGTCTGTGCACCATGGGCGGCAAGTTCTAAATTTCCTTTGTATCTGGCAAATAAAATCGAAAAAGAAGTCAACGGTATTTCTCTTGGTACGATTTTGGCAACGGCATCAAAGACCTGACTGTCTGTGATGACAAGAGCCGGTGTTCTTCCAAGGTTTTTAAGCGTTTCTGAAAGCTCACTGTCTCTCACTGCAATTGCGGTTGCTCCGTGATCGAGAATATCCCGGATGGTCTGCTGCTGGGGCAGGATCAGGCGGCCTTTCGGAGCAGCTTTGTCAATGGGAATGACCAGCACGACAAAGTCTCCGGGATGGATGAGATCTCCCACGATTTTTCGGGTTTTTGGTGTCTGTCCGAGCTGTTTTGCAAGCAGTTCTTTTAGTTCGTGGATGTGTGTTCCCGCGGCAGCGCTGACATACAGGATCTGCTCCCGGGAAATTTCATCCGGAAGAACAGGAGAAGCTATGGTAAGATCCATTTTATTGACAGCGATCACAAAAGGAATCTGTTTTTGGCGGATTTGCTGTAAGATCCGGGTATCTTCTTCAGTTATGCCAAGCTGCCCGTCAATGACAAGCAGCGCAATATCTGTGGTATTTAAAATCTGTTGTGTTTTTTCGATACGCAGGGTTCCGAGTTCTCCGGTATCATCCAGTCCCGGAGTATCGGTCAGAACAACAGGCCCCAGAGGAAGGAGCTCCATTGCTTTTTTGACCGGATCTGTGGTGGTTCCCTTAAAATCTGAAACAATGGATACCGGCTGTCCGGCGAGGGCATTGATCAGACTGGATTTTCCGGCATTTCTTTTTCCGAAGATCCCGATGTGGATACGTTCGGCAGAAGGGGTCTGGTTGAGTGTCATAAAGATGCTCCTTTCTGTTAGAAACGGAAATCCCGGCGATTGTTCTGTTCGATCAGGCGAAGATTCTCCAGAACCACAGCACGAGCTTTTTCATTTGGGACGTTTCCGACTTCTTTCGCAATGAGACGGTTTCCGATGGCTTTTGTCTCCGGTGAAGCATAGTCCATCAGGTATTCCTTGAGTGTCATCAGTGCATTTGGATGGCAGCAGTTCTGGATCTGACCGCTCTTGCAAAGAGACATGAAGCGGTCTCCGGTGCGGCCTTCCCGATAGCAGGCAGTACAAAAACTTGGAATGTAATCCATCTCCATCAGCCAGCGCACGACTTCATCCAGCGTCCTGGTATCACTGACGTCAAACTGTTCAGATTTTGCGTCATCCGGCTCCGGCTCGCAGTAACCGCCAACGCTGGTACGGGAGCCTCCGCTGATCTGGGAGACGCCAAGGTGCAGAACCCGTTCTCTGCATTTCTGACTTTCTCGGGTGGAGATGATCATACCGGTGTAAGGAACGGCAATGCGGATACATGCCACGATCTTTGCAAAGGTATCATCATCAATACCGTTGTCAAATTCATCGGCATTGATATCGTCCGCATGACGAAGCCTCGGCACGCTGATCGTGTGCGGACCAACGCCGAAAGCAGCTTCCAGATGCTCTGCGTGCATGAGAAGACCTGCAAATTCATAGCGGTATTTGTCCAGTCCGAATAAAACGCCGATTCCTACATCATCAATGCCGCCTTCCATGGCACGGTCCATAGCCCGTTTTTATGTTTGATGCTGTAAATCGTTTTGATACTCTCCAGATAGTAGTCCATCGTGTTGCGCACGGGATCTTCCCCAGCCTCCAGTGCCAGACGTTTGTGTCCCATGTCCTGCAGTGCAATGACTTCTCTGCGGATTTCCTCCTGGGTCAGCTGTTTCCTTGCGATATGTTTATTTTTCAGATGATACGGGCAGTAGGTACAGCCGTTTACGCAGTAGTTGGACAGATAGAGCGGTGCGAACATGACGATCCGGTTGCCGTAGAAATCCTTTTTAATCTGTTCTGCCAGTTTGTAGATTTCCTGATTCTTTTCTTCCATCTGGCAGGCAAGAAGAACGGACGCTTCTCTGTGAGAAAGTCCTTTTCTCAGACGTGCTTTTTCCAGGATTGAATCAATGAGCGCTTCATTGGCTTTGTTCTCATCCGCATAGGCAAGCGTTTCTAAAATCTCTTCGTGATTGATAAAATCATCCGCATGTTTTGAATATACATCATACATAAGTCATTCCTCCAATTGTAAAATAAAAAAAGAAAGTTGTTAAGGGGTGATGTTTAAAGAATCTCCCCGGTCAGTGATCACCTGATAGCCGATGGACTGCATACGCTGCTCCAGCTCTGCCCGGCATTCGGCTGCTTCTGCATCGGTACTGATCTTATTGTCATAGAGCAGATAATCGCCTCGTACCTGTTTTGGGGAGAGGTTTGGCATGACCACGTTGGCCCCGGATAAAATACCAAGTTCCCGTCCGTTGGGGGCAATGGTTCCAAGGGCAGTGGTTGCCGGGAGCAGTACTTTTGGAAGCATCAGGCGAATGAGTCCCAGAAGAAACAAGGTCAGCTCCAGAGTCCCCGCTTTTTGTGCAGCGAACGGTGTATCATGGTGCGGGATAAAAGGACCGATCCCCACCATTTGAGGATTTAATTCTTTGAGAAATAACAGATCTTCAGCCAGATGTTTACTTGTCTGACCGGGAGAGCCTACCATAAAGCCGGTTCCCACCTGATAGCCGATTTCTTTCAGGTCCCAGAGACATTGCTGTCTGCGGGATGCCAATAGACGCGGCGGATGCAGCTGTTGGTAGTGGTCTGCATTGTGGGTCTCATGGCGCAGAAGGAAACGGTCAGCGCCTGCATCAAAAAGCTGCTGATATTCTGCCTTAGTTGCTTCTCCGGTAGAAAGTGTGATGGCACAGTCCGGGTACATGGTGCGGATTGTGTGGACCAGGTCGGATAATCGATCCGTTGTATACCATGGATCTTCTCCGCCTTGCAGGACAAAGGTACGAAATCCAAGTTTGTACCCATCCGCACAGCAGGCGAGGATATCCTCTTTTGTCAGCCGATAGCGATGTGCATGTGTGTTGCCGCTGCGGATCCCGCAGTAATAACAATTATTTTTGCAGTAATTGGTAAATTCAATCAGTCCACGGATGTAGACCGTATGCCCGTAGAACCGGATCTGTGCACGGCGTGATTTTTCAAAGAGATATGCGGCAAGTTCCGGTGTGCGTCCGTTCAGCAGCTGTATCCATTGGGAAGCGCTGAGGGTATGTTCCTGTTCCAGTTGGTCGATCAGGGAGCAGAGATATGGATCCATCAGGTTGACTCCTTTCTGAAAAAATGTTTTTATATTTTTTTATTATAGCACAGTTTTAAACATAGAGGTTTATTGTTTCAGTCTGAAATATTGACAGGGGTGATACGGTGTGATAAGTTGGACACAGAAACAGCAGAAAGTGGTGATGAAATGTCGGAAGTGAGAAAACATTTTGTCGTTCATGGAAAGGTTCAGGGCGTAGGATTTCGTTATACTGCAAAATATCTTGCATTGTCTCTGGGACTGACCGGATGGGCGAGAAATGAATGGGACGGAACAGTGACCATGGAAGTACAGGGACGGGAAGCTCTGATCAATAAACTTCTGGTGGGATTGAATCAGAATCAGTTTATTTCCATCGAATGGATCGATACAAAGGAGATACCGTTGGAGGAAGAAAAAGCGTTTACCGTAAAATGAAGGAAAGAAGAACTTGGACAATAGCATAGAAAGGACAGGGAGAAGCAGGATGAAATTAGGATTTATCGGAACAGGAAATATGGCAGGCGCCATTATGGGGGGCATTATTAAAAACGGGGTATTAAAACCGGAAGAGATCATCGGTTCGGATATTTTGGAAGCAGGGAGAGAAAAGGTACATTCTCTTTATGGAATCTGTGTGACAGATGACAACAAGGAGGCGGCAAAGGCAGAGATCGTGGTTCTTTCTGTAAAACCTCAGTATTATGAACAGACGATCGCACAGATCAGAGATGAGATCACGGATGAGCAGGTAATTGTCACCCTTGCTCCGGGAAAAACTCTGGAATGGCTGCAGGGGCAGTTTGGAAAAGATGTCAAGATCGTGCGCACCATGCCGAATACACCGGCAATGGTCGGTGCAGGGATGACGGCAGCGTGTGCAAATGCTCTGGTTACAAAAGAAGAGTTGGAAAAAGTGCTGACAATCCTGCGCTCTTTCGGAGAGGTAGAAGTCGTATCAGAGCATCTGATCGATGCAGTTGTGTCTGCAAGCGGAAGTTCTCCGGCATATGTATTTATGATGATCGAAGCAATGGCAGATGCGGCAGTGGCAGATGGAATGCCAAGACCTCAGGCTTATAAGTTTGCCGCTCAGGCAGTGATGGGAAGCGCCAAGATGGTCCTGGAGACCGGAAAACATCCGGGTGAACTCAAAGACATGGTATGTTCTCCTGCGGGAACAACGATCGAAGCAGTGCAGGTACTGGAAGAGCGCGGTTTTCGAAGTGCCATTATCGAGGCAATGCGTGTGTGTGCGGAAAAATCCAGAAATATGTAGAGTAAAGTGACAGGCATGAGGGGGAAACGGCGATGGAGATTCATGGAATTCAGAAAATGACACTGTTAGATTATCCGGAAAAAGTGGCGTGTACGATTTTTACGGCGAGATGTAATTTCCGCTGTCCGTTCTGTCATAATGCTTCTCTGGTGACACATGTAGATGCGGCGGCAGCAATTTCCGAGGAGGAAGTGTTTTCATTCCTTGCGAAACGGCAGGGGATTCTGGATGGTGTGTGCATTACCGGAGGCGAGCCTCTGCTTCAGCCGGATATCGAAGAGTTTATCCGGAAAGTGAAAGAGCTCGGTTATCAGGTCAAGCTGGATACCAACGGCAGCAATGTATTGCGTCTGAGACGGCTGGTGGAACAGGGGCTTGTGGACTATGTAGCAATGGATATCAAAAATGCTCCGGATAAGTATGGTATGACTATTGGAATTGAAGAATATGATATGTCCAATATTTTTCAGAGTGTGGATTTTCTGATGTCCGGGGATGTTCCCTATGAATTTCGCACCACGGTTGTGCGGCAGTTCCATAAAAGGGAAGATTTTGCTGCTATCGGGCGATGGATCAAGGGGGCAAAACAATATTATCTGCAGAGCTTTGTAGATTCCGGAGATTTGATCTGCCCCGGAATGAAGGGGTATACAAAAGAGATTATGGAACAGGCGCTGGAAATTGTGAAGAGGAACATTCCAAATGCGAAGTTAAGGGGTGTGTAGGTTACAAGTTATTTCAACAACAATTGTTAGAAAAGCCTGAAAATTCAAGAAAATAGACGGTTTCATGCAGGGAGGATGTGACTCAAAACGGGTCATACCCTCCCTGTATTTTATTGTTCATGTATAAAAGAGCAAAATTATGTAATAATCAGCCACTGTTTCTTAGTATAATTTCCTTAAAAAGTGTTACGTTTCTATTTTTTTTATTATTTTAGAAAATTCCATATTTTTCTATAATACAGATATCAAAAACAGAGACGAATAAAAAGGGAGGAAACGATAATGAAGAAAAAGAGAATGCTGGCACTTCTTTTGACAGTAGCAATGGCAGGAACGATGCTTGCAGGATGCGGCAGATCCGATGGCAAGGAAGATGAAAAAGGAAAAAATCAGGCAAAGAGTGAAGGGAAAGTGTACTATCTGAACTTCAAGCCGGAGCAGGCAGATGACTGGGTAAAACTTGCAGAGACTTACACAGATGAGACTGGTGTTCAGGTGGATGTGCAGACAGCTGCTTCCGGGACGTATGAATCCCAGCTGAAATCTGAGATGGCAAAAGAAGAGGCGCCGACCCTGTTTCAGGTCAATGGTCCTGTCGGTCTGGCATCCTGGAAAGATTACTGTTATGACCTGTCAGACAGTCAGATTTACAAGGATATTTCCAGTGACGATTATGTGTTAAAAGAAGGAGATGAAGTCAAAGGAATTGCGTACGTAGTAGAAACATACGGAATTATTTATAACAAAGCGATCCTGAATCAATACTTTGAACTTTCAGATGCTGCTGTAAAATCAGTGGATGAGATCAATAATTTTGAAACGCTGAAAAAAGTTGCGGACGGAATCCAGAAACACAAAGATGAATTGGGGGTAAAAGGTGCATTTACATCCGCAGGTATGGATTCTTCTTCTGACTGGAGATTTAAGACACATCTGGCAAATCTTCCAATCTATTATGAATATAAAGATGAGGGCATTACATCCACAGATGCGATTAAAGGAACCTATCTGGAAAACTATAAGAACATATGGGATTTATATATTACAGATTCTACCTGTGAACCGTCTATGATCTCCTCTAAAACGGCAGAGGACGCAAGCTCCGAATTTGCACTTGGAGAGGCTGTATTTTATCAGAATGGAACCTGGGCATACAACGACATCAAGGATATGGAAGTTGCCGATGAGGACATGGGAATGCTTCCGATTTACATCGGTGCCAAAGGAGAAGAAGAGCAGGGACTTTGCACGGGATCTGAGAACTACTGGTGTGTGAATAAAAATGCTTCAGAAGAAGACATTCAGGCAACTCTGGATTTCCTGCAGTGGGTTGTGGAAAGTGATGAGGGACGCGATATGCTTGCAAATACGATGGGATTTGTGACACCGTTCACCACATTTGAAGACTATCTGCCGTCAAATCCTCTGGTGCAGGCAAATGAGGAATATAACAAGGCAGGCAAGACACCTGTAAGCTGGAACTTTACGACAATGCCTTCTGAAAACTGGAAAAACAATGTAGGCTCTGCACTTCTTGAATATGCACAGGGAACTGGAAAATGGGATGCAGTGGAAACTGCATTTGTAGATGGATGGGCAACTGAGTATCAGGCAGCGCATGCGGAATAAAAACATAGATTTGAGGCGGACGGCAAACCGTCCGCCTTTTCCATCAAGAGGAAGGAGAGAGGGACATGCAAAAAGCAATAAAACGATATTTCCCTGTTTTTGTACTGCCCACGATGATCGCATTTACCATTGGGTTTATCGCACCGTTTTTACTGGGTATTTATCTTTCGTTCTGTAAATTTACAACCGTGACAGACGCCAGATTTATCGGGCTTGAGAATTATG
>PPYF01027656.1_pt1 | contig 20028 bp, 19 predicted proteins | sample 1559871 | NCBI WGS metagenome assembly PPYF01 (sample SAMN08240021, study PRJNA423297) | Human gut metagenome, whole genome shotgun sequencing project. | reverse complement strand
ATCCCTGCGTGACGGGGAAATAGCGGGCTGTTCGCCGACGGCAGAAAAATACTACCCGTAGGGCTGGAGATTTTTCTGATAGTCGGCAAAAGAATAGCCCGTTCCAGGCACGTTATTCCATTACGAGCGAATATGCTTTCCAATAGTTGATTGCATTATGCTGAAATTGCCCAATAAACATAGAGCCGAAGTGCCTCTTTGGAGACACAGAATAACCGACATACGGAAATGTTTTTCTCTAAAATCAGTCGGAGAGTTTCTAAAAACCTGCAATTTGAAATGGCACACTCCCGGAAAGGCGAATGTATGTGACGGAATCAGGAAATGGAGGTTTGCCGTAATGTACGGAGGCCGTCACGTTCTTTCGCTAAGTGGAGTACTGACAACGGAAGAGTGGCGCGACGGCTAAACGAAACGGGTAATGGAGCAGGTGTTAAGGACACGGAGTTGCAGATAAGCAAGAGCAGGATTGGCGAAGCTCCGGCTCCGGCGTTCAGCAACTCGGTGTTTAGCCCGCTCTTAACATTTGGTACTGCGGTCGGCGGCAGAGCAGCCTCCGGCCAACGCCGCTGACGGCATCGCCTATACCAATACAATGCTTCGCCTTGCGACATCAATGCCCGGCCTGCCGCACCTCTCTGGAGTTTATATTGCCATAATTAGAACAGCACTGGCATCTACGGTTTTATCGCGATAAATACCCGAAATGTCAGATATTTTTGCTAACTTTGCATATTAACTCAGCAGCAACAGAAAATGGAAAAATCAGCAACATTCAGCATAGAAGACCTCAAAAGTTATCGTGAGGGGAAACGACTTGAAGTCAAGTCGGCCAAAGGCGGTCTGCCCAATTCCCTTTGGGAGACATATTCAGCATTCGCCAACAGCGATGGCGGCGTAATCGTGCTCGGAGTAAAGGAACGCGAGGATGGCTCATTGCTGATAGAGGGTCTGAATGATGCCCATAAGTTGCTGAAAGACTTCTGGAATATGGTCAACAACCGTCAGAAAGTGAGCAGCAATATACTCACAGATTCGATGGTTAAGATTGAGGAATGTGAAGGCAAGGATGTGATTGTGATTCGTGTTCCTCGTGCTGAACGTACCACGAAACCTGTGTATGTGGGTTGTGACCCTCGCAGCGGCAGTTACCGACGCAACGGTGAAGGCGATTATCATTGTTCGCTGGATGAGGTGTCGCTGATGATTCGCGATTCTTCTCTGGTCAGTGATGACAGCACTTTGCTGACACAATTAGATTACTCGGTGTTCTGCCCTGATACCATCCGTGCATATCGCAATATTTTCAACCTGACTCACCAGAATCACCTCTGGAATCAAGAGGACGACATGATGTTTATGCGCCGGATTGGGGCGATGCGTGAGGACAAGGAGACAGGCAAATTCTGTCCGACCGGGGCAGGGCTACTGATGTTCGGCTACGAATATGAAATCTCAGCTGTCTATCCGAACTATTTTCTCGACTATCAGGAAAACCGCACCAACGGCATCAATGCCCACTGGACCGACCGCATTACCTGTCAGACCGGCGACTGGAGTGGAAATGTGTTTGACTTCCTGCTAAAAGTTATTCCCAGACTTCAAGCAGATTTGAAAGTGCCTTTTGTGCTTAAAGGCAATCTCCGTCAGGATGACACACCAGTGCACAAGGCTGTTAGAGAGGCCATGATAAATATGGTGACAAACGCTGATTTTCATGGGCGCAGAGGTGTGGTGGTAAACAAGGATGCGGAAGAATTCAAGTTTGCCAACCCCGGCACCATGCGAGTCTCTCTCAAAGATGCTATTCAGGACAATTCATCGGATCCGCGCAACGGCACAATGCTGAAGATGCTTGCGATGGTTGAATATGGCGAACGCGCCGGCAGCGGACTGCATCGCATCTTCCACACATGGGAAACGGTTTACCACTGCAAGCCAACTATGGAAACGACAGCCTCCGGAGGCGTCGACCGCACCGTGCTGCGCCTCAGTTTTGAGGGTCATCAACCCGACATTCAGGCGATGAGACTCCTATATGATGACCCTGAAGCCATAACTTTCGTTGAACCCGGTACCCAAGAAAATGGGGAAAATGGAGAAAATGACCCTCAAATTGACCTTCAAAACAACAATGTTGACCCTCATAAATCTATTTTAGAGGGTCAAAATGACCTTCTAAATGCAATTGTTGACCCTCAAAAGCGTTTAATCGTAGCTGCGATATTTGAAAATAAGCGAATAACGAGAGAAGAGCTTGCAAATAAAGCCGGTATTTCAGAAAGTACAATCAAAAGAAGGCTGAGGCAATGGGGCATTTTCTGGGAAGGTCATTCCAAAATCGGACATTGGGTAATGCCTGACGAACTCATAAAGCACAATTAAGCAGTTCATTTTAAGGATTCTTAAGATGGTGACTATTGTAATAATGCCGCAAAATGACTAACTTTGCAGTAGAGTTAGGACGGCCTAATGGTTTCGTTGGACTTGAACCCTGCGGCGGAGGCCGAGGGTGGCAAAGAAAAGGCATTGAAAAATGATGAAGTCTTCGAGTGTGCAAGAAGTGTCCATTTCCGAGATTCTAAAAATCATCATTCTGAATATCACCCACTTAACTGCGATAGCGTAGTACTAGTGGGACCACCTTTAATATTAAAAAGCAGCCTACGAAAAGGTTGCTTTTTTTATAAATTCTGTGGGAATGGAGCAACCCGGCTTATCCGATGTAAATATATGTTTATGGGATAAATACAATGTCTCATTTACTCCACATCCTGACGTAAACATAATTGTAGGCATCAACGGCAGTGGGAAAACCACATTGTTGACGGAAATAGAAAAGGCGGTCAAAGATGTCGTTATAGATGCTGACAGATGTATCTACATCCCGTCGGTGGACAATTTGATTGCAAAAGATGGCCGGAAAAAATCAACGGCACTGTCGCAATATCTGGACTCCTATATTTATGATATGAAATCAGGGCCTTCCTTGATGTACTACAGGATGTCTATGCTTGATGCCTCTGTCTCAGTTCAAAATAGGGTCAAGGAGCGGGTAAACAAGTTGCTGAAGATAGTTAACAGTCTTTTTAAGGAAACAGGCAAGAAGATAGAAATAGATGGTAATAAATTCATCATTTATTCCGATGGAGACATATTGCCTTTGTACAGTCTGTCATCCGGTGAGAAGCAATTGTTGCTTATCCTGCTGATGGTGTTCCTTACGGATGAGAAAGATTCAGTCATACTGATAGATGAACCGGAGAATTCGCTTGATATAAGTTGGCAATATAAGTTGATTAATTTGCTTGTCGACCTTAATCCCAACGCCCAGTTCTTCATAACCACGCATTCGCCCAGTATTTTTGGCGATGGGTGGGGAAATAGGATAATCTACATGGAGGATGCAAGACGTAAAATATGAGCAGGATTGAGATCAGGCAAATTACTATAAGAATCTTCATTTGCGAGACAGAAGCATCCGGGCTGTAGTGCATGTTGAGGATAAGGATGATGAGAAATTCTGGAACATTCAGCTTCAGAATGTTTCATCCGGAAATTATCATTTTATATCACAGAGCAAAAGTAATAACGGGGTTGATACAACCGGGTGTGAACAGTGTCTCAGATACCTGCCGTATGTCAATAGTCAATTCTTTGTCTGCATTGACAGTGATTTGCGTTTGTTGCGCCGGGAAAGGAACCTGACGTCTGAAAACTATATCGCACAGACGTATACATACTCATGGGAAAACCATTATTGTGCTGCTGCGCAATTGCAGCATCGTTTTATTGCCAAGGTGCCGGATGCGGAGTTCGATTTCGAGGTGTTTCTGACAGAGTTGTCTCATGTAATATATGAGCCGCTTCGACTTCTGGTGCAATGTAAGACCCCTGAATTGAATGTGATTTGGAACATTAGTAAATTCAACAGGTGTATTCCGCTTCAACCTTCAAGAGGAGATCTAAACAATAATGGCCATGATTATATCAGGAAAGTAAAGGCGCTATTCGAGGAAGCTACTTCATCTATCCATTTGCCGACGTCTCTTTCTATACCGGGATTGACATCGGATAATGCATATCTCCACATGCAGGCACATCAGCTGTATAAACTGATCATGCACATAGGCACGGTATTGTGTCGGGGCAGGAATATTGCCTTTAGGTCTGCAATTCTTGATACAGCCAACCAAACATCCGGTTACGATGAAATCAACAGTGTCCAGTCGGATTTAAGAAACATATTGTCCGCCTGATTAATTCTGGTTATTAACATTTTGTACAAGCAGCATAACCGCTGCCAACGATTCGGTCCGCGCAGCCTCTTGCTGCTTTCAGATGTGAAACTTTAATTGCTCGGATACACTGAGTCTCAGAAAAATTCGCTAATTTTGTGATTACAATGAGAGAAAACAGCTTATACGACAGGAAATCTCTGAGAGCGATTCATGGACCGAAGGCGGATTTCAAGGAAATCGCCAAGGATTGTGTTGGTTTCGCCAACGCCCAAGGTGGCGTGATTGATCTCGGGATTGAGGATGATGCTGATATTCCTGATGCCATCCAACGCATACCGGAAGATTTGCCAACCACACTGATCAATAAGATTGCCGGGTTGACGGTAAACGTCTCGGCGACTACTGAAATAATAACTGACGACAATGGCGGAGAGTTCCTGAGGCTGTTTGTTCAGCGTAATGCCCATTCTCTTGCATCAACAAGTGATGGACGTTATTATATTCGCATAGGCGATTCATCCAAACCTGTAACCGGTGATGAGTTTTTCAGACTTGCCGGCGAGAAAGATTCAACCAAGTGGGAAAATATTGTTTCTCAATGGATATGGCAAAAATGCAACAGAGACAAGCTGTCTGATTTCCTTGCGCGTGTTAAAAACTCTGACCGAGTGTCGGATTTCGTAAAAGAGAAAGAGACCAAGGAGATTCTTGATTACTTCGGGTTGACTAAGGAAGATGGCGATGAGATGACGAATTTGGGAGTCCTCTTTATCGGCACCCAAAGCCAACGAGGAAGCATGCTCCATTCTCCGGTAATCCAATGCATCAAATACGATGCATACGGAGAAAAGGTGCAGAAATATCTTTGGGATGATTACACTATGAATCCCATAGAGATGATAGAAAGTGTATGGGAACGAGTTCCTGACTGGAAAGAGACCAATGAAATATCCGATGGTCTGTATCGACGCAATATTATTGCATATGACGAGAGGGTGATACGCGAACTTTGCGCGAATTCATTGGTACACCGTTCGTATGCCGTTGCAGGTGATATTTTCATCAACATACATCCCGACAGGGTTGAATTTGTCAATCCCGGCCAGTTGCCCTTAGGCGTGACTGCCAACAATATCCTTCACAAATCAGTGAAGCGCAATGAACGCACGGCAAACCTGTTCTATGCATTGCATCTCATGGAGCGAGAGGGTTCAGGATATGACAAGATGTATGAGGTCCAGCTAACTCTTGGTAAACAGGTGCCTCGCGTCGAGGAGGGGGATGATTATGTGGTTGCCATTGTGGAACGGCGCATTGTCAGCCAGGAAGCGATCAAGGTTATGCAGACTGCTTCACGGAACATTCCGTTAAAACAGAAACAACTGATATGTCTCGGCATGATTGCCCAGGCCGGGAGTATTTCCGGGTCGGAACTGATTCGTCAACTCGAACTGAAGGATAATGTGGCATTGCGTCCTTGGCTTCGCCCGTTGATTGATATGGGATTAGTGGAGACGAATGACGGCAAGACCAAAAGTGTCGAGTATCGGGTTGTCCCTCAGTTGCTACGGGACAGTAATTTCAAGGGAAAGACGACATTGAAGCGCATTGAGCAACATCGTCTCAGGAAATTGATTATTGAGGACGTGAAACTTTACGGGCCAACTTCAATAAAAGACATCAATATTCGCATCGGCGAAGAGATTCCCCGTAAATCCATCCAAAGAATGCTTAAGGATTTAATTGAATCCGGAATCGCTATTTCTACAGGTGCAACTCAGGGCATGAGATATAAACTTGCGGATTAGGACACTTTTTTGTCTAATGAACTCCCCTAATTAGGACATTCGCTATACATTTAACGGTAATCTTTCCTAATATATTTTTAATTCAGCTGAGAATCAGAAATATAACTTGGGACAAAATTAGGTCTAATAAATGCCTAAACTTAGGACAATGGCGAGATGTTGTCCTAATTGACAAGTATTGTCAACAAAAACTTCAAGTTAAAATCGCTATATACTCAGTATGAGATTGAACATGTAATTCAGTCTGAACATAGGAATCTCCCAACAATATCTAATGATTTTTAACAATCAAGGTGTTGCGTAAATGGCGAAAAAGCAGTAATCTTGTCCCAGTCATGTACCACATGGTGGAAGAACAGTGAAATCTGTAGGAGTAGAAATCGGGAATGGTTGCTGATACCCCTTGGATTAAATGTCTGATAATCACGAGACTTAATTTCGGTTCCACTGTCCTAGTGGGATCTTCTCTAAATTATTATAAATCAGGTGATTAGAATTATAATTCTAATCACCTGATTTCTTTTATAGGAATTCCTTGTGTACAATTTGCACACACCCTGATACTTGCACAACCTTACACACCGGAATAAATCTCTCTACAAAATAATATCAAGCCAAACCTCTTGGGCCTTTCAAGATTGGGGACTCGCCATAAATGGAAATTTTCAGTTCTTGTGGAAAAGCCGCGTTGATTCTTTGCATAAAATCCTTGAACAGTCTGCCATGTGTGCTTGAGTCCGGCAAATTATTCTGAAATATATATTGATGTATCATTTCATGCACAAGAGTGTCATCAATCTCTTCCACAGACATATCAGCAGACTGACGATAGATGATGATTCTGTCGCGCAACCGGCGGCGGACATTCACTTTGACCCATTTGCGGTGAAACAGACCCAAATATGATTTGCAACGCTCCCGCACGACGAGTTCCACCGGCTTGAACTTGTCAGCCTTCAAAATCCCGGCATCGGCTAATCTCTCAATCCAGTAGGCATGTCGCTGCCTCAAATATTCAACTGTCAGTTCCATATTTTGTGATATGATAAATTCAACAATATGTTCGTTTTCCAGCCGGATGCCAATAATCCACTCGTCGCGCCCTCGTGCGGTCATTCCGGATCAACCGGAATGTGCATTTGGTGTCATCAGCCTTGTATGAATCATATATAATGTCTGAATAGCCGGAGGGAGTCAATATCCCGATCTTGCCGTCTCTTTGCGTCATAAAGAATGTTGTTGGGTGGTCTTCGGTAGTTAGTTCATCCTCATAGATTTCATCCGCAATCGGAGGCATGAGTGTTTCAAGCAACGGCAAGCAATCCTTATAAGGTTTTACATGCAGGAAGGGATATGCGACCGAGAGTGCGCCCCATTTCATAGTCTCTTTGTCCTGCACGAAAAACAGACGTCGCTCCCATCGTTCCGGCATGATGGCACTGTACTGAAAATCGGTCATCAGAATATGTGGGCCGGATAACGAAACCAACGCCCATGCCTCCCCATTTGAAACAGGCACAAAAATAGGCTTACTGTTTATAGCGTCGAATTGTGTGAATACATCTGCAAAAGAGTTTGGCAACAACTGTTTTCCTGTCGGAGAAACCAAACCGATGAATTTGTCATCACCGGACTTTCGAGGACGCCAATCATACTGAGAATCATACTCCCTGAATTGGCGCAACATTTTGCGTGACTCCTTATCTGTATGGCAATATAGTTTGTTCTCCATCTCCCGCAGGCGCAGATACTCCTGCACATCTTCCTGTGAGGGAAGAATTAACGGGTTATTGTTTTGATAACACACCCTCCAATAATTGAGGTGTTCGTAATAATCCTTTTGACCTGTCTCAGTTGTTATCGGATAGACTATACGACCGCGATATTCAAGATATTCCATGATTGATTAACGGGAGCCGCAATTCTTTCCTTAAAGCAATTCAAGAAGACCCGCAAAGTCAGTGGACTCGGAATGAGGATTGTTTTCATACCATTCATTAAGACTCTTCCGTATATGATCTGAAACCGGGAAGGATGGTTTGAAAACAAGGTCTGTTTTAAAATATTCCGATTCGTCTTCTCCAGTGATTATCTTATACCGGTCAAGAACACCAATACTTCTGCCTGTTTGTTGCAAATGTTTCCAGTTGTCTTCAAGACTCATTGGAGTCTTTCCGACTATTCCAATGCACACGGTGTCATTATCAGTATCCATTGCCTCGACTATCTCGCCTTCATTATATGGCATATCCATTTCGGAATACCCATAGAATGTTGTATCAAAATCGTGTCCCTCAGCATCGGTCAGTCCCTCAATTGTAGGAAGTTTAGAAGTGAAGGAGACATCGGCATTCTTGTCGAAAACAGTTAATGACAGATATTCGCCATCATGGATCGGGAGACCAATCGGCAACTCGATGACACGTGCAGAGTGAAAACTGTCGGAATGTATTGCCTGCTCCGAAAGGATTTGTTTTTTTGCTTCTTCAAAAGTAAGGAAGTAGTAAACTTCAGGTACATCAAGATCCAATGATGTTGATTCTACGTATGGAGCTATCTTCTCTCCATTATCATTCATATCCCACATTCCGATGAAGAACATCTCCACCTTAAAGAGGAACTTACAACTTAATTTCGGCTCAACAAGAGCCTTCTTTCTAAATTCTTCAAAAGTCATATCCTTATCTTGTTGGTTGTTTTACAATGAATCAAGCATCCGGTTAAATTTCCGGCCATGTTCAATATAGCCTTCAAACATCTGCATATAATTATACAGAAGAGGGGGTAGGATTTTTTTACATTCGTTTTCAATCCATGTTGGAATCGGATAGACACAGGCTGCTATCGAGCCGGCGATACATGCCATCGTATCCGCATCGCCACCGAGCGAAACAGCGAGCCTTACAACGTCCTCGAAGTCCTTTCCTTCGAGAAAGCAGATGATTGACTCCGGCACGGAACCCTGACACGATACATCCCATTGATACCCCGGGCGTATTTCATCGACATTCCGCGTTAGATCATAATGGAATTTCTCCGTTATGTAATCACGGATTTCATCTTTCGTATGTCCGTGCTTTGCCATCCATAATGCCGAGGCTACAGCTTGCGCTCCTTTGATACCTTCTGGGTGATTATGCGAGACTTCGGCTGATATTTTCGCCAGTTCAAGAGCTTCGTCAAGAGTCTCGGCATAAAGCCCTACCGGGCTGACCCGCATTGCCGCTCCGTTGCCCCAGCTGTTGTAAGGTTGCGGATTCTCACACCATAGCCAGGCGTTGAATGAACTTCCATATCCGGCAAAAGGATATTCATGACCCAATCTCTGCATACATTTTACCAGATAGTCTTTACTATGGTCGGTATTGCCATCTTCATCGCAATGGCTCAACCAATGAGCGACGGCGACAGTCATCACCGAGTCGTCAGTGAATCTGCTTCCCTCTGGCAGCATTTCAAAATCATACCGCTTCTGTCCTGTGAATTCATACACAGAGCCAATAATATCTCCTGCGATTGCTCCTAACATATTAAGTCCGGTTTTAATGAATTACAGTCGTTGATATATTTTTCAAAGTCTTGTAAAATTTTTAGTAAGTCAGGTGTCAATCTCTTTTCGCACTCTATCGTTATACTCTCAGGAATCGGATAGACGCATGCTGCAATAGATCCGGCGATTGCAGCCTGAGTATCGGTGTCGCCCCCAAGTGACACCGCAAGCCTCACGACATCTTCAAAATCCTTTCCATCAAGGAAAGCGATTATGGCTTCCGGCACAGAGTTCTGACATGTTGCGCCCCCTCGATATGTAGGGCGTATTTCTTCAATCGTACGGAATAGATTATAACCGAACATTACTGAAATTATTTCTCGTATCTGTTCTTTGGAATATCCTACGCGAGCCATATACACCGCAGCTGCTACCGCCTGAGCTCCTTTGATTCCTTCCGGATGACTGTGTGATACTGCTGCCGTAATATACGCCAATTCTAATGCTTCGTTAAGAGACTGAGCATATAATCCGACCGGACTCACTCGCATTGCCGAGCCGTTACCGCAGCTGTCATTTGGAATTGGACTGTCACTCCAAAGCCAATTTAAGAATCTGACACCATAATCACTTGGATATTGACGTCCCAAAGATTGCATATAACCGACTAATTCATCAGATGATAAGTTTCCACTTTCAGTAAGCCATTGTGCAACGGCAAGAGTCATGATAGTATCATCTGTAAAAACACTATAATCAGAAATTAATTCAAAATCATAGTCTTTCTTGTGTTCGTATTCAAATGGAGAACCAATTATGTCTCCTGCGATTGCTCCTAACATAATTTATTTGCTTGCTGCGAGTAATGTTACTCTTATTTTATTTTCTAACGATTTGTCTATTGCCACTCCCCACAAAACATCAATGTCCTTTAACTCACGCTCAATATAATCTGTTATAGATTTCATGGCTACCAAAGACAGCGTTGTGTTCTCAGTATTTACCCAGATATTAAACAGCATCTTACCGATTCGACATGAAGTCATATCCCTCAGATTTCTCAAGGCATCTTCAAGAGCTTCCGATGCTGTCCCGTTATTCGACAATCCGGTAGTTACATAGTTTGTTCCCGAAGAATTGAGAGTAGCAAGCACATCCTCATTGGAAATATTTATTATGCCATTTTTGATTAAAATTTCATTAATATCGAAAGTATTGCCTATAATCTTATAATCCTTATAAGATATTGACTGACTGTCTTCTTCAAGACATTTCATCAAATTTTCAAAATCTGTTTCTTTCTTTTGTCCCCTGGAGAATTGTGTTACATTCCTACAGGATCTATTTATGGGGGAGGGAAGTTCTCGAGAATCAAAAATCGCATTCAATAGCATCTTTTGAGGTTTGCGGCCATTTACAGGACTAACGATACCAGCCTGTTCGAGCTGGTCCATTATTTTTCCCGCCCGACAATACCCTATGCTGAAACGTCGTTGCAACATTACTGTAGAGGCATTATTGGATTCTACGATTAGACGTGCAGCTTCCTCAAATAGAGGGTCATGCTCCCAATCAATTGTTGGAGTATCAACTTCCAGGATGGATGGAACGGAAAGAACATAAGGATTATAATCAGAATTGTTGTGTGCAATCCAATCACAAACCCTTTCAATTTCAGGTTCGTCAATAAAAGCACCCTGAACTCTTGAACTGTTTTCGTTACTACTTATAAGCATATCTCCCTTATCCAATAGAAACTGTGCTCCCGTCATATCAAGAATAGTCCTACTATCTGCAAAAGTTTGAACTTTAAAAGCAATTCTCACAGGGAAATTGGCTTTAAGTATACCGGTAATGACATCTGATGATGTTTTTTGTGTCGTGATAATCAAATGAATCCCTACGGCACGACCTTTTTGTGCGAGTCGGGCAATAGGAATTTCAATTGCTTTTCCGTGCGCAATAATCAAATCTGCAAATTCGTCAATTACAACTATTATATATGACAGGGGCTTATATCCATGGGTTGTTGATAGTTTCTTTTCTTCCAACTTTTGGTTATACTCCAGATCTGACCGACAGAAAAATTTTTTCAACAGCTCATAGCGTCTATCCATTTCCGAACATAGAGAGTTCAACGCAGTTATGACATGCTCAGGCGATGAGATGATATCCTCGTCAATCCCCTCAATTTTTACGAAATATTGTTCTTTTATTTTAGAGTAATGCCCTAAGTCCACCATCTTAGGGTCAATAAGCATAAACTTGACCTCTTCGGGACTTTTTCTACATAGCAATGAAACTATTATTGAATTTAGAAGTACGGATTTACCCATGCCGGTTGCACCTCCAATCAATAAGTGAGGCATCTTGTATAAATCGGCGACTATCGGCTTATTCTCTGTCGATATTCCCAATGCGATAGGTAATTCCGCTTTGGATTCTTGAAATTCCTTGGATTCAAGAACCTCATGAAGATATACCATACGGCGCTTAGAACGCGGCACTTCAACTGCAAGAGCATTTTTACCGGGAAGGGGTGCGATCATTCTGCATAATCCATATTCCTCAAGCTCTCGTTCGATATCATCGATATATTTTCTGATTTTTAACACTTTATAGCCTTGTTGCGGAATAATTTCAATCGTGATGACTGATGGACTTATAATAGTATCCGCTTTGTCTGCCTCAATACCATATCTTTTTAACACCCCCAATATACTATACTTGACGCATTCAACTTCTTCATCAGGGATAGAAGCCTGATCTGGTTGCATTTCAAGTAGTTCGATGAATGTTTTGTAGCTGACCCCATCCATAGTTTAATATTTGTTTTTATGCAACACCCCTGCGACCGAGGCGGCCGCAGGGGTGAAATTGCGGTCGATTGTAATTTATCAGTTTGTATGTAGTCTTTTGGTTCGAGTGAATTTCTTTGGCTGGTATGCGTCCGGATTTTTGGAATATGATTTCATAAAGTCTATGTATCTATGCAAGGCGGTTTTACCATTGGCAATGTCTGAATCCGACAATGTCTCAGCCGATGCATATTCTCGTGCGTTGTCTATGCGTTTGAACAGTATGTCGCAGTGCTCCCATATTGGGATCTTCATTCGAAGGATTCTGTCCAGATTCTCAGCAACCCTTCTTACTGTGTATTGTGTTAAAAGAAGATTGTAAAGCTTTGTCAGACGGGCAATATACGTATAGGTTGAGGTTTCTCCCCGATATGTATTGCCCTTTATTCTTTTACTGCCTTTCGGCGGCTCCCATTCGCGATCTTTTTTACTTCTGATACTCTTCAGATAAGCAGAAAACTCTCTTTCCAATGGCAAGGACATCCATTCCCATCTTTCAAGCGATTCCTCGACAGGGAGGTAATTATGGGCATATATGTCATTGATTTTCCATCTTAGATACTTCACATAAGTTCGGAAAGCTCTTAACCAATCCTCTTTCGGTAATGGAGCCTCTCCGCCATCTGACGTTTCAATCATGATTGGTCCATACTCATCGATGTTCTCGATTTCATACAGATAGTCAAATATATTGTCATATTCATCCTCCATGTCAGGCCACTTGTAAAGTAAGCGGTTGTATAACGTTTCCATGGGATGATTCGGATCCAAAGAAGGTCTTGGCGTAAAAGCTTCTTTCAGATTGTCGAAAAGCCTGTCATCATCATCAAAGATTGTGAGATATGCAGTCTTTATGTCATCTGCATATTTTTTTGCGGAACTGTTAGCCAAACCTTGATTATCCACACACCAATTTATGAAACCCTCGGAATCATAGGGGATTTCCTCATTGGTGTGTGGTATTGGAAATTTACGATGTCTTGCCATAATCGTCTATATTTTTTTCACCGCAAAGGTACGACTTATTCCCGATGCGTGAAATTAAGAAGTTGACAAGGTTGTGGATTCAGAACAGTTTTAGTGAATCTTCAATAGACTTGCATCCAGACATGCTCTTTCTTCAATATCTACCTCGGATTGACCAACGCTGATTGACACTCTTGCTTTGATATTTCGTTGGTTGAGAAAATCAATAAGTCTTATTTCAAACGCAGAGGCTTTTGACATCTGAGAATAGGGGATTCTAAGGATTATATCCCAATAAGGAGATTTGTAATAATCCTCGTTGATGATGGATTCAAGTTCATTTAGAAACCTCTGGAAATTGATTTCAACCTCAACATCTATATTCACATCTGTTTCATCATACAAAGGCCAGGTCTCAGGCTCCTCAAGATCTACTTCCTCGTAATCGTTACCGTGGAACCCTGTCACAATATTGAGAAACTGTCCCGCTCCATTGTAGATTGCTTTCCAGCCCTCATCAATCCATAGATAGTCATTCGGATAGTTAAACTTGTGGAATATGCCAGAGTCTCCACAACGGTAACCTGACGATAGGAATCCTATGATTTCTCCTTCAGAAAATGAATCAATTTTGTTTTCTTTAGATTTGGTTCCTGACACAAGTCGTTTACGGCTAAAATTAACCGCATGCTGAAGGCTTATGGTTTCTTCGTCGACAGCATATATGCCAAGTTCACGGATTTTATCTCGCAAATCCTCGGATGTCTCAGATTCGTTGATTCTTTCTTTTAACTCAAGAAGACTTTTGGCTTTTTTATTGTTACCAAGCCATTCTACAAATTTTTGTTTCTTCTCAGCATCATTTTCAGATTCGGAAAGGGCCTCCTCATCTTGATTAAAGAATCTGAGTAATGTGGTCAATTGTTCTTGAGTGAGAGACTCCGCGCTATCCAATAATGACCACCGGCAATTTTCTTTTGATGGGAAATTGTCGTTATCGGCATCTGTACTATCTTGTTCCCATCTGTCGAGTTCATCCATTTCTGCATCGGATAATGTGAATTCGTTGTCATCCAAATTCGGGATTTCAACTTTTTCTTCTCCGATGGAATCACCGGATGATTGGTCATCGGAATCTTGGCGTTCCATTTTTGCTTTCTCCCTCTTTTCGTTTTCTTCCTTCTCTCTCTTACGTTTCTTGTATGCAGAGTATTCCTCTTCTGGGGATGGGAAATAGTCTGCTAAGGGATCTTTTTCTTTCTCCATATTATTTCTTTTTGATGTTAACGATCAGAGTGAATCCTTTGCCGGTCTGAGCACCCGGATAGTTTGCTTTTATCCAAGCCTCCTGAAGCCGGCGGTCTGTCATATATTGGGTATATGACCGGGCCTCATCAGCCGAACAGGTTATGACTCGATTGATGGTCTTGACACCGTTCAGCTGATAAGTCCCTTTGAATGTCACTTCCATCATGAGCAATTATGCTTCGGGATTTTCATCAACCGATACAACTCTCTTCTCGATGCGTTTGCGGAATTTCTTGATAAACGAATTACTGTTTAGGTTTTTAATAATATTAGTAGACGTGATTTCACTCTTCGTATTGTTCCATTCTTTGGTCACAATCGTTCCTCCGAATATGTGGTAGTGGATGAAACACTTACCGTTTTCTTTCATGGCGTTGATTACGGCTTCTTTAGAAGGTACGAATTCAAGGGGACATGAACCTCTCTCTGCTACCTGCTTTTCCGGCATACCATAGCGATACACATCCTCAGGTTTTGACTTAGTATAAGTCCCCTTATCAAAATGTTTGTGATGTGTTGAACAAAGTATTTTCACGGTCTTGTGCAGAGGTTGATGTGCATCGTGATATTTCCGGAGGAATTCATTGATGTCAACCTCAACGATTCCGGCTGCGTTCTCATAGCCTTTGAGGATTTCAACGGCCATTTCTCTGCGATCATAACCGGCTTCATGGTTGTGCGCAGTCTGTAGCACATCAGAACATTCGATTCCGTCCTTGCCTTTGTGCTGACAACCGCCCACCATTCCTTTATATTCTTTTGTGTACGTTTCAACTGCCTTGGTCAGGAGTGTTCCTCCAAAGAGAGCGATAAACTCTTCGATAGTCCCTATGAATTTTGCCATAGCAATATTTGTTTTAAGGTTTCCCGCCCTCCCGGAAGATATTTAGATGCGAAAGCGTGAGAGCCGCTTGCTTATCTTCTGGATTCGGTGTCTGGAAAACCTTTGCACAAGATAAGTAGCATACTCTCACGCCATAGTATGTATGACGCGAGAGTGTCTACCTTTTCCTCTGTGCATAGATTACAGTTTTCCAGACTTCAATCCATGAGAATCAGTAAGACACTTTCGTGTTTTTTCTTATGTGTGCTGAACCGATGTTCAACGCTGCAAAGTTAATCATAAATCTTGTATCTTACAATGGTTTTTTATTTAAGAACTTGACAGAGAGAGACCCTGCAATCCCAGATCAGATACTTTCCTTCAGGATTGAGGAAAGTATCTTTGCGCTCTCTGCCCGTGCTTCACTTTCAAATGAACCAAGATAGGCCTGTGTAGTTCGGATGCCTGCGTCTCTTTCCTCTGATAAATATAAGACCGACAATTCAAAATCGGCATTCCTGCTCCATTCCACAGGACATCATCCTGCAGGCAAAGAGATAGACGCTTCAATAATATATGCCGATTATTATTATATGGAAGCATTGTCACGACTCGCCACTTCCCAAGATTTATAGAATAATTACGGGCATGCAAGGCTTACTGAGTTGATATGACTGCATAATAACTGGAGCTAAGTTCCCATGACGGTGAATTGAAAATCGTCGCTCAGAAAATTGCGCTCGCGGCAGAACGAATGCCTGCATATTGGAACTGAAATCACGTGAAAATTTGCTAATTTTGCAATATGGAGATAGTAAGATGCACCGAAGAAGATTATGAGACGCTCGCCGGAATATGGGAGCGTTCAGTAATGGCTACGCACAGTTTTCTGAAAGAAGAAGACTTCAATGAGATAAAAGCAGCTTTGATTCCTGACTATTTCCCTAATGTAGATCTATACGCCATTGCCGACAATGGAGTGTATGTCGGATTCTTAGGATTGAACCCGAACTCAATAGAAATGCTCTTTATAGACAACGACCGTCGCGGTCGTGGCTATGGGTCGGCGCTCATGGAATATGCAAAACAACATGGTGCGACAAAAGTCGATGTAAACGAACAGAATCCATCTGCCTTGAATTTCTACAAATCGAAAGGATTCCGTATAACAGCAAAAGATTTAACGGATGGTGCCGGTCGCCCATACCCGATTCTTCATCTATCTCTATAAAAATGGAACTGACCGGTCCTGCCAGTGCGAGCCTGAGATTAGCCTACAATGCAGGACAGCGGAGACTGAAATCTCATGAAAAAACACTATCTTTGTGAGATGAAACAAGAACTTGACATACAGATACGGCAGGAACGACAAGAAGATTTTCAACAAATCAGACAACTTGTCAGGGAAGCATTTGCGCTTGCTGAACATAGTGATGGTGATGAGCATAATCTTATTGAGAGGATTAGGCATTCCCCGGATTATATTCCGGAACTATCACTTGTCGCTGTATCCGGCGATATCGTTCTCGGTCATATAATGTTCAGCAGAATATTGGTGGGCCAATCAGAGGCTGTCGCTCCCGCACCTCTATCTGTCAGAACCGACCGGCAAAGAATGGGTATTGGAAAATTATTAGTTACGGCGGCACATGAGCGGGCTTGTCGGATGGGATATTCCTGTTCTGTCGTCTTGGGCGATCCTGATTATTATTCAAAATTCGGCTATGAAAAGGCGTCAGATTATGGAATAATACCACCTTTTGATGTGCCGGCTGAATATTATATGGTTTGTGATCTTGATAATGATGAGGATATCCCCAAAGGATATGTCAAATATTCAGATGCCTTTGGCTTATAACGTGACCGGTCACGTCAGGGCGAGTCATTGATAAGCTGCCGACTATATATCGCAGAATAGTTCGCTTATACAGAAGCATCTTATCTGTCCTGACATATCGGAAACTGAATCTGAACTATTTTTCATCCACTATGAATGATTTAACCTCTTCATTGAACTATCCCAACCGTCACTTTCGGAGATTTTAAGCTAAATTTGCAGCATCAAACAAAACTTAAATCAAATGATATTCAAAAATACCAAAACTCATGTATTGGGTCTCATGGCGTTCATATCTGCTATGGCATCCTTTTCATGTCATGCGACAGATGATTCAGACTGGGTGACCATCCATAATGGAGAAATGTGGATTGATTCCGACGGTAATGATGTGCAGGCTCATGGCGCCGGTTTTCTCAAGGTTGATGATACTTGGTATATGATCGGCGAAGACCGCACTAAGCAATGGAATCCTGATGTCAACATGTACTCGTCTAAAGATCTTGTCAACTGGAAATTCGAGCGCAAGATAATCGAGAATGGCGTCACCCATCCGGAATTGGGCAAAACGAGGATGATAGAGCGGCCAAAGCTGATGTATTGTCCCAAAACAAAAAAATATGTCGTTTGGTGTCATTGGGAAAGCTCCGACTACGGGGCGTCGGAGGCCGGAGTGTTCTATTGCGACAGCGTCAATGGCGCTTATAAGTTCCATTGGGGAGGACGTCCGTTAGGAGTTAAGTCTCGCGACTGTAATGTGTTTGTCGACGACGACGGCACCGCTTATTTCATATCCACGATTGAGGAGAACCAGCATCTCGGGCTGTTCAAGCTCTCCGACGACTATCTTTCAGCCGTTGAATACACAGAACTATTCAAATACCAAAGCCGCGAGGCCCCGGCCATAGTTAAAGTTGACGGCATGTATTATATGCTTTCGTCGGCTTGTACCGGGTGGGATCCTAATCCTTGCAAGCTTTCGTGCTCCGATTCCCTCACTTCGGGATGGAGCGAGTTGCGTCAGATAGGCGACGACATTGCCTACGACACTCAGGCTGCATCTATCCTGACTGTCAAGGGAACTGAAGGGACGACATATCTGTACGTGGGCGACAGATGGATGGATCCGGGTTTGCCTGAGTCAAAGACAATCATATTCCCGATATCCTTTTCTGACGGGAATTGCAAATTTGATTATTCACATAGTTTCGATATTGACTTCAAGAAAGGCGTTTGCAGGATAAAAGGGGAGTGAGGCCTATCCTTCCCTTGCATATCTCCTTGCCGTTTCCTCCGCCAGCCATTTTATTTCATCCCTCAGCCAAACGGGGGATAAAACCTCCACATCCGGCCCGAGACGCAATATTTCTCGTTGAAACTCGTATTCCGGACGTAGAATCAACTCATAGTCTGAATAATCAGGAGTGTGGGCTACAAGATGCTGTGAGCGGTGGAGAGGAAGTGACTCAACGTATGGACGCTGCCGGTCGAAAACCCGGATGACAACCTTTACGCTTTCGTAGTCATCGTCAACATTCACCCCGATGACCTCATCGAAGAATTCATTTAGATTTATCGATCTGTCGGGCTCAAAAATGATGTCTGAGATGCTGAGAGATTCTATTCTGTCAAGACCAAACACTGTAAGGGTATCATACCCCTGAATCTTACCTACGAGATACCATCTTCTGCCTGATTGTTTCAGGCCGTAGGGTTCAACAAAGCGTTCTGTCGCCTCTGAGAAATTGAAACGCCGATAAGATATGCGGATTACGCGGTTTTTGGTCAAGGCCTCAATGGCGGCCGGCATGTGATCCATGCCTCCGGGAATCTCTTCAAACAGGATGCGCTTTACGATGTCTCTGTTCCCCAACAACTGGTTGTCGATGGCTAAACCATTGAAGAGCCATGATGTGAACGTCGGCTCGGAGAGGGCATCCTCGTTTTCGATATAATAAGTATTGCCGTTGTAGCGGTTGCATTGGATGTCGATGCCGAAGATGTCGGCAATTGCCAGACGATGACGGTGGAACGTACGCTCCGGAATATAGCCTTCGCTTTCCAGACGCAAAGACCGTTCCTCCATCCATTTCTGGTTTATCTCTTCCAATGTGATATTGCCGGCGCGGCGGATTGTGTCGATCAGCCACACATAACGCCTTATTAATCTTACAGATGTCGCCATATTACCGGTTGCTTTGGTTTTTAGTGAGCTTATTGAATCGCGAATGCTTCCGCCACTGTGGACTCCTTTGCCGTATGCACGGCAACCCCTACAGCCGGAATACGCCGCAAATATAATTATTTACTCTGACATTTCGCGGCAGGAAGTATTTTATTTTTAATTATGCCGATATCCCGCAGCTCCGAACTTATATAAGCCAATCACGTCGTCATACCCCCGCGATGAAGAGAGTAGGATAAAACAAAAGAAGCTGTGTGACACAGCTTCTTTATAGAAGAGAGATGGCACTATCGCAGGGCCTACCCTCTAAATTCAGGTACAAAGCAATAGGATATAATCTTTATCGGGATTATATCAAAAACAACCAATTTACCTCATTGCTTCTTTTACCCTAAGAAGTTGTTTAAAAATGAACGTTAAATTATGGGCGGCGATTTTTTAGTTAAAATCCGATTAAGGCAAAGGAGCATAGCGGGCTATGTGACTGCGCCGCGATTGGATTTTAACAAAAA
>PPYF01099514.1_pt1 | contig 20044 bp, 25 predicted proteins | sample 1559871 | NCBI WGS metagenome assembly PPYF01 (sample SAMN08240021, study PRJNA423297) | Human gut metagenome, whole genome shotgun sequencing project. | reverse complement strand
GTGGTCACGACAGCCACCTACCTTTCTCATTAACCTATCATAGAAGATTTCAATTTACAGACTTTTTTTCATACCCTCTTAATAGCGGCCTCCAGGGAAGCAATTTCCTCGGAATATGTTTCCTTCAGTGCAATATATCGTTTTCCTGCCTGCACCATGTCGCCAATCATGCCGGCGGCGGCAACAATCTCTTTTGCTTTGTGAATCATGAGCCAGCGGTCGGTCCGCAGAAGCGGCTCACATTCGGCGGCATTGACAATGAGATATTCCACGGTACAGTTCAGCTTGACATGGGCAGGGAAACCGGCTCCGCCGCACCCGACGATCCCCGCTTCTTTTATTTGTTCTAACAGCGTCATATATATCTCCCTTCGTATATCATTAAGCACCCTTTCTCATTCATTATAAAGAAAAAAGACATCCCGTACAATGAATGGCCAGTCTAAAAAACGGTATTATCCAAACTTGACCGTCCAAGAGAAAGGTCTGGATAATACAATAAATCAGTTTGTCTATTACTAAGGGAAACTCTTTGCGTGATGTTACAATATAAAAATAAAGTCGGAAAGGTGATGGGGATAAATGGAAATAAAAGACTGGAAGGTCAGCCAGGGAGATTTAATGCGAATCATACAGGAATCGGTACCAGGCAAACAGATTACCATGGCTCATATTATAGCCAGCCCGGATGAGGTTATTTACAGAAAATTGGGACTGGACCCAAGGGTTGATTATCACCGGTCAGCCATTGGAGTGCTGACCCTTACTCCCAGTGAGACAGCGATCATAACCGCGGACCTGGCCATCAAGGCATCTGCCATACAGATTGGTTTTATCGACCGGTTCAGCGGAACGCTCATCATTACGGGAACCATTTCTGATGTTAACATTGCGTTTGAGCGGATTTTGGAGTATACGTCGTCTGAACTGGGTTTTACTGTGTGCAGGGTAACAAAGGCCTGATACCATGACAGTAAGCAGAGAGGGGGGAATATGAAGAAAATCATGCTGGTGGGCCGCAGCGGCGCGGGAAAGACAACGCTGACACAGGCCATGAAGGGCCGGAGGATAACATACCATAAGACCCAGTACATTAATAATTATGATGTGATTATTGACACACCGGGGGAATATGCGGAGAACAAAACACTGGCAAGAGCGCTGATCCTGTACTCTTATGAGGCGGATGTCGTGGGACTGCTGATGAGCGCCATTGAGGATTATTCATTATACAGCCCCAATATTGTGTCCATGGCAACCAGGGAGGTCATAGGAATCGTGACTCAGATTGACCAGCCGGATGCCAGGCCGGACCTGGCTGCCATGTGGCTGGAGCTTACGGGCTGCAAAAAAATATTCTATGTCAGCTCCGTGACCGGCGAAGGAGTGGGGGATATTCTGGATTATCTGAGGGAAGAGGGAGATGTGATGCCGTGGGAGAGAGAGGAGAAAACAGATGAAACGAGTGTTGATGCTGGCAGGTGACTACACGGAGGACTATGAAGTAATGGTTCCGTACCAGGCCCTGCAGGTGGCTGGAGTGGGGGTGGATGTGGTATGCCCGGACAAAGCGGCAGGCGATGCTATAAGGACGGCTATCCATGATTTTGAAGGCGACCAGACCTATTCTGAAAAACCGGGCCATAATTTTGTGCTCAACGCTTCATTCCAGTACCTGAAGCTGGAGCAGTATGACGGACTGTTCCTTACAGGCGGAAGGGCGCCGGAGTATCTAAGGCTGAATCCAAGGGTACTGGACATGGTACATTATTTTATGGATCTGAAAAAACCGGTTGCGGCTATCTGTCATGGGGTACAGATTCTGACTGCGGCAGGAGTGCTGAAGGGAAAACAGGTCACGGCGTATCCGGCAGTACGTCCGGAGGTGCTGGCTGCGGGAGGCATTTTCATGGAAAAGGAGCCGTACGAGGCGGTGATTTGTGATAATCTGGTAACATCCCCTGCATGGCCGGGAAATGTAGAGATTCTGAGAGGGTTTCTGAAGCTGTTGGGCGTCACGGCCTTGTAGTGAAAATGGCAGGCGCCAAATACACAAAAAGTTTGTATTTTACTTTTTTTACGTTTTAATAATATGTCTTATTTTTCGCCTCCATAGGATATTATGAGGAGAAGGAACGCCCTGGGGGAAGTGGGCAGGGCATTCTTGGAAACCGGAAACCATAAATAGAAAACAAAATAAAGGAGGATATTTGTATGATAGCAAAGGGGTTTACAGAACCAACCGAAAGAGTGAAACGTCTTAAGAGAGCAATAGTGGATGCAACTCCGTATGTTGAGTCTGAGAGGGCGGTTCTCGTAACAGAGTCCTACAAAGAGACAGAGGGGCTGTCTCCTATTATGCGCCGTGCCAAGGCGGCTGAAAAGATTTTCAACAATCTTCCCATTACCATTCATGATGATGAGCTGATTGTAGGCGCAATTACAAAGAATCTGCGTTCAACAGAGATTTGTCCTGAATTTTCTTATGACTGGGTTGAGAAGGAATTTGAGACAATGGGCACCAGAATGGCGGATCCCTTCCAGATACCAAAAGAGACCGCGGCAGAACTGCATGAAGCGTTCAAATACTGGGAAGGAAAGACCACCAGCGCTTTAGCCGACTCCTATATGTCTCAGGAGACAAAGGACTGCATTGCCAACGGAGTATTTACAGTAGGCAATTATTTCTACGGCGGCGTAGGACATGTGTGCGTGGACTACGGCAAGGTCCTGACCATTGGTTTTACAGGAATCATCAAACAGGTGATTGAAGCAATGGATAAGCTGGACACCAGCGACCCGGAATATATTAAAAAGAAAAACTTTTACGAGGCTCTTGTGATTACATATACAGCAGCCATCAACTTTGCGCACCGCTATGCTGCGAAGGCAAGGGAAATGGCAGCGTCCTGCCCGGACCCGGTAAGAAAAGCCGAGCTGCTTCAGATTGCCGCCAACTGTGACAGAGTTCCTGAAAGAGGTGCGGCCAATTTCTACGAGGCATGCCAGGCATTCTGGTTTGTTCAGATTCTCCTTCAGATTGAAGCCAACGGACATTCTATTTCACCAGGACGTTTTGACCAGTACATGTATCCGCATCTGGCGGCAGACAAGAATATTTCCAAGGAATTTGCACAGGAACTGGTAGACTGCATCTGGGTTAAGTTAAATGACGTCAACAAGACACGCGACGAGGTGTCCGCCCAGGCATTTGCAGGATACGCAGTGTTCCAGAACCTGATTGTAGGCGGTCAGACAGAAGACGGACTGGACGCAACCAACGAAGTTTCCTACATGTGTATGGAAGCAGTTGCCCATGTGGCACTGCCCGCGCCGTCCTTCTCCATCCGTGTTCACCAGAACACACCGGATGAATTCCTCTACAGGGCGTGTGAAGTGACCCGTCTTGGACTGGGCGTGCCGGCCATGTATAACGACGAAGTCATCATCCCCGCATTGTGCAACAGAGGCATATCCCTGGCGGATGCCAGAAGCTATTGTATCATCGGCTGCGTGGAGCCTCAGTGCCCGCATAAGACAGAGGGATGGCATGATGCCGCATTCTTTAATATTGCCAAGGTCCTGGAAATCACCCTGAATAACGGCAAGGTGGGCGACAAGCAGCTGGGACCGCAGACAGGTGATATCACGTCCTTTAACAGCCTGGAGGATATCTTTGCGGCATACAAAAAACAGATGGAATATTTCGTATATCATCTGGCCGAAGCTGACAACTGTGTTGACTACGCACATGCAGAGAGAGCACCTCTCCCCTTCCTGTCAGCACTGGTTGATGACTGTATCGGAAGAGGAAAGAGCGTTCAGGAGGGCGGAGCAATCTATAACTTTACAGGACCGCAGGCATTTGGCGTAGCTGATTCCGGCGATTCCCTGTGTGCTATCAAGAAACATGTATTTGAGAGCAAGGAAGTGACCATGGCCCAGTTAAAGGAGGCCCTGGCCAATAACTTCGGCTATGCATGCAATGCTTCTGCACCCGCGGCTGATGCTTGTACGGATGAGGCGAAGATTTACGAGGCAGTGAAACGGATTCTGAGCAATAACGGTTCCATCAATCTGGCAGACCTTCAGGCACAGCTGTCCGCGCCAACACAGGCATGCCGCTGGCCGTCAGCGGCAGAGCCGGCCAAGACAGAAGCAGCCTGCGTGAATGCTGATTATGCACATATTAAGAGACTGATGGAGAATACGCCCTGGTTCGGGAACGATGATGATGAAGTGGATATGATTGCAAGGCGCTGCGGACAGATTTATTCCTACGAGGTAGAGAAGTATAAGAATCCGCGCGGCGGACAGTTCCAGGCAGGCTGCTATCCTGTATCAGCCAATGTATTATTTGGAAAGGACGTAGGCGCCCTTCCGGACGGCAGACTTGCCAAGGCTCCTTTGGCCGACGGCGTATCCCCAAGACAGGGCAAGGATACCAACGGGCCGACAGCAGCAGCCATGTCCGTGGCTAAACTGGACCATGCAAACTATTCCAACGGTACTCTGTACAACCAGAAGTTCCTTCCTTCCGCACTTGCAGGAGACGAGGGACTGAAGCGCTTCGCATCCATTGTGCGTTCCTATTTTGACCACAAAGGCATGCATGTGCAGTTTAACGTAATTGACAGGGCAACATTGCTTGCCGCCCAGGAGCGGCCTGAGGATTACAAGGACCTGGTGGTCCGCGTCGCAGGATACAGCGCGCAGTTTACCGTTCTGGCAAAAGAAGTTCAGGATGATATTATCAGCCGTACAGAACAGACTTTATAGCGGGGTTTCAGCATAATACAGTGAAGGGAGTTCGGCGTGGATTCAATCAATTATAATTTAACAGGAACCGTGTTCGACATACAAAGGTTTTCCCTGCATGACGGGCCGGGTATCCGGACAATCGTGTTTTTAAAGGGCTGTCCTCTCTCCTGCAAGTGGTGCAGTAATCCTGAATCCCAAAGTATCAAGCCAGTTATCATGTATAAAGCAGATGATTGCCTCCATTGCGGCCGTTGTATGACGGCCTGCAGGAGGGGGGCAATCAGCCCGGAACATAAAAATTGGGTCAACAGGGAGCTGTGCAGCGGATGCGGTGAGTGTGCCAACGCATGTCCTGCGGGCGCTCTGGTGCTTAAAGGAAAGACAATGTCAATCCAGCAGGTAATCCAGGAGCTGAAGAAGGATGCCACTACCTACAGGCGTTCCGGCGGAGGCATCACCCTGTCAGGCGGTGAACCGCTGGTACAGTATGAATTTGCTTCTGAACTACTGCAGGCGTGCAAGGGGCAGGGATGGCACACTGCCATTGAAACCACAGGCGCGGGAAGCAGGGAAGCCATTGAAAAGGTAATTCCTTATGTGGATACGGTGCTTCTGGATATCAAGCACATGGACAGCGGGCAGCATAAAAAGTTTACAGGCATTGGCAATGAACCGGTCATTAAAAATGCTCCCGAAATCTGTAAAATATCCAATACCGTAATCCGTGTTCCTGTGATACCGGGCTTTAATTACTCGGTGGAGGCCATTAAGGCAATTTCGGAGTTTGCCAGAACTCTGGTGGGCATACGGACCATACATCTGCTGCCGTACCATTCCTTTGGCGAGAACAAGTATGGATTGTTAGGCCAGGACTATACGATGAAGCAGGTCAAACCGCTGGCTCCGGAGGATTTGGAGGAATGCAGGACAGTGGTGGAGAGTTATGGTTTTCAATGTATCATTGGCGGTTAGACACGATTTTAGAATGGAGGAAGAAGAATGGATCAGCAGTTAATTGAGAAGGTAATGAAGCAGGTTTCTGACGAGCTTGGCATCAAGCAGGAGGAATGCAGGGCAGAGGCGCCAAAGGAAGAATGCTGCGGCAGCAATATCGGACTGACCGAGTTTGTAGGAACAGCAATCGGAGATACAATCGGACTTGTGATTGCCAGTGTGGACCCCCTTCTGGTAGATGTAATGAAATTAGGCAAATACCGTTCCATCGGTATTGTAGGCGGAAGAGTCGGCGCCGGTCCTCAGATTTGGGCGGTTGACGAGGCTGTAAAGGCAACCAACACCGATATTATCTCTGTGGAGCTTCCCAGAGATACAAAAGGCGGGGCCGGACACGGCAGTTTGATATATATTGGTGCAGATGATGTGTCGGATGCAAGAAGAGCAGTTGAGATCGCCCTTCAGGTCCTTCCGAAATATTTCGGCGATGTATATGGAAACGATGCAGGTCATCTGGAGTTCCAGTATACCGCAAGAGCCAGCTACTGTCTGGAAAAGGCGCTGGGCGCACCGGTTGGAAGGGCATTCGGCATGACATGTGCAGGGCCGGCCGCAATCGGCACGGTTCTGGCAGATATTGCAGTGAAGGCAGCTAATGTGGAGGTGGTAGGATACTGCTCACCGTCCTGCGGCACCAGCTATTCCAACGAGGTTATCCTTACATTTACCGGTGATTCAGGAGCCGTTCGCCAGGCAGTGAAGGCTTCCATTGAAGCCGGAAAGAAGATGCTGGGGGCATTGGGGGCTGAACCGAAGTCTACAACAACTCCGTACATCTAGTAAGACCGGTCTGGAGAATGTGAATCAATTAAGGAGGTTCTAATATGAATGCAGATGCATTAGGTATGGTCGAAACAAAAGGCTTAGTGGGTGCAATCGAAGCAGCGGATGCCATGGTCAAGGCAGCCAATGTTTCACTGGTGGGATATGAGAAGATTGGTTCAGGACTTGTTACCGTCATGGTAAGAGGTGACGTTGGTGCGGTTAAGGCAGCTACCGACGCCGGAGCGGCTTCTGCGGCAGCAGTTGGAGAGGTTGTATCTACCCACGTTATTCCACGTCCTCATACAGATGTTGAAAAGATTCTTCCACATCTTGAATAAAGGCAGCAGATAGAATCACTTATCTGTCAGCGGTTGCAGCGGGGAATGCCCCTATCCGTTGGATAGGGGCATTCCTTGAAACGAGGTGAAAGAATTGAATATCAGTGAAGAACAGTTGAAAGAACTGGTACTGCGTGTGTTAAGTGACCTGGAGGCGGAAAAAAGGGCGGAATGCATGAAGGATACCAGACAGACGCTGTATATGCTGTGCGTATCCTCATGGAGCGAACGGTATATGGAGTTTCTAAAGGAAATGGAAGGGTCGGATGCATATGATATTGTTCCCGTAATTCCCTCATCCTGGAAGGATATGGGATATGAGGCCAGACTCAGGCAGTCCGTATCGTTCGGCAAAATCCTGTACCGCTCCGGTGAAATGCCGGATGACCTGGACAGGGCAGTGACGCTGCTTCCGGTAGTTCCCAGGGACGTACTGGTGAAAACAGCATTATGCATCAGCGATACATATGAGACTTCATGGATAGCAGAATGCATGGAACAGGGCAGCCGGGTTGTACTTCTTCGCTCGGGCCTGGCAAAGTTTTCCGGAAATGAAAAACCTGCGTACCGGAGACGTATCATGGAGTATTACAGGCAGGCGCTGGAGTTTGGAATCGAGATATGCAGCGCAGAGGAGTTTTCAGGCAGGGCCCCTTATGAAATACCGTGTGAAGGGCCGGACCTGGCAATGACCTGCCGCATATCGACTGGCCGGACAGAAAACAGCACATGTACACGGGAGCCGGATAAAAAGAAAAAAAGAGTAATATCGTCGTCCAATGTGGAACAATTTGCTTCTGACGGCGTCATATATCTTCAGCCCGGAGATATCGTTACAGATTTGGCAAAAGACAGGGCGAAATTTCTAAAGATAGTATTCAAATAAAAAGGAGAGTGAGGTGATAGGATGAAACAGGCATTGGGATTAGTGGAAATCAGCGGACTGTCCACAGCAGTTGTGGCCGCCGATACCATGGCCAAAGCAGCCAATATCCGCATTCTGGAGATTGAAAACACAAAGGGGCTGGGATACATGACTATTAAGATTGCCGGGGATGTGGGAGCCGTTAACGCTGCCGTCAATGCGGGAAAGCAGATTGGAGCGGCAAACAATAAACTGGTTTCATGGAAGGTCATTCCAAGGCCGTCCGATTATGTGGAACAGGCATTCTGCTGTCCCGATCCTCCAGTACCGCCTTCCCCTCCGATGAAAGACGGGCAGGAGGAGACTGAAACCGGTAAAACAGAAGAGACCGAACAGCCGTCAGAGACAGAGCCGCTTAAGCCGGGGGATGAGGCCACGACATCAGAGTCTGAGCCGGAAGAGCCAGGGCCAGAAGAGTCTGAGCCAGAAGAGTCTGAGCCGGCGGCAACACCGGCGGAAAAACCAAAGAAAGCTGTCCGGCGCGCATCATCTGCCAAGGGCACCGGTATCACAAGGCAAAAAAACAGTTAATTGAAATCAGGAATACCGGTAATGACATAGGACAGCCGGATTCTCCGTGAAAGGAATGTGAATGGCATGAGATTAGCTAAGATAATAGGAACAGTTGTGGCTACCAGAAAAGATAACTCCCTGGTGGGCTACAAACTGATGATTATCAGACGGATTGATGGACATGGTAATTTCATTGATTCAGAGGAAGTGGCTGTGGATTATGTAGGGGCCGGAATTGGTGAGACAGTCCTGATTGGTTCGGGCTCTTCTGTACGTGTGGACCAGTCCAAGCGGGAGGCTGTCATTGATATGGCAATTATCGGAATCGTAGATACAATGGATATATAGTGTAGTCATTTTTAAGGAAAGGAGGTAATGAATGACATGAAAAGCAGTATTTACTCCAGCGTGACCGATGCAGTAGCAGCTGCAAAGGGAGCCTATGGCAGATATACAAAGCTGACCCTGAATGAACGGCAGGAAATCCTGGAAGGAGTGAAAAAAGCACTTCGTCCCCTTGCAAATGAACTCGCCGCCATGACAGTTGCGGAAACCGGCATGGGAATTGTCCAGGATAAGGCACAGAAAATAAAGCTTGCCATCGAGAAAACGCCCGGCGTGGAGGACCTGATTACAGAAGTCAATACAGGCGACCATGGAATGACACTCTATGAACTTTCCTCTTTTGGTATCGTATGTGCGGTACAGCCATGCACCAATCCCTGCGCGACTCTTATCAGCAACACCATCGGTATGCTGGCTGCGGGGAATGCAATCATCCATTGCCCACATCCGAGAGCAGTTAAGGTTTCACAGTTCCTGACCACGATTATCAGCGAGACAATCCGCAGTATCAGCGGCATTGACAATCTGGTAGTCACCCTTCATGAAAGTCTGATGGGATTTACCACAGAGGTCATGAGCCATCCTGATGTTGACCTGGTTGTCTGCACCGGGGGCAGCGGTTCCCTGCGCCAGGCCATGACGTCCGGTAAAAAGGTGATTGGAGCCGGACCGGCCAATCCTGTCACGATTGTGGATGCCACAGCCAATCTGGAAAAGGCGGCCAGAGATATTGTAAGAGGCGCTTCGTTTGACAATAATCTGATGTGTACATCAGAAAAGTGTATGGTTGTGGAGGAGAGCGTATCAGACCGTTTTATATATGAACTTCTGAAAAACGGTGTGTACTATATCCGGAATGAGGCGGAAATCCAGAAACTTCTGAATGCCGCAGTCACAGAGGATTTTGTGATTAATAAGAAACTGGAAGGCCGGAGCGCCAAGGAGATTCTTGAATATGCCGGCATTCCCGCCAGCAAAGCCATAAAACTGATTGTGGCAGAGACAGGGCGGATGCATCCCTTTGTTATCACAGAACTTATGATGCCTCTTGTGCCATTGGTAAAGGCGGCTGATTTTGACGAGGCTCTGGAAATCGCCTTGGAAGTGGAGCAGGGATATAAACATACGGCAACCATTCATTCTGAGTCCATCGAGCATCTGAACCGGGCCGCCAGGGAATTACAGACCTCAGTGTTTGTTAAAAACGGTCCTTCCCTTATGGGAATCGGCTTTGATAAAGAAGGTCATACCAGCTTTACAATCGCAACCACCACAGGAGAGGGTACTACCACGGCAAGGCATTTTGCCCGCAGGAGAAGATGCACGTTGACAAGTGGATTTTCGATTCGCTGATTGTAATTAGGAAAGCAGGTTGATGGAATGATGGAAGGACGGGATGACAGATTTTATTACGTAACTTCGGAATCTGTAACCGAAGGCCATCCTGATAAGGTGTGTGACCAGATTGCAGACGGCATTCTGGATGCATATTTGGAGCAGGATTCGAAATCCAGGGTGGCAATAGAGGCTATGGCATCTGCGAACACGCTGATGCTGGCAGGCGAGGTCACATCAAAGGGCCATGTGGATGCAGCGGCAAAGGCCAGGGAGATTATCAGAAGAATAGGCTACACGGAACATGGAAAAGGATTTGACGCTGATACATGTATGATATTTACCAATATCCATAACCAGTCACCGGATATTTCCATGGGTGTCACCAGAAGCAGCGAAACCGGGAAGGAGGTTCTGGGCGGAGGAGACCAGGGAATCATGTATGGCTATGCTGTCAATGAGACAGAAAGCCTGATGCCGCTGTCCTGCCATCTGGCCAATCGCCTGGCCCAACGTCTGGCCTATGTGAGGAAGGTTCTGAAAACAGATTTTTTATATCCTGACGGCAAAACCCAGATTACGATGAAGTACGACGAGGCAGGGAAACCGGTGGGTATCCACAGTGTTGTTGTGTCCGCACAGCACGGAGAGGCAGTATCCCATGAGCTGCTGGACGCGTTCATACGCTGCACGGTCATTGAGCCGGTCATTGATTCCCGCTGGCTCACACCGGAAACCAGGATTCATGTGAATCCCACAGGGCGCTTTGTCATAGGAGGGCCTGCCGGGGATACGGGCGTCACCGGAAGAAAAATCATGGTTGACACCTATGGTACCGTTGGAAAACATGGAGGCGGCGCCTTCTCGGGAAAGGACCCCACAAAGGTAGATCGATCGGCTGCTTATATGGCCCGCTATGTGGCTAAGAATATTGTGGCGGCGGAGTTGGCAGACCGATGTGAGGTTGCGCTGGCATATGTAATCGGAGGCATTGAACCGGAGGCAATTACCATTAATACCTTTGGAACGGGCAGGATTCCGGACAGCCACATCGAGGAACTGGTCAAATCCGTATTTTCATTTGGGGTAGCTGATTACATCGCAGAACTGAATCTTCGGACACCGCAGTATTTAAAGACAGCGGCATACGGGCATTTCGGGAGGGATGACCAGGGTTTCAGGTGGGAAGAAACCGACAAGGCCTGGCTGCTGAAACAGTTGGCTTTTTAGATTTTTTTATTAAATAAAACATAACATTCAGGAGGAAAATAATATGTCAAATGAAGCATTGGGAATGGTTGAGACAAAAGGTCTGGTAGGAGCAATTGAGGCGGCGGACGCAATGACAAAAGCAGCAAATGTGGCTCTTATCGGTTACGAGAAGATAGGTTCCGGACTGGTAACTGTTATGGTCCGCGGGGATGTGGGCGCAGTGAAGGCTTCGGTTGATGCAGGCGCTGCCGCTGCGGCAAACGTTGGCCAGGTAGTATCCCAGCATGTAATACCAAGACCGCATACGGATGTAGAGAAAATTTTACCGAAATCATTATAATATGCCAGTAAGTGTATACCGGCTTCCGTGGCCGGTATACAAACTTCCGGAAGGGGTTGAACATGATGGTAAATGAAGAACTGCTGAAACTGATTACCGAACGGGTAATAGATAAGATTACAAAATATAATGCGTTTAAAATCCCTGTAGGAGTTTCCAACCGGCACGTTCATGTGACTTCGGAAGATTTGGAGACCTTGTTTGGAAAAGGGTATCAGCTCACCAAAAAAAGCGATTTAAAACAGCCGGGGCAATATGCCTGCAATGAGACTGTGACAATCCGCGGACCAAAAGGTGAGTTTGAACGGGTGCGTATACTGGGACCGGTCAGAAAGCAAAGCCAGATAGAGATATCCAAAACAGACAGCTTCCGCCTGGGCGTCAAAGCTCCAATCAGGGAGTCGGGAGATTTGACAGGAACGCCCGGACTGGAAATGGTGGGACCCAAGGGTACGGTTTGGCTGCCCCGGGGAGCGATTGTAGCGCTCCGCCATATCCATATGACGCCGCAGCAGGCGGAGGCCATGGGGGTATGGGATAAGGATATCGTGGAGGTGGAAACATTCGGTGAAAGACACGGAGTGTTTGGAGATGTTTTAATCCGGGTGTCAGAACAATTTGAACTGGAGATGCATGTGGATGTGGATGAAGCCAATGCATGTGCGCTTAAGAACAATGATTATGTCATAATCCGGCGATAAATCAAGCTTAGAAAAGAGGGGTTATATGCTCATGACCAAAGAAGTGCTGTCTGAATTTTCGGAGCTGATAAGGGAGAACAAATGCAATCCCTTTTCAGGGATGTTAAAGACAGGTGTGGATTTGGGAACTGCCAACATAGTAATCGCTGTCACGGATGAGAATAACCATCCCGTTGCAGGCGCGACCGCTGTTTCCAAAGTAGTAAAGGACGGCATTGTGGTGGATTTTGTGGGCGCAATGCAGACCGTACGCCGCCTGAAGGCCCAGCTGGAGGAATTGCTTGGAGTGCCCCTGGAAACAGCGGCCACCGCGGTTCCCCCGGGAATCATCGAGGGAAACGTAAGGTGTATTGCTAATGTGGTGGAGGGGGCCGGATTTGAAGTGATTCATGTGATTGATGAACCCACCGCGGCAGCCTCGGTGCTGGGAATCAGAGACGGGGCAGTTGTGGATGTCGGAGGCGGAACCACCGGAATCAGCATATTGAAAGACGGAAGGGTGATTTTTACCGCAGATGAGCCTACCGGCGGAACCCATATGACTCTGGTCCTTGCGGGATATTATGGAATCTCAATTGAGGAAGCCGAAAAACTGAAAACAGATAAGGACAAAGAAAGGGATGTCTTTCCAATCATAAAACCAGTGGTTGAAAAGATGGCATCTATCGTCAAAGGATTCCTTTCCGGGTATGAGGTGGACTGTGTTTATGTAGTAGGCGGAGCCAGCTGCTTCAGCGAGTTTGAACATACATTTGAGAAGGCATTGGGCATCACAACGGTCAAGACGAATGATGCGCTCTTGGTTACTCCTCTCGGCATCGCATGGAATGCCTCTGCTGGCCCCGTATAAATGAAGGAAGGTGTGATACGCTTGGATATGGATATAAAAGTAATTGAACAGATGGTAGAACAGGCTTTAAAGGAGATAAAGGCAGAACAGCCCCAGAAGTTTACAATGCCAAAGGCAGAGCTGTATGGCGTATTTAAAACAATGGATGAGGCGATTGCAGCTTCAGAAGAAGCCCAGAAAAAGCTGTTATTCTCTAAAATTTCAGACAGGCAGAAATATGTGGATGTGATCCGCCGGACGATTCTTAAAAGAGAGAATCTGGAGATGATATCCAGGCTGTCTGTGGAAGAGACGGAGATTGGCGACTATGAACATAAATTAATTAAAAACCGGCTGGCGGCTGAGAAGACTCCAGGTACGGAGGATTTGCTGACAGAGGCCGTGACCGGTGACAACGGACTGACTTTGGTGGAATATTGTCCCTTTGGCGTCATTGGCGCCATTACGCCAACCACTAATCCCACCGAGACAATCATCAACAATTCCATTTCCATGATTGCCGGAGGGAATACAGTTGTGTTCAGTCCTCATCCCAGGGCAAAAAAGGTTTCACAGATGACAGTAAAGCTGTTGAACAAAGCCCTGACAGAGAGCGGCGCCCCGGAGAACCTGATTACCATGGTGGAAGAGCCGTCCATAGAAAATACCAATAAAATGATTGAGAACCCAAGTGTCCGTCTGCTGGTGGCCACCGGAGGTCCCTCCATTGTCAAGAAAGTACTGTCTTCCGGAAAAAAGGCAATCGGCGCAGGTGCCGGCAATCCTCCGGTTGTGGTTGACGAGACAGCCGATATTGTAAAGGCTGCAAAAGATATTGTGGATGGATGCAGTTTTGATAACAACGTTCCATGTATCGCAGAAAAGGAAGTTTTCGCTGTGGATTCAATCTGTGATTACCTGATTCACAACATGAAGGAAAACGGTGCGTATCAAATTACGGACCCGGCACAGTTGGAGCAGCTGGTAACGCTTGTAACCAATGAAAAAGGAGGTCCGAAGACATCCTTTGTGGGAAAGAGCGCCCGTTATATCCTGGGTAAGCTGGGAATCACAGCGGACGCCAGTGTCAGGGTCATCATCATGGAGGTTCCGAAGGAGCATCTGCTTGTTCAGGAGGAAATGATGATGCCCATTCTTCCGGTGGTGCGGGTCTGTGATGTGGATACGGCAATTGAATATGCCCATCAGGCAGAGCACGGGAACCGTCACACAGCCATGATGCACTCCAGGAATGTAGAAAAGCTCAGCAAGATGGCTAAAATTATGGAGACCACCATCTTTGTCAAAAATGCTCCGTCCTACGCCGGAATCGGTGTGGGGGGCGAGGGGTATACCACCTTCACCATTGCCGGACCTACCGGAGAGGGACTTACATCCCCCAGGGCATTTTGCAGGAAGCGCAAATGTGTTATGACTGATGCCTTTAGTATCCGTTAATCCCTGTACGCGGCAGTATATGGACTGATTGTGAAGGAGAAGTGCAAATGTCTAATGTATATATAAAAACAAAGATACGCAGCGGAAGCTACGCAATGGAATATCTGCGGAAAATCCGAAAAAAAAGGGTCCTGATGGTTTGTGATAAGTTCCTTGCAGAGAGCGGGGCAATCAGCTACATATTGGATGCGCTGGATTCCAGCAATACCGTGGATATATTTGACCAGGCCATACCGGATCCCACCATCGAGGTGGTGGGAAAGGGGCTTAGCGTAATCTGCAAGGTACGTCCTGAGATTGTCATTGGTTTTGGAGGCGGATCTGCCATTGATACGGCTAAGGGAATGATTTACTTTGCCGGAGTGAGGAATCTGGTTCCGAAGCCAAAATTCATCACCATACCCACAACCAGCGGAACCGGCTCAGAGGTCACCTCAGCCGCTGTCATAACGGATTCAGAGAGTAAGAGCAAGCATCTGATATCATCGGATGATATTCTGGCAGACGTGGCCATCCTTGACCCAAGGCTTACATTATCTGTACCGCCTTCCATTACGGCAAATACAGGCATGGATGTGCTGACACATGCCCTGGAGGCCTATGTTGCAAACGGGAGCAATGTATTCTCGGACGCGCTGTCGGAAAAGGCAATTGAATTGCTGATTAAGGCGCTTTTACAATGCTACAGGGATGGAAAGAATTTAGAGGCCAGAACCCTGATGCATGAGGCGTCCACATTGGCGGGAATGGCTTTTAACACGGCAGGCCTGGGATTGAACCACAGCATTGCCCACCAGCTGGGAGGCACGTTCCACATTCCCCATGGATTGGCCAATGCCATACTGTTAAATAAGGTCATTGATTATAATAGTGTAAACCATGATATCATGAACAAATACGCAAGTCTTGCGTACAAGGTCCAGTTGGTTGACATGAACGAATCACCGGCAATGGCTGTCAACACCTTAAAGGAGCTGATTCATACCCTGATGCGGTGCATGGAAATGCCTTCCTCTATCAGGGAGCTGGGAATCAGCAGAGAAGCATATGAAGAGCAGCTGCAGAACATGACGGATAACGCCCTGATGGACAACTGCCTTGCAGGCAATCCAAGGGAAGCCGGAACAGAGGCCATTAAGAAAATATTATTAAGTATCTATTAATTGACAGAGAAGATGCCTTATGACAAGCTGGATATAAGACCGTGCTGCCCAAAAGGAGCAGGCACGGCCTTTTTCCATACGCCGTTGTACCGCCTGGCCCCTGGCCGGAATAGGATTGTTTAAATGGTGAAAAGATGCTAAAATAACAATTACAGGCATAAAGAGAGGGATTAATCAGATGGCAGAATATCATAAGATGATGCATATGGAAGAGATAGAACCAGATGCATTGGATGAATATCTCAGCATCAATGAAGAAAACAGTATTAATCAGCTGGATATCATCCACCTGTTCGGAAAAGAGAAGCTGGAGACAATACAGGAGAGCCTTTCCAAGGCAACCGGACTGGCTTTCATCACAGTTGATTTCAAGGGGGATCCCATTACATCGGCAACCTCCTTTTCACGCTATTGTGAAAAGGTCCGCAGCAACCCGGAGGCAATGGAGCGATGTAAATCTTCGGATGCCTTCGGTTCCATCCAGGCAGCGGTTACACAAAAGACAAACGTATACTTTTGTCCCTGCGGACTTTTGGAGGTGGCCATTCCAATTATTGTCCGCGGCCATTATCTGGGAGGTTTTATCGGAGGCCAGATTCAATGCAATGATGCCCCGGAATCTGTCAGCAGGCTGTCATCGGTCATGCACGCTGCCAAGGCGGATGAGGCGGTTGCGGAATACAGACCGTTACTGGATGAGATTCCCTTTTATTCATATGAAAAATTTCTGGATATAGCGAACCTGGTTTTTCTGGTAATCAACCAGCTGAGTGAGAACGAGGTCAGCCAGCACCTTCAGGAAGATATTCTGAAGAAACGGATGAAAAAGCTGCAGGTATTGAACCACAGCTACGCCAAAGAAATTACACAAATCAACAGGCGGATTATGGAACTGGAGATGCGGAGCAATCAATATGAGCTTCTGGACATGCTGACATCGCTGTTGAATCTGACAATTATAGAAGAAGCAGACAGGACAAATGAGCTGCTGAGCACCTATATTGATTACATAAAATATAAATATACGGAAAAGAGTGCCTTTGTTCATATTTCCGGAGAGCTGGAGCATGCGGAGCAGTACCTGTTATTCCAGAAAAAGAAAACAGGGGACCGGCTTAAGTATTCCATCCAGGTGCCGAAGGAACTGCATATGCAGAAGATGCCCTCTGATATTTTAATGCCGTTCATACAAAACGCCTTTTATAATGGTATTATGCTGAAGAAGGAAGGCGGAGAAATTACGGTGACAGGGTATATGCACAGTGGTAATATGTTTCTGGAGATAAATGACACAGGCCCGGGACTTACGGAAGAAGAGCTGGATATCAAGTATGAAGCTTATAAGGACAAACATGAAGGCTATTATATAAAAATGGGTATGGAATATGCAAAGGAGAAGATGAAGAGACTGTTTGGAAAGGAGTACGGCATTATTACGGAGAATTACAGAAACAAAGGATCGAAAAGTATCTTATTGTGGCCGGAGCATTATGAAGAAAGGACTGAGTAGTCATGTACAGGGTTTTGATAGCAGATGATGATATACTGATGCGCGAAGCGCTGCATGTGATGATTGCAAAGGATAGTGCTTTCAAAGTGGTTTCCATGACAGATACCGGTGAGCGTGCGGTCCGTGTCTGTAAAGAGGATGTGATTGATATTGTATTCATGGATATGCAGATGCCGGGAATCACCGGCCTGGAAGCCAGCAGGATTATTCACCAGTCCAATCCGGGGATTAGTATATATATCCTTACTGCCCATGCTGCCAATGTTCTGATTCGAAGTGCAGCCCAAAGCCAGGTAAAGGACGTTCTGGAAAAGCCGATTACATACAGCTGTATGAAGAAAATCCTGGAAAATTACAAAACAGAACATGAGGATTCCGTGCAGAACCAACTGGAAATCCTTGTTTCCTATCTTCGGAATAAAGATTTCGGGGATTTTTATGGTGGAATTGCCGGTGTAATTGATGAAATTTACGCAATTGGCGGGGAGGATTCCGTCCGGCTGATTAAGCTTTTTACCTATTTGGGACAGAACCTGCTGGACACCAGGAGTGTATATGGCGACAGCGGAAACATATCAGAACTGTTCCCAATCAATGAGGTACTGATTCCGGACAGAAAAACATCAGAACTCTGGCTCTTCAGGGTTATGGATTATCTGTTCCGGCGAAACAGTATCGGCCGTTATCCGCTGCTGGAGAATATTTTTATTTATATAGAGAAACATATAAAAGAAGATATCACTCTCAACAGTATTATTGAGAACTGTGCAATCAGCCAGGGATATCTGAGCCGTATATTCAGGGAGCAGTTTAAGGTCAGCGTTACGGAGTATCTTCATATGAGAAAACTGCATCTGGCTAAGGGCTATTTTTACTTTACAGAGGACAGCATTGCGGAGGTTGCGTTCCGTTTGGGCTACAATGAAAGCAGTTATTTTAGCAAAGTTTTCAAAAAGTTTGAAAATATGACGGTAAAGCAATATAAGAACCAAATTCGGCACGATTCTTCTGGAAAAAAAACGGAAATGTAGTTGACAAAATGTGCAATGGTATGTATAATGCAAGAGATGCGTATTAGGAGGTTAATATGCTAATTAACTTATCTGAGCTGTTTCCTGTTGAGGGAAAGTCCAAAACATATACGCCTGAGCTTGAGATGACCCAGTTCAGGATGGCCGACGCTGTATACGACATTGCAGAAAAGGGACCGTTGTCATTCATGATAACAAATAAGGGAAATAAGAAGCTGACCTTAGCGGGAACCGTTGATTTGGTTCTGATTATGCCATGTGCCAGATGTCTTGACCCTGTGAGAGTTCCTTTCCATCTGGAGATTGACCAGGAACTGGACATGAACCAGAGTGATGAAGAACGAGTGGAAGATCTGGACGAGCAGCCCTACGTAAATGGTTATAAACTGGATATCGACCAGCTGGTTGGTAATGAGTTAACCTTGAACCTGCCTATGGCGGTTCTCTGCAGTGATAACTGTAAGGGAATCTGTGATAGATGTGGCACAAATCTCAACCACGAGACTTGTGACTGCGATAATAGGCCACTTGACCCAAGGATGTCAGTTATCCAGGATATTTTTAAACAGTCGAAGGAGGTGTAAACCATGTCTATCTGTCCAAAGAATAAATCTTCTAAAGCTAGAAGAGACAGCCGTAGAGCAAACTGGAAGATGAGCGCTCCAAATCTGGTAAAGTGCAGCAAGTGCGGTGCCCTGATGATGCCTCATAGAGTTTGCAAGGCTTGTGGCTCTTACAACAAGCGCGAGATAGTATCTGTAGAGGACTAAGAATCAAAATTTTCATAAAAAATGAAAATTGCTAGTAAATACAAGGGTTTTCGGCTCATTAGCTGAGAACCCTTGTTTACATAAAACAGATGCCAGCAAATAGAAAAATTTCCGCCAATAAGCAATGCTGTAGTTTTTGTGGTAAGGGTTCGGATGAAGTGGGTGTATTGATTTCTGCAAAAGAAACAGCAGGTCCATTCATCTGTGAGGAGTGTTTGGAAGCTGGATGGATGACAGCAATGAGGATATTGGAAGAAGATGGCAGTAACCCTTATCACAACACTACCTTCTCTCTTAAAACAAAGAAAAAAACAAAACTGCCGATACCGGCAGAGATTAAGGAGTTTCTGGATCAATATGTAATCGGACAGGATGAGGCAAAAAAGGTCTTGTCGGTGGCAGTCTATAACCACTACAAGAGACTGATGCACCCGATAGCAAATGGAGTAGAAATCGGGAAATCAAATGTTTTATTGCTTGGCCCGACCGGCTCAGGTAAAACCTATCTGGCGCAGACGCTTTGAAACTAATCCAGGCTGCCGATGGAGATATTAAAAGCGCTGAGCAGGGGATCATCTATATTGACGAAATCGATAAGATCGCAAAAAAGGGAGAAAATGTCTCCATCACACATCGGACGGCTTCCGGTGACGGTCGTGCTGAATGAATTAGAAATGCAATCATCAAACAGTATCAGGCACTTCTGGGGATGGACGGAGTAGAATTGACATTTGAAGAAGATGCATTAAAGGAAATTGCCAGGATCGCACAGGAAAACAAAACAGGAGCCAGGGGACTGAGGGCGATTTTGGAAACTGCCATGACGGACATCATGTTGCACGCCCCAGCTGGTGATGTAAAAGAAATTACGGTGACAAAAGAAATGATTGCCGATATAAAAAAAGCAGCGGCATAAAAAATAAGGAAGAGTTCTCGTGTATGGGAACTCTTTTTACTTTTCAGGAAACTTCGCAAATCGGCCAAAATGGTGTATAATAGACTTGAAATAAAAAATGGCATAGCAAAAGAGCGAA
>PPYF01027654.1_pt1 | contig 20044 bp, 16 predicted proteins | sample 1559871 | NCBI WGS metagenome assembly PPYF01 (sample SAMN08240021, study PRJNA423297) | Human gut metagenome, whole genome shotgun sequencing project. | reverse complement strand
GTATTGTGGATGCATGGAATTGTATAATATGTATATTTATTCATAAAATATGTCACTTTTTTCTCTTGCAAAAAAGGTTGAAAAAAGTGACGATTTGTGATAAAATTTTTACAATTTAGGTAAAGCTAACTCAAGGTAAAAAAAAGAGATTCTCTCTTTTTTTTTGCCAAGATGCAAGAAAGGCAGGGCAAAGAATGAAAGCTTTTTTGATACTGGAAGACGGAACCGTGTTTACAGGTACAAGCATTGGTTCTACACGCGAAATCATCAGTGAGATCGTATTTAATACCTCAATGACCGGATATTTAGAGGTACTTACAGATCCGTCCTATGCAGGACAGGCGGTTGTGATGACGTATCCGCTGATCGGAAACTACGGAATTACACCGGATATGGAATCCGCCAGACCGTGGCCGGACGGATATATTGTAAGAGAGCTTTCACGTATGCCGAGCAATTTCCGCTGTCAGGGAAGCATTCAGGATTTCCTGACAAAGCACGACATTCCGGGAATTGCAGGAATTGATACCCGTGCGCTTACCAAGATTCTCCGTGAAAAGGGAACCATGAACGGAATGATCACGACAAACGAAAATTATAATCTGGATGAAATTCTTCCAAAACTGAAAGAATATACAACCGGAAATGTTGTGGATAAAGTTACCTGCAGCGAGAAGAACGTATTAAAGGGAAGCGGAAAGAAAGTTGCACTGATGGATTTCGGTGCGAAGAACAATATCGCAAAATCGTTAAATGCCCGTGGCTGTGAGGTGACGATTTATCCGGCACACACATCGGCGGAGGAAATTCTCGGAGCCAATCCGGATGGCATTATGCTCAGCAACGGACCAGGAGATCCGAAAGAGTGCACAGCGATCATCGAGGAATTAAAGAAACTGTATGCAAGTGACGTACCGATCTTTGCCATCTGTCTCGGTCATCAGCTCATGGCACTGGCCAATGGAGCGGATACACACAAGATGAAATACGGACACCGTGGTGGAAACCATCCGGTGAAAGATTTGTCAACCGGTCGTGTTTACATTTCTTCCCAGAACCATGGCTATGTGGTAGATACCGATACCCTTGATCCGAAGGTTGCAAAGCCTGCATTCGTCAATGTCAATGACGGAACCAACGAGGGCTTAGAGTATGTCGGAAAGAATATTTTCACCGTGCAGTTCCATCCGGAAGCATGCCCGGGACCACAGGACTCTTCGTACCTGTTTGACCGCTTTATTCAGATGATGGGAGGGAATCAGTAATGCCAAGAAATAAAGATATCAAAAAAGTATTAGTAATCGGTTCGGGACCAATCGTCATCGGACAGGCAGCCGAGTTTGACTACGCAGGAACACAGGCATGCCGTTCCTTAAAGGAAGAAGGCGTGGAGGTGTGTCTGGTAAACTCCAACCCTGCCACCATCATGACCGACAAGCAGATTGCGGATCAGGTATACATTGAGCCTCTGACACTTCCGGTTCTTGAAAAAATTATTTTAAAGGAAAAACCGGACAGCATCCTTCCGACACTCGGTGGACAGGCTGGATTAAATCTGGGTATGGAACTGGCAGAGTCCGGCTTCTTAGAAGAGCACGGAGTAAAACTGATCGGTACGACCGCAGAAACCATCTTTAAGGCAGAGGACCGTCAGGCATTTAAGGATACCATGGAAAAGATTGGTGAGCCTTGTGCAGCTTCCCAGGTTGTAAATACCGTAGAAGACGGTATCAAGTTTACTAATACGATCGGATATCCGGTTGTGCTCCGTCCGGCATTCACCCTCGGCGGAAGTGGCGGCGGTATCGCCCACAATGAGCAGGAGCTGGTCGATATCTTAAGCAACGGACTCCGTTTAAGCCGTGTCGGTGAGGTACTGGTTGAGCGCTGTATCGCAGGATGGAAGGAAGTCGAGTACGAAGTAATGCGTGATGCGAACGGAAACTGCATCACCGTATGTAACATGGAAAACATTGATCCGGTTGGTGTGCATACCGGAGATTCCATTGTAGTGGCACCTTCCCAGACGCTCGGAGATAAAGAGTACCAGATGCTTCGTAGTTCTGCATTAAATATTATCAATGAGTTAAAGATCACCGGTGGATGTAACGTGCAGTATGCATTGAATCCGGATTCTTTTGAGTACTGTGTCATCGAGGTAAACCCTCGTGTATCCCGTTCTTCCGCTCTTGCCTCTAAGGCAACCGGATACCCGATTGCAAAGGTTACCGCAAAGATTGCATTAGGCTATACACTTGATGAGATCAAGAATGCCATCACACAGAAGACCTATGCAAGTTTCGAGCCAATGCTTGACTACTGTGTAGTGAAGATCCCGAGACTTCCGTTTGATAAATTCCTTACTGCAAAGAGAACGTTAAGTACACAGATGAAAGCAACCGGAGAGGTTATGAGTATCTGTGATAACTTCGAGGGCGCACTGATGAAAGCCATCCGTTCCCTGGAACAGCATGTGGACAGCCTTATGTCCTATGATTTTACCGGACTGTCCGATGAAGAGTTAGAGGCACAGCTTCATGTGGTCGATGACCGCAGAATCTGGGTGATCGCAGAGGCACTGCGCCGCGGCGTTTCCTATGACCATATTTATGAAATTACCAAGATCGACCGCTGGTTTATCGATAAGCTGGCAATCCTGGTAGAGATGGAGCAGCGCTTAAAGAGCGAAGAACTGACGGTAGATCTGTTAAAAGAAGCAAAGAGAATCGAGTTCCCGGACAACGTTATCGCAGAGCTTACCGGAAAGACCGAGGAAGAGATCAAACAGATGCGTTATGCAAACGGTATCGTTGCAGCATATAAGATGGTGGATACCTGTGCCGCAGAGTTTGCTGCAGAGACACCGTATTACTACAGTGTTTACGGAAGTGAGAACGAGGCGGCAGAGACCACACCGCAGAAAAAGGTTCTGGTTCTTGGTTCCGGTCCGATCCGTATCGGTCAGGGTATCGAGTTTGATTTCTGTTCCGTACACTGTACCTGGGCATTTGCCAAGGAAGGCTGGGAGACCGTCATTATCAACAACAACCCGGAGACCGTTTCCACCGACTTTGATATTGCAGACAAGCTGTATTTTGAGCCGTTGACCGCAGAGGATGTCGAGTCCATCGTAAATATTGAGAAACCGGACGGAGCTGTGGTACAGTTCGGTGGACAGACAGCGATCAAACTGACAGAGGCGCTTATGAAGATGGGCGTTCCGATTCTTGGAACCAAGGCAGAGGATGTCGATGCCGCAGAGGATCGTGAGCTTTTTGATGAGATTCTGGAGAAGACTCATATTCCGAGAGCAGCCGGTGGAACCGTATTCACCGCAGAGGAAGCCAAAGAAGTTGCAAACCGTCTTGGTTATCCGGTTCTTGTCCGTCCTTCCTATGTACTTGGCGGACAGGGAATGAAGATTGCGTTTAACGATGAGGAAATCGAGGAGTTCATCGGAATCATCAACCGTATTGCACAGGATCATCCAATTCTCGTAGACAAGTATTTACAGGGTAAGGAGATCGAGGTCGATGCTGTATGTGACGGAACCGACATTCTCATTCCTGGTATTATGGAACATATCGAGCGTACCGGAGTCCATTCCGGAGACAGTATTTCCGTATATCCGGCTCCAACGATCAGTGATAAGGTAAAGGATACCATCGTAGAGTATACAAAGCGTCTGGCACAGGCACTGCATGTGGTCGGTCTGATCAATATCCAGTTCATTGCCATGAATGAGGAAGTATATGTCATCGAGGTAAATCCGCGTTCTTCCAGAACCGTGCCGTACATCAGTAAGGTTACCGGTATTCCGATCGTAGATCTGGCAACCAAAGTGATCATCGGTAACACGATCCGCGGTCTGGGCTATGAGCCGGGACTTGCACCAGTTGCAGACTATATCGCAATCAAGATGCCGGTATTCTCCTTCGAGAAACTGCGTGGGGCAGAGATCAGCCTTGGACCGGAGATGAAGTCTACCGGTGAGTGTCTGGGTATCGCAAAGACATTCAATGAGGCGCTGTACAAAGCATTCCTTGGAGCAGGTGTACAGCTTCCGAAATACAAGCAGATGATTATGACGGTAAAGGATGCCGATAAGCCGGAGGCTGTCGGTGTGGCAAAGCGTTTTGAGGCACTCGGCTACAAAATCTACGCAACACGAAGCACTGCAAAGTATCTGCAGGAGCACGGCGTCAATGCACTGCGTGTCAATAAGATTTCGCAGGAGTCACCAAATGTAATGGATCTGATCCTTGGCCACAAGATCGACCTTGTCATCGATACACCGACACAGGGTAACGGTGATAAGACAAGAGACGGATTCTTAATCCGCCGTAATGCGATCGAGACCGGTGTGTACTGTATTACCGCTATGGATACCGCAAATGCGCTGGCACGTTCTTTAGAGACCGCTCACGGGGAGCTTACTCCAGTGGATATTGCAACGGTTAAGAATATGTAAGATAAAATAAAAACAGTCCCTTACCAATAGGTACAGGGGCTGTTTTTACATATAAAATTTTATTTGTCCAGATGCTGTTCGATAAGAACCAGAATCACATAGGCAATCAGGGAATAGAGAACAAATAAGACACATTGGTTTACGAAAGAACCAATATCAGCCGGATCACGGAACTGATGAATAAACTGGTTTATCCCCAACAGAGGACAGATGCATCCGATAGGTACCACAATTTTCCGGAGAAAGTGAATGATTTCCTGTTTATGTCGCTTTCCGCTCAATAAAACCAGGGAACAACAGATTCCGATGTAAATGAGGAGTGTTGGAAAATCCCAAAGATCCAGCATATCCGGTAAAAGCACATGCGTAAATATTGCAAACAGTCCGGTAAGGATCAGTAAAACGATACCCACTGCACAGGGAAGGAGTGTAAAGCACTGTTGTTTTTGATTGTCTTCCAAAAGGTTTATCATATTTTCCTCCGCTTTCATAGAATAAATTTCCGGTGTTAATTTTTCACCGGAGAGAAGTTCATTGACATTGATATCGAGAGTAGCACAAAGTTCGTTCAGAATCGAAGTGTCAGGAATACTGTTTCCGTTTTCCCATTTGGATATGGTTTTATCACTGACGCCGATCCGGTCACCGAGATCTTTCTGTGTAAATCCTTTGGCTTTTCTGGATTGTTGTATAAATTCGCCAATATTATTTTGTGACATAGTGGAACCTCCATTTCGTAAGAGACAGTTGCTGCAGTGTCTGTCTGCTTTCAGTATAGAAGAAACGTGCAGAGAATACAATCTATGAGTTGGAGAGTTGGAGGTTCGCAGTCTCAGAGAAAGAGAAGGACGGTTCCGTCAAAAGAATTCTCCCAAAAGGAGAATCTGAAAGAAATAGCTTTCAAAAAGAAACCTCTCATTTTATAATAGAAAGGAGCAGACAAGAGAGGATATGAAATATGAATAAGAAAAATGAATATCAGGATGAGGGATTAAAAGGCAATGAAAGAATAGAAGATGCAATTTTTGCGCTTCAGAAAGAAGCCACACAGGAGCAGCTTGCACATACGTTGACGGTGATCCGGCGGCGGATGAAAGAGGGAGGACAACTGATCGTTGCTGTGGAACCGGATCCGGCACAGGCACAAATGAAGTTACAGACAGTGAGAACTCCGGACGGTAAAATCTGGTGGTCGGCATTTACCAGCTTTGAGGAAGAATTAAAAGGTGCAGATCAGGTGAAGTCGACATTTTTGTCAGAGATCGGCAGGATGTTTGAAGCAGCACTTACTGTGCCGGAGATCGCGGGGATTATTATCAATCCCTGGAACCGGACAATCATGTTGGATAAACATCTGATCCGGATTATTATGCCGGACTGAAAATTTTCATATTTTTCGTAACTATATGCAATACGATTCGAAAAGAACAGTGATACTATCGGGGAAACAGTATGTTCAGACCAATGAGAAGAAAGAAAAGGGAATCAGCACAGAGACAGCAAAACAATTATTGCTTCATGAGCGGCGCAACAGTCGGATCAATATAGAGCTTACCGATCCGGAGGCGGATGTGACATTTTCTCGTATGAGACAAAATTAAGGAGGTATACAATGAGGATGATGGTTATGATAATCTATCTATTATTTTTAATATGCATGATCGTTTATTATGGAAAAATGATGTATAGAAATTATCAAAAAGAACTTCCTTTAGGATATGGGCAAAATAAAATCGTGTATTTTATGATCCTGCTATGTATCATAATCGGTCAATACACCATTCCTTCTGCTTGGGGACGACTGAGTGTAATTTTAATATTCGGAGTTGCATTCTTTTTGATCTATGCAATGATTGGTCTCCATAATAGAAAGAATCATTCCGGAGAATTATTTCGCATATATCAAAAAGAAGTCACCACAGCAAAGAGGTGTATCATCATAGGCACAGGAGTTGTTGTAGTTGCTTTATTTTTGGTCTGTTTTATAAAAAAATAAACTAAATCTGCATCCGGATGACAAGCCTCCCCGCTTTATAAGCCGCATTCATCTGCCCGTGCATCTGCTCCACCAGTGTCCGTGCAATGAAAGCCCAAGTCCGGTCGGTCATGGTAATGTCCGGTGTGATCCGGTGTCTTTTGAGCACCGCATACATTGCGGCAATGCTTCCCTCTAAAATGCGATTTACCGACACTTCCTGCAAGGATTGTGCCAAAGGCACAGACAGGACAACCGAATACCGGAACAGTTCTTCCGTCAGTTGTGTCATCACCTTTGTGCGTTCCCGGATGATGGCAACATACTGGCGGGAGACAGCAGATAACGGTTCCTTTTCCAAAAGTTCCAGGTAGCCGCAGATGGCAGTCAGCGGGGTGCGTAGATCGTGGGAAATGCTCGTGATGGCAGCCTGCAGCTGGGTGTTTCCCTGTTTAAAACAATGCTGCATGGCACGGAGCTGTTCCAGGGATTGGTTGAGCGTATCCGCCAGAAGACACAAATCTTTATCCCGGCAGGAAAGTGTAATCGGTTTATCAAATATGGAATTCTTTTGGTTTTCGTTATTCTGCTTCCGATATTGGTGACGAACCAGCTGGGAATGGGGGACCCATTTTTTTGCAAATACCTCTGTCCACAGGGAGTATTAGAGGGGGCACTTTCACTTTCGATTGCAAATGCAGGCATCCGTGCGGCATTGGGAAAGCTGTTTACATGGAAGGCCGGAATACTGGTTGCGGTCGTGTTGTTAAGCCTTATGTTTTATCGCCCGTTCTGCAAATGGATCTGTCCGCTTGGCGCAGTCTATGCGCTTTTTAATAAAGTATCTCTTTTACAGATGCATATAGATACCGGTAAATGTGTATCTTGCGGCAAATGTGCCGGTGTCTGTAAAATGGATGTGGATGTGGTCAGGCATCCAAATCATACGGAATGTATACGTTGCGGAGCCTGCGTGAAAGAATGTCCGGTGGAAGCAATCAGTTATAAGTATGGATTTGCGGAAAAATCAAAAAAGAAGAAGGAGAATAATTAAAATGAAAAAACTTACAGGAATATTACTGGTTATGACTATGGTATTTGGACTTACTGCTTGTGGCAATGCCTCGAAAAAAGGAAGCAATGTGACGGAAACACAGGCACAGTCTGCGGAAGATACAGGGGCTGGTAATGCAGAACTCAACAAACTGTACGAAAAGGAAAATGCCATTATTGCGAAACATCAGGAATTGTGGAATACGGTTTTTAATAACATTGACAAAGACAAAGCTGCAGACGCAGGAGAACAAAATTATGGAACGTTTCTGGAGACACAGCTGGATCATGTGAAGGACCAGTTTTCGGAGGCAGACCTGAAAAAGCTGGATAAGGATATCGAAGAGATTAAGAAAATCGAGGATCAGGTAACGGAACTTACCGCGCAGATGGGAACAGAAAATTCCGGCGCCCAAAGCGCGAATGCAGAAACATCCGTCTTTCCGTCTTTTCAGGCGAAGGATCTGGATGGAAATAAGGTGGACAGCAGCATTTTTTCACAGAATGCGGTAACGGTTGTTAATTTCTGGTTTAATGGATGCACGCCATGTGTGGAGGAACTTCCGGCACTCAACAAATTAAATGAAGAACTGAAGGCAAAGGGCGGTCAGGTCATTGGCGTAAACACGGATTCACTCGATGGTAATAAAGAGGGAATTGCGGAAGCAAAAAGCATCCTGAAAAAACAGGGGGCAGACTATACCAACCTTTCCCTTGATTCGGACAGTGAGGCCGGTAAATACGCAACAAATATTATGGCATTTCCAACGACAGTTCTCGTTGACCGTAATGGCAACATTGTCGGAGATCCAATCATGGGCGGAATCACGAGTGATGAAGTTTACAAAAAGGTGACAGCTGCGATTGACCAGATCTTAGAGAAGGATAAGCAGTAAGATGGATACGGATAGGGTGGTAACTTTAAAAGGAGAATCCCATGGAATATGAACACATTGTCCATTCGTTTGAGCCGGTGTACGACAAAGATTCCGAAATCCTCATATTAGGAACCCTGCCGTCCGTCAAATCAAGAGAAAACAATTTTTATTACGGGCACAAACAGAACCGTTTCTGGAAAGTGCTTGCAACACTTTTAAAGGAGCCGGTTCCGGATACAATTGAGGAGAAAAAAGCAATGCTTCTTGCCCACCGGATTGCCCTGTGGGATGTGATCCAAAGCTGTGACATCAAAGGCTCAAGTGACAGCAGTATTAAAAATGTACAGCCGACGGATATTGGCATGATTCTGGAAAAAACGAACATAACACGTATTTATGCAAACGGAAACAAGGCAGGACAGCTTTATAAAAGATACCAGTTTCCGGTCACGGGGATCGAAGCGATGGTGCTTCCATCCACAAGTCCGGCAAATGCCGCGTGGTCGCTGGAACGGCTGTGTGAGGCGTGGCATGTGATTCTGGAACAATGATAACAGAGCCTTTTATAAAAGATTTAAAAAGCCATCTTTGTAAAGAAAGATGGCTTTTTTTAGTATAAATCAACGGTAAAGTGACGAAATGACAAAGAAAAAATATGAAAAAATTGAACAAATAACGGAAAAATATGAAAATTTTTAATGTGAATCAAAAAATATTCTATAGTTTATGAGATGAAAACCTCTTATACTAGCATTACAAACAAAACAAGAAGGGGGAAATTCTTATGAAAAAGAAAATTGTTGCAATTATGATGATGGCGGTACTTGCACTTTCAACCGCAGCATGTGGAGCCGATGGGGGAAACAACGGCGGTGGCACACAGGCAGGCAATAAAGGGGGAGGCACTTCTACCTCAACTGTCGCAAACAAGGATAAACCTTTGGTATGGTTTAACCGTCAGCCGTCAAACAGTTCCACAGGAGAGCTTGATATGACAGCACTCAATTTTAACAAAGATACTTATTATGTAGGGTTTGATGCAAATCAGGGTGCAGAACTTCAGGGTACCATGGTAAAAGATTACATCGAGAAAAATATTGACAAGATTGACCGTAACGGAGATGGCGTGATCGGCTATGTTTTAGCAATCGGTGATATCGGTCACAATGATTCCATTGCCCGTACAAGAGGCGTCAGAAAAGCACTTGGAACAGCAGTGGATAAAAACGGCGAGGCAGACAGTGCACCGGCAGGAACCAATACCGATGGAAAAGCATCACAGGTTCAGGACGGAAGCATTGAAGTAGGTGGAAAAACCTATGTGATCCGTGAACTTGCTTCCCAGGAAATGAAAAACTCAGCAGGTGCTACATGGGATGCAGCAACAGCCGGCAATGCGATTGGTACATGGTCATCTTCTTTCGGGGATTCCATTGATGTCGTTGTATCCAACAATGATGGAATGGGAATGTCAATGTTTAATGCATGGTCAAAGGATAACGGTGTACCGACATTCGGATATGATGCAAACAGCGATGCGGTTGCAGCAATTGCAGAAGGCTACGGCGGAACGATCAGCCAGCATGCAGACGTACAGGCATACCTGACACTGCGTGTTCTTAGAAATGCACTGGATGGTGAGATGTTGACACGGGTATCGGAACTGCAGACGATGCAGGAAATGTATTAAGCAGTGACGTTTATGTATACAAAGAAGATGAGAGATCTTACTACTCCCTGAACGTGGCAGTAACCTCTGATAACTACAAAGATTTTACAGATTCTACCGTTGTATGGGAACCGGTATCCAAGCAGTTAGATGCATCTGCTCATCCGACAAAGAAGGTATGGCTGAATATTTACAATGCTTCTGATAACTTCCTGAGTTCTACTTATCAGCCGCTGTTACAGAAGTATGATGACCTTTTAAATCTGGATGTTGAGTACATTGGCGGTGACGGACAGACAGAGTCTAATATCACAAACCGTCTGGGCAATCCGGGACAGTACGATGCTTTTGCTATCAACATGGTGAAAACAGATAATGCAGCTTCTTACACAGCTCTTTTAAATCAGTAAAACAACTTAACTTCGGGGGGGGATACGGTTCTCTCCCCGAAAACAAAAGGATAGGAGCGGATAGTATGGGGGATCAGAGCAAAGATATTATCTTATCGATACGTGGCATGAGTAAATCATTTGGCCGCAACAGAGTACTTGATCATATCAACCTTGATGTGAGAAAAGGAACCGTTATGGGACTTATGGGAGAAAATGGTGCCGGTAAGTCAACAATGATGAAATGTCTTTTTGGAACTTATCAGAAAGACGAAGGAACTATATACCTTGACGGAAAAGAAGTGAATTTTTCCGGTCCGAAGGATGCACTTGAAAATGGGATTGCAATGGTGCATCAGGAGTTAAACCAGTGTCTGGAGAGAAATGTTGTGGATAATCTCTTTCTTGGCAGATACCCGGTAAATTCCCTTGGGATGATCGATGAGGGAAGAATGAAAAATGAAGCCTCGGAATTATTCCGGAAACTGGGAATGACGGTGAATCTGGATCAGCCGATGAGAAATATGTCCGTTTCCCAGCGGCAGATGTGTGAAATTGCAAAGGCGATCTCATATAATTCGAAAGTAATCGTATTGGATGAGCCAACATCATCACTTACCGTACAGGAAGTGGATAAACTTTTTGATATGATGCGGATGCTTCGTGACCAGGGCATCTCCCTTATTTATATTTCCCATAAAATGGATGAAATATTTGAGATCTGTGATGATATTTCCGTACTCCGGGATGGAAATCTGGTCATGACAAAAAGTGCAAAAGAAACAAATATGAATGAACTGATTACTGCAATGGTAGGCCGTGTGCTGGAAAACCGTTTTCCACCGGTGGATAATCAGCCGAAAGATGTTATTTTATCAATCCAGCATTTGTCCACAAAATATGAGCCGTATTTACAGGATGTTACATTTGATGTCCGTGAAGGGGAGATTTTTGGCTTATATGGCCTTGTGGGAGCCGGACGGACAGAATTGCTGGAAACCATATTCGGTATCCGCACAAGAGCCGCAGGCCGTGTTTATCTGAACCATAAGCTTATGAATTTCAGCTGTGCAAAAGAGGCAATGGATTATGGATTCGCGCTTATTACGGAAGAACGGAAGGCAAATGGATTATTCCTGAAAGGGAATCTTACATTTAATACAACCATTGCAAATCTTAATGCATATAAAAAAGGCGCGGCACTTTCAGAACCGAAAATGACAAAGGCTACCGCAAATGAAATTAAAGTCATGCATACCAAATGTCTGGGACCAAACGATATGATTTCAAGTCTTTCCGGAGGAAACCAGCAGAAGGTTATTTTTGGAAAGTGGCTCGAGCGTGAACCGAAGGTGTTTATGATGGATGAACCGACAAGAGGAATTGATGTCGGCGCAAAATATGAAATTTATGACCTGATCATACAGATGGCAAAACAGGGAAAGACCATTATCGTGGTTTCTTCTGAGATGCCGGAAATCCTTGGTATTACAAACCGGATCGGTGTCATGTCGAACGGACGGCTTGCGGGCATTGTCAATACAAAGGAAACGAATCAGGAAGAATTACTTCGCCTCAGCGCGAAATATTTATAGGCAGGGGGGACAGATATGGCAAATAGCAAGATTCTTACAGCGGAGCAGGAAAAAACACTGCGTCAGCCGATTGAGGAATATGTCGGAAAAATACAAAAAGAGATTGATGAACTCAGAAAAGATGGTACGGCAAAAGTCATTATGTACCAGGGCAGGATCGAAAACGTAAAAAGAGATAAAACACTTTCCAAAGGGGAAAAAGATTCTGAGATTGCATCCTGCCAGAAGGAGCTTGAACAGGCAAAAGCGGTAGAGGCACAGAACAAAGACCAGATCGCAAAACTGATCGGGAAAGCAGAAAATTATCTCAAAAATAATTTTGACAAGTATTATAATGCAGTTAAGGCAAGTTGTATAGCGGAAAAGGAACAGGCACTGCAGGAGCATCAGCAGAGACTTGCAAAGATTGAAAAGGAACACAAAGAAACTCTGGCAAAGACTTCCGCCCAGGCCGAGGTCAAAGAAGAAAATTATGTATATAAGAACCGTGTTTCCAATGAAAAGATTGAACTGGAAAAAGAGTATCAGAGGATTAAAGACCGGAAGCATGATGCGTACAGTTACAAGTATCATCTGATTGATCTGCTCCGGTTGTCCAAATTTACATTTGCAGAAAATCAGGCACAGAAATGGGAAAATTATAAGTATACATTTAACCGGAGAACATTCCTTTTACAGAATGGACTCTACATCGCGATCATTCTTATTTTTGTTGCGTTATGTATCATAACTCCAATCAAAAAAGGAACGCCGCTTCTTACGTATAATAATATTTTAAATATTCTCCAGCAGGCATCGCCTAGAATGTTTTTAGCACTTGGAGTTGCAGGTCTGATCCTTCTTACAGGAACGGATCTTTCCGTTGGACGAATGGTTGGTATGGGAATGACAACCGCAACCATTATCATGCATCAGGGTGTAAATACAGGTGGTGTGTTCGGACACATCTTTGATTTTACGAAAGTACCGACACCGGCAAGAGTCGTTCTTGCACTGGTAGCATGTATTGTATTATGTACGTTCTTTACAAGTATAGCCGGATTTTTTACAGCGAAATTCAAGATGCATCCGTTTATATCGACCATGGCAAACATGCTTGTCATTTTTGGACTGGTAACCTATGCGACAAAAGGTGTTTCCTTCGGAGCGATCGAGCCGACCATTCCAAATATGGTAATTCCAAAAGTCAATGGATTCCCGACCATCATTCTCTGGGCAGTTGCAGCAATTGTCATTGTATGGTTTATCTGGAACAAAACAACCTTTGGTAAAAATCTTTATGCTGTCGGAGGAAATCCGGAGGCAGCAGCTGTTTCAGGAATTTCTGTCTTTGCAGTAACACTTGGTGCATTTATTATGGCAGGTATCCTTTACGGATTTGGTTCCTGGCTTGAATGTACCCGAATGGTAGGATCTGGTTCTGCCGCTTATGGACAGGGCTGGGATATGGATGCCATTGCAGCCTGCGTTGTCGGTGGTGTATCATTTACCGGTGGTATTGGTAAGATTTCCGGTGTTGTTACCGGTGTATGTATCTTTACAGCATTAACATACTCCCTCACAATACTGGGTATTGATACCAACCTCCAGTTCGTATTCTCGGGTATTATCATCCTTGTTGCAGTAACACTGGATTGTCTGAAATACGTTCAGAAAAAATAAAACATATACTCTCCTCTATAATGAAAAAGCAGGGATGCCGGTGATGCATGAAACATGCAGGGCATCTCTGTTTTATGTTGGAAAGGTTTTACTTTATCTGGACAAATTGCTATAATAAATAAAATAACATGGGGGAAGAGATATGTATACATTATTGCTGGTGGATGATGAAGAAGAAGTCATTGAAGCCATCGTTAAAAAAGTCAAATGGGAGGAACTCGGTTTTCAGGTTACCGGGCATGCAAACAACGGATTTAAAGCAATGGACATGCTTGAAGAAATGCAGCCGGATGTTGTTATGACGGACATCCGGATGCCGTATATGGACGGACTGGAATTGTGTGCGCATATAAAAGCAAAGTATCCGGCAACAAAAATTCTGCTTTTTACCGGGTTTGATGATTTTGAATATGCAAAAGAAGCCGTGCATCTTGAAATCGAGGAATATATTTTAAAGCCGCTCAATGCTGTTGAAATAACAGAAGTGTTTAAGCGTCTGAAAGAGAAACTGGACTATGAGATCAGTGAAAAAAGAAATACGGATCTTTTGAAAAAATATTATGCGGATTCCCTTCCGATGCTGCAGGCGAATTTGTATACAACGCTTATTGAAGGACGTATTCCGGAAGAGGAGATGCCGCATTATTTTAAGGATTACCAGATTGCTTTTACAGGCCCGTGGTATTGCTGCCTGATCATACACACATCGGCAAGTCAGGTTCCGGAGGGCATGGATATACGGCTGCTTTCGGTATCGGTAGACCGGCAGGCAGGGGAGAACCTCGGGGAAAAATGGAACGCGAAGCGTTTTCGCTATCTTGGGGATACCATTATGATTATGCAGTTAAAAAGTGAGGAAGAAATTTCAGAACTGACGGATGCCTGTGACCGTTTCTGTAAATATATCCATCATATTATGGGGGCAAAAGTAACCATAGGGATCGGTCAGGTATGTGGGCACATTGCAAAGATTGCAGCATCGTATCAAAGCGCCAGGGAAGCGGTTTCCTATCGTGTTTTATATGGAAGCAACCGGGCGATAAATTTAAAAGAGATTGTTCCACAGAGAAAAATCCAAAGGGATGCCGGAGAGAAAACAGAACTGTCCAATGTGTTCAAAAAGATCTGCCTTGGAGAAAATGAAGATATTGCAAATGCCATAGAAGTTTACATGCAGCATAATTTCCTTGACCTGAAATCATTGGAAAAATATCATGTGGCAGTTATGGAACTCATTGGCGAACTGTATCATTTTATGGTCAACAATGAAATGGATACCACAAAAATACCGGGAGGTATCGGTTCTTTGTATAATGAACTGTGTAATTTAGAACCGCAGGTTTTGCAGAAATGGCTTTTAAAATTCTGCTGTATGCTGCATGATGACATGGCAGATGCCCGGTATCATTCCAAGAAATCCCTGATCGGGAGGGCAAAAGAATATGTGCACGACAATTATCAGCAGGAAGATTTAGGGCTTGACGATATCTGTAAAGAACTGGGCGTGTCAAATTCTTATTTTTCAAGCATGTTCAAAAAAGAAACAGGGAATTCTTTTGTCGGATACCTGACGGAATACCGTATGGATAAGGCGGCACGCATGCTTGTGGAAACCGCGGAAAAAAGTTATATGATTGCAAAGAGTGTGGGATATTCCGATCCAAATTACTTCAGTTATGTGTTTAAAAGACAGTTTGGGGTATCCCTTTCAAAATACAGGACAGCATATGAAAAAAATGAAAAATAAACCGGGAGATATCCAGTCAACCATCATGGTTGCATTTTCTGTAATATCAACTTTAATTATGGTTTGTATGGGCATGATGGTATATTGGAAATTTTCGGGGATTACACAGCAGAATATTGTGGATAATAACCGAAAGATTATGGATCAGACGGTGGATTCCATAGAAAATTATCTTGTGAATATGAGGCTGGTATCGGATGCCGCATATTATGATGTTATAAAGGAAAACGATATCCGGGAACAGAACGAATCCATCCACAAAGGGTTAAATCTTTTATATGAGGCAAATAAAGAGAACTTAAGGAGCATTGCTATATATAATGGATACGGAAGCCTTATGGCAGCAGAGCCGGTTGTTGCCCAGAAAGAAGAACCGGATGTGACCAGACAGGGATGGTTTATGCAGGCAAAAACACGTATGGAGAATATCCATTTTTCCACACCCCATGTCCAGAATTTATTTGATGACGGTACCTGTCGGTATTACTGGGTGATTTCTTCCAGCCGTGTCGTGGAACTTACGAATGGGACAGATACACAGTTGGGAGTGCTGCTTGTGGATATGGACTATTCCGGGATTTCACGTATGATGGAACGGATCAATACGTCAGGAAAAGGACAGTATTTTTATCTGTGTGATGGTGAGGGAAATATTATTTATCATCCGCATCAGGCAAGAATTGACAATGGCATGAATACAGAAAGCAGCGTAAAGGCAGCTTCGTCCAAAGAAAAAATTTACGATGAATATTTGGGAAAAAACCACAGAAAAGTTATGGTGGGTGCAATCAGTTATACAGGATGGCGCCTGGTCTGTGTTATGCCGTATGAAATATTCACAAATAAGATGGCCGATGTAAAGCAGTTTGTCCTGCTTATTTTACTGCTTATGGCAATGATGCTTGTATTTGTAAACCGCATCATTTCCGTGCGGATATCGCGGCCGATTATGAAACTGGATCACTCGGTGCGTGAATATCAGGAAGGAAAAGAAGAAAAGATTGCAATCGGAGGCTCAACAGAGATCCGGCATCTGGGACAATCCATTCAGGAATCCTACCGGCAGAATTCCGAACTGATGAAAAAAGTCATATGGGAACAGAATGAAAGAAGAAAAAGCGAATTTGATGTGCTGCAAAGCCAGATCAACCCGCATTTTTTATACAATACATTAGACTCCATCACCTGGATGATAGAGAGCGGTAAAAATGAGGAAGCTGCCTTTATGATCACGCAGCTGGCAAAGCTTTTCCGGATCAGCCTTTCAAAAGGACATACGGTTATCCGCATAAGGGATGAACTGCAGCACGCGCAAAGTTATGTTAATATACAAAAAGTGCGGTATAAAAATAAGTTTGAAGTTGTATTTGATATCCGTCCGGATATTCTGGATGATTGTATCGTGAAACTTGTGCTGCAGCCGATCCTTGAAAATGCGATCAATTACGGCGTAAGGGAGATGGATGACTGCGGAAAAATCCTCATTCGCGGATGGAAAGAACAAGAAAATATCTTTATGCAGGTATCGGATAACGGAATGGGGATTCCGGAAGAGGAGATTGACCTGTTATTAAAGGATACAAACCGTGTACATAAAAAAGGCTCCGGAGTCGGGCTTGTAAATGTAAATAACCGGCTCCGGTTATTGTTTGGAGAACCATACGGACTTCAGATAGAAAGTGAACTGGATGAGGGAACGACAGTGACAGTTATCATCCCAGAGATTGTTTACAGTGAGGAAAACTGCAGGAAATTTGAGGAACACCATATGCCGGAGGATTCTTAAAATGAAACATGGGAAAAAAACATTTGTGATAATAGAGGCAGTTCTGGGAATTCTCGTGATTCTGGTTCTCGGCTTTATCATCTATAAGCAAAACGGCCATGATCCAGAAACAATTGCGGTGATCATACCGGATGTGGATGAGAGCGAGTGGTCAGCGTTTAAATACGGACTGAAAATGGCAGCACGGGAATATGATACAGATGTTGTGATCATCAGTAAGGACAATATGGAAACCGCCAATGATGAGATTGAGATTATGAATCAGGAAATTGCAAAAGGAGCAGATGCGGTGATCGTAAAACCGATTGCAAACCGGGATGGGCAGCAAAAGCTAAAACAGCTGGAAAAAAGTGTTCCTATAATGGCCGTGGGAGATACATTTCCCGAAGAACCGTCCGGATTGCATACAATAGAACCTGATCATTACCATATGGGTGCGGATCTTGCCCAAAAGCTTCTGGAAAATTACCGTGGAAATCTGATCGGGAAGAAGATTGGGATCTATTCGCAGTATGCCACTTCAGAAGCAGTGATAAAAAGAAAGAAGGGGATTTGTGATACATTAAAGGGGAGTGGCGCAGAAATTTTATGGTCTGTATCAAAAGAAAATGATTCGAAAGAGAAAATCAATTTACAGACGCAAAGAAGGGTGGATATCGTGATGGCTTTGGATAATGCAAGCTTTGTGGAAGCCGGGGAGGCGGCAAAGGATAATGACCTGTATGGGGCGGTACTCTATGGAATTGGAAATTCAACGGAGGCAGTTTATTATCTGGATGCAGGATGGGCACAATGTCTGGTTGCTCCGGATGAGTTTGACGCAGGCTATGAAAGCGTTGCAGAGCTTATTAAAAAACGACATAATTTTTTCTATAAAATGAAAGACCGGCAGATTACACATACCATTCTCACACGGGAAAATCTTTTTTCGGAGGAGAACCGGAATCTGCTGTTTACAATCAGCCGGTAAAATCAGGGGTTATCATGGATAAAAGAAAAATAAAAAACACTATGGCATTATTTGGTCTGATGGGAATTCTTTTGTATGGTGCATGTGGAAGCGAAAAAAAGGAAATACCGAAACAGATTTATATTGGTGTCGCATGTTATGACCAGAGAGATACCTTTCTGGGGGAGCTTCTGGAAGATTTTAAAAGGGAATGCAGGACACTGGGAAAAAGGGGATATGATATCAGCCTGACCATTATGGATGCTGCAAATTCGCAAAGAACGCAGGACGATCAGGTGCAGGAAATGATCGGCAATGGCTGTGATATTCTGTGCGTCAATCTGGCAGACCGGACGGATCCGTCGCAGATCATTACAGCCGCGCAGGAACACGGTATTCCCATTATATTTTTTAACAGGGAACCTGTGGAAGAAGACCTGATGCAGTGGGATCAGTTATATTATGTCGGAGCAGAAGCAAAACAATCCGGACAGATGCAGGGACAGCTTGCAGCAGATTATATCAAAGAACATCCGGATGTGGACCGTAATCATGATGGAAAGATCCAGTATGTGATACTTGAGGGGGAAATGGGGCATCAGGATGCCATTATTAGAACGGAAAGCGTTGCGGAGAGCCTGAAAGAACAGGGGATTGCACTGGAAAAACTGAGTTATCAGATTGCAAACTGGAATCGTGTGCAGGCACAGAACCGTATGATACAGCTGATCGGACAATATAACAACCGGATGGAAGTTGTTCTTGCCAATAATGATGCAATGGCACTCGGTGCTATGGATGCTTATGAAAAGCTCGGGTATACGGAAACAAACCGGCCGGTATTTTTTGGAATAGATGGGACAAAAGAAGGGCTTGAAGCGGTAAAAGACGGAACACTTGCAGCAACCGTATATAATGATAAAGAAGGGCAGGCAGCAGCAATGGCAAACCTTGCATTTTCGATTGCTACAGAGGATGAAAATAATCCAAATCCGTTTAAAAATTATAAATATATATATCGCGCATATCAGAAGGTTACAAAAGAAAATGTGCAGACATTTCTGGAGAAAGAAGAATAAGGGATGCGATCAGAAAAAAGGAGAAACAGACATGAATAACTGAGAAAGAATGAAAGCCGGAAGACGCTACAATGCCGACAGCAAAGATCTGGAAAAATACCATTCGTTTGGGATGGAAACCTGAGATAAATTCAACCGCACACCGCTGTGGATGAAAAAAAGAAAGCAGCGTCTGCTGGAAAAAATGATTCCATCCGTTCCTCCCGGATGAGCGCCTGCCGCAGCAGTATCCGGATGGTTTCCATGACCTTGAGTATGCAAAGCCGATCCACATCGGAAGCGGAAGTTGGATCTGTTCGAGCGCGACGATCTGTGGTGGGGTGACCATCGGAAAAAACTGTATTGTAGCGGCAGGGTCAGTCGTAAACCGTGATGTTCCGGATAACTGCATCGTGGCAGGTGTTCCGGCGAAGGTATTGCGAAAGCTGGATGAGCAGGATCGGATGCAGGTGTGGGATACTTACATGAAAAATGAAGTCCCGATGTCGGAGAGAGAAAAGCAAAAAAGATAGTTTTGGATTGCAGGCAGGGAGATAGGATGCAAAGGAGCTGGGAATGAAGAAAATCCAAGAGCATTTGGGACTGGTTTTATGACTGGTGTGAAATCGGTTCGATCTATGGAGCTCCGGCAGATTGTATCTGGGGCGGCGGATGTGCCGTTTTGGAGAGAATGATCCGAAAGAAGTTCTGGCACTGATGCAGGAGTATGGAATATCCGCGCGGCTGACCTTCAGCAACTCTCTTTTAAAAGAGAAGCATCTTTCTGACCGGAAATGCAATGCGCTCTGTGC
>PPYF01612780.1_pt1 | contig 20048 bp, 23 predicted proteins | sample 1559871 | NCBI WGS metagenome assembly PPYF01 (sample SAMN08240021, study PRJNA423297) | Human gut metagenome, whole genome shotgun sequencing project. | reverse complement strand
GACTTCAGCCGGGCCAGGTCGTCGTTGTAATCCTCCCCGCCAAACTGCGCCAGCACGTCGGGCAGCGACGCCGGATAAGGGCGACGCGACTCCGCCAGCGGATGCGTCGCCGGGAACCACAGCCGGTAGAATGCCACCAGCAGATCGCGGGCGGCGGGCGGCAATCCGCCAGAAATCGACACCGGACCAAACAGATAGCGATAGTGCGGATAGCGCGCCAGATAAGCGCCGATGCCGGACCACAGGTAGTCCAGCCCGCGACGCCCCCAGTAGCGCGGCTGGATAAAGCTGCGCCCCAGCTCAATGCCGTGCTGCAGGACATCGTCCATCCGCCCGTCGTAATGGAACAGACTGTAACTGTAGATCCCCTCCAGGCCGCGCTTTGCTAGCTGGATGGTCGTCGGCATAAAGCGGTAAGCGCCGACGATCTCGAGGTCTTCTTCATCCCACAGGATCAGATGTAGATAGTCGTCGTCATACCCGTCGATATCCCGCCGTTTGCCGCTGCCTTCCCCGACCGCGCGGAAGGCGATTTCCCGCAGACGTCCCAGCTCGCGCAGCAGCGGCGCGTCCTCCTGGCCGTTGCGCTGCCAGAGGTAAATCACTTTGCCATCGGCGGTGCGGCCCAGGCATTCGGCCTTGTGCAGTTCGCGTTTGAGCAGCGCCCGGTCTTCCGGACGGGCGATGGCGCTTTCGGTTTTAAACCGCCCCGGCAGCCCTTTGCGCAGCTGTTCAAGGTGCTGATAGCAGCGGCCGGTAAGCTCGCGAGCGCTGGACTGCGCATCGAACCAGTTCGACCAGGGGATCTGCTGGCCGATACGCACCGGCAGGCTGCTGTTGCGCCGGCGAAACATCTGCTGCATCAGCAGGAGCAGCGGCAGGTTGTCTGATATCAGCGTGCTGGCGTAAAACAGGGCGCTGTTGCGGGCGTTAATCCACGCCGGCAGCAGCGGGGCGCGGTATTTTGCCGCCAGCTTAATAAAGCCGGAGTGCCATTTTTTATCGCGGATGCCGCGACGGGTGAGGCGGGAGACTTCCCCCGCCGGGAAGAAGATCAGCACCCCGCCGGCCTGCAGCTGCTGGTCCATCTGCAGCAGCGCCGCTTTAGCGGTGCGGCCATGAATATTATCTACCGGGATAAACAGCGAGCTCAGGGGCTCAAGGTGGGTGAGCATGCGGTTGGTGACCACTTTGACATCGCGGCGCACGCGGGATACCGCATACAGGAGCGCCAGGCCGTCGAGGGTGCCGGTGGGGTGGTTGGCGATAATGACCAGCGGGCCATATTCGGGGATTTGTTCGAGATCGTGCGCCGGGATGGCGCAGCGGATATTGAGGTATTCCAGCCCCGGTAAGCGCAGCGCCACCGGGGAGGGGCGGGTTTAACGGAGGATCTTTTTCTCGGCCAGATCGAGGGCGAAATAGCTGAAGATCAGGTCGGCGCCTGCGCGTTTGATAGCGCCGAGGCTTTCCAGAACCACTTTCTCTTCATCGATAGCGCCCGCCTGGGCAGCGAATTTGATCATCGCGTACTCACCGCTGACCTGATAGGCGCCGAGCGGCAGATCGCTGCGTTCGCGGATATCGCGCAGAATATCCAGGTAGGCGCCAGCCGGTTTCACCATCAGGCAGTCGGCGCCCTGGGCTTCATCGAGCAGCGACTCGCGAATGGCCTCCCGGCGATTCATCGGGCTCATCTGATAGGTTTTCCGATCGCCCTTCAGCGCGGTACCGGCCGCTTCGCGGAACGGACCGTAGAAGGAAGAAGCGAACTTGGTCGAGTAGGACATGATCGCCGTATTGGTGAAGCCGGCGGCGTCCAGCGAGCGGCGAATCGCCTGCACCTGACCGTCCATCGCGGCGGAAGGAGCGATGAAATCCGCCCCCGCGGCGGCGGCGACAACGGCCTGTTTGCCGAGGTTTTCCAGGGTCGCGTCGTTATCCACCCCGTGGTCGCACAGCACGCCGCAGTGGCCGTGGGAGGTATATTCGCAGAAGCAGGTATCGGACATGACGATCATCTCCGGCACCGTGGACTTACAAATCCGCGACATACGCGCCACCAGACCATTTTCATTCCAGGTATCGCTGCCGGTGGCATCGGTGTGATGAGAAATACCAAAGGTCATCACCGAGCGGATCCCGGCGTTGGCGATGCGTTCGATCTCGCGCGCCAGATATTTTTCCGGAATGCGCATCACGCCGGGCATGGCCTCTATCGCTTTGTAATCATCAATTTCTTCTTCAACAAAGATCGGCAACACCAGGTCGTTCAAACTCAGTGTTGTCTCTTCAAACAGGGCGCGCAGCGCAGCGGATTGACGCAGGCGGCGGGGGCGAGTGATTAAATCTGTCATGGTTTGCCTGATTTTGTGAAATGAAAGACGATAGTGTAACTGAAATGGCAGCGGGATGTTTCGCCAAAACGATCGTTATGGCGCATCGGCGAAACCTTCCCCGGGCTTACTGGCTGGCCGTCTGCATGTTGGGCTGTGCGCCGCTCAACTCGCTGACCAGGTCGTTGATGCCATCGCTCATATTGTTGAAGCGGGTTAACGGCGAGCGGGTTACCACCACAAAGGCGCCAACGTTAGCCTGCGGATTCATCGCCATATAGGTGATAAACCCGCCGCCGCCGCCGGTTTTCTGAATAATCCCCGGATGGCCGTTCTTCGGCTTCATATACACCCAGCCGAGGCCCAGCGCGTCTGCGCGGCCCGGCACGTCCATACCAATCACCCGGGTCAGCTGGTTACGCTGATAAATCAGCGTCTGCATCCGGTCGGCCTGCTGGCTGCGGGTATAGAAATCGGATGACAGGAACTGCTGCATCCAGCGCATCATATCCCCCGGCGTCGAGTAGACTCCGCCGCTGCCGATCGCCGCCAGGGTGTTGTTGCATGGGCTGGCGCCTTTTTCCGGGATCATCAGCCGCTGGCACTGATCCGGTGACGGGGTAAAGGTGGTGTCCTTCATCCCCAGCGGCCGGGTGATCTGCTCTTCAAACAGCTGCGGATACGGTTTGCCGGCGGCGGTGGAGAGCGCGTCCGCCAGTAAATCGAAGGCCAGGTTGGAGTAGGCCGCCTGCGAGCCCGGCGCGGTCTTCAGGGTCGCGGTAGAGAGCCAGTTCCAGCGCTGCTGGCGGGTCGGCCAGACAAACACCGGACGATGAGCGGCGCCGCCAGGCTGCTCGCGCGGCAGGGCGCTGGTATGGGTCGCGAGGTTAACCAGGGTGATTGGTTTTCCCTGCCAGTCAGGCACCCGGGCGCCCGGCGGGGCGTATTTACTCAGCGGATCGTTGAGTTTCACCACCCCCTGGTCGAGCAGCTTCACCAGCATCTCGCTGGTCATCAGTTTGCTGAGGGAGGCGATACGGATCACCGAGTCGAGCTGCGGGTGCTGATTATTCCCCGGGCGGGTTTCGCCAAAGCTGCGAAAAACACGCTGATTGCCATCGATAACCACCAGCGCCATGCCGGTGGCGCCGCTGCCGTAGTAGATATGATTGGCGTAACGATCGACCACATCCGAGGCGAAAACCGGGTCAACGGTAGGCTGTGCGGCCTGCACCGAGGTCCACGACGCCGCGCACAGCGCAGCAAAAATGAGCAAACTACGTTTCAACGGAGATCATCCATTAAATAAATAAAAAGAAGAGGGTATTTATACTACGAAGTGGCGCAGAACAAAGCGGGATTCACGACATTCCTGCAGGAAAAAGGTAACGGTGCGTAAAAAAGACTTTTTTACGCTTTCGGATACCGGCTTTTTTCGCCGGCGCGTATGATGACCGTTTGGCTGAAGGTTCGTGGGAGAGAACAATGACGGCTCAACGGGTAGTGATGGTCGTGGATATGCAAAACGGCGTGTTCGCCACGCCGCGTCTGGCGCGCGAGCGCTGCGTCGCGCAAATTAATCGTCTGGTGCGCGCGGCGGACAAGGTTATTTTCATTCAGCATGATGAAGCCGGCGGCCTCGAAGCCGGCAGCGAAGGCTTCGCCCTGCTTCCTGAGCTGGAGCAGCCGGCTGGCCTGACCATTCCTGGCAATCCTTTACAGGTGAAACCCACAGAAACAATTCTGCACGCATGGCAGCAGAACTAAGCTGTTGATATCCGGTCTTATCATTCGTCTGTCCCGCGAGGGCTCATCCACGCGGCGGCCGACGTATGCGTCGTACACAGCAATAGCAGAACGATAAGAAGTTAGCAGGAGACAATGATGTTTAAATCTTTTTTCCCCAAACCGGGGCCGTTTTTTATTTCTGCCTTTATCTGGTCGTTGCTGGCCGTGATCTTTTGGCAGGCGGGCGGCGGCGACTGGCTGCTGCGGGTCACCGGGGCATCGCAAAATGTGGCGATCAGCGCGGCGCGCTTCTGGTCGCTCAACTATCTGGTGTTCTACGCTTACTATCTGTTTTGCGTCGGCGTGTTCGCGCTGTTCTGGTTTGTCTACTGCCCGCACCGCTGGCAGTACTGGTCGATTCTCGGCACCTCGCTCATCATCTTCGTCACCTGGTTTCTGGTGGAAGTCGGGGTGGCGATCAACGCCTGGTATGCGCCGTTCTACGACCTGATCCAGAGCGCGCTGGCCACCCCGCATAAGGTCAGCATCAACCAGTTTTATCAGGAAATCGGCGTCTTTCTCGGCATCGCGATCATCGCGGTGATTATTGGCGTGATGAACAACTTCTTCGTCAGCCACTACGTCTTCCGCTGGCGCACGGCGATGAACGAGCACTATATGGCCCACTGGCAGCATCTGCGCCATATCGAAGGCGCCGCGCAGCGTGTGCAGGAAGATACCATGCGTTTTGCTTCCACCCTCGAAGATATGGGCGTGAGCTTTATCAACGCGGTGATGACCCTGATCGCCTTCCTGCCGGTGCTGGTGACGCTCTCCGAACATGTTCCCGACCTGCCTATCGTCGGCCATCTGCCGTATGGCCTGGTGATTGCCGCTATCGTCTGGTCGCTGATGGGTACCGGCCTGCTGGCGGTGGTGGGGATTAAGCTGCCGGGCCTGGAGTTTAAAAACCAGCGCGTGGAAGCGGCCTATCGTAAAGAGCTGGTTTACGGCGAGGACGATGAAACTCGCGCCACGCCGCCGACGGTGCGCGAGCTATTCCGCGCGGTGCGTCGCAACTATTTCCGTCTCTATTTCCACTATATGTATTTCAATATCGCCCGCATCCTCTATCTGCAGGTGGATAACGTTTTCGGCCTTTTCCTGCTGTTTCCGTCGATCGTTGCCGGTACGATTACCCTCGGGCTGATGACGCAAATTACCAACGTCTTCGGCCAGGTGCGCGGCTCGTTCCAGTACCTGATCAGCTCGTGGACAACGCTGGTGGAACTGATGTCCATCTACAAACGTCTGCGCAGTTTTGAACGCGAGCTGGACGGCAAACCGCTGCAGGAAGCGATCCCGACATTACGTTAATCAAGACAAGGAAGCATAATGGCCGCACGTTTATCGCGCATTATTCCCGTTTCATTGACGCTGCTGGCGGCCATGGCGCTGAGCGCCTGTACCAGCCAGCAGGCTCCGGCGCTGAAAGAGGGCGAGAAGCCTGTTGACGTGGCGTCGGTGGTGCGGCAGAAAATGCCGGCCAGCGTTAAGGATCGGGAGGCCTGGGCGCAAGCCATCGCCACCGCGTTTGACAGCCAGAAGCTGGCGCCGACGGAAGAAAACGTCTGCTCGGTGCTGGCGGTCGCGCAGCAAGAGTCTAACTATCAGTCCGATCCGGTGGTGCCGGGGCTGAATAAAATCGCCTGGCAGGAAATTGACCGCCGGGCGGAAAAAATGCACATTCCGCCGTTTCTGGTCCATACCGCGCTGAAGATCACCTCGCCAAACGGTAAAAGCTATAGCGACCGTCTGGACAATGTGAAGACGGAAAAGCAGTTGAGCGCCATTTTTGATGACTTTATCGGGATGGTGCCGATGGGGCAGAAGCTGTTCGGTTCCCTTAACCCGGTGCACACCGGGGGGCCGATGCAGGTCAGCATTGCTTTTGCCGAGCAGCACACCTCCGGCTACCCGTGGAAAATGAACGGCACGGTGCGCCAGGAGGTCTTCAGTCTGCGCGGTGGCCTGTGGTTTGGCACCTATCATCTGCTGAACTATCCGGCCAGTTATAGTGCGCCATTGTACCGCTTTGCCGACTTCAACGCCGGCTGGTACGCCAGCCGTAACGCCGCCTTCCAGAACGCGGTGGTGAAAGCCAGCGGGGTAAAACTGGCGCTCGACGGCGACCTTATCCGCTACGACAGCGAGGAGCCGGGCAGCACCGAGCTGGCGGTGCGTCGCCTGGCGAGCCAGCTGGGGATGAGCGACAGCGAGATCCATCGTCAGCTGAAAAAGGGCGACAGCCTGGCGTTTGAGAAGACCGATCTCTATCAGCAGGTTTTCCGTCTCGCCGAGAAAAAGGCGGGCAAAACCCTGCCGCGGGAGATGTTGCCAGGGATCCAGCTGGAGAGTCCAAAAATCACCCGAAATCTGACGACGGCGTGGTTTGCGAAACGGGTTGATGAGCGGCGGGCAAACTGTATGGCGCGGCGTTAACGGCGCTGACGCCAGCGCACGATAAGCGCCAGTACCCCGATGAACGTGCAGCCGATAAGGAAAGGGATCAGACCAAAGAGGGTACCCACGGCGAGGCTGATGTCGACTTGCGGACGGCTGGCGTCCTGGGCTTGCATCAGGCGTTCAAATACCCCCGGGGCGTGGATCAGCATGCTGAGCATCTGCGCGCCGGCCCAGCAGCAGATCAACACGAACAGCCCGTAGGCGACATGGCTGCCGGTCAGCGCGCCCCTTTTTTTATTTCCCAAAAGCGATTTTGAAAAACTGAATTCAGCCATAGGCCCTCCCACATCTGCGCTGCTGGTTTTTTCTCCAGCTCTATGTCAGGTATTCTGGCAGTCAGGGGCCATCATCAGTATCAGATTGCTGGTAATTGCCGTCCAGGAATAATCCTGTTTTCGCCGTTGTGTTAACCGCGCCACAGGAGCACAAAAGGGAGAGCGGCGTCGCAATCCAGCAACATTCTCCATATCGCTACAGACCGCCGCGGGCGGCTATGCGAAGATGCGTTTTTTGCTGTTGGAGGCCGCATGAAGCTCACTGATAAAATTCGCCGCGATTGGCACTACTACGCCGTGGCGCTGGGGTTGATTTTTATTCTTAATGGCGTGGTGGGGCTGCTGGGGTTTGAAACTCAGGGGTGGCAATCCTACGCCGTCGGTCTGATCACCTGGGTCATTAGCTTCTGGATTGCGGGCTTTGTGATCCGCCGCCGCCCGGCAGAAGAGGCCTGAGGCCGCCGCTGCCAGGCGGGGTAAAACGCGTTTTAGTTCATGGAGGTTTTCAGCGCCCGGTCCGCGGCATGGCGCTCCAGCGCCAGCTCAATCAGGCGGGTGATCAGGCTGGTGTAGTCGAGACCGCTGGCCTGCCACAGCTTCGGATACATGCTGATGTTGGTAAAGCCCGGCAGGGTGTTGATCTCGTTGATCACCACCTCGTTGTCGGCGGTGAGGAACACGTCGACACGAGCCATGCCGCTGCAGCCCAGGGTCTGGTAGGCCTGCACCGCGATAGCGCGAATTTTGTCGTTGATCTCAGGGGCGATAGCGGCCGGGACTACCACCTGCGCGCCCTGATCGTCGATATACTTGGTGTCGTAGGCGTAAAACTCGCTGTTGAGGACGATTTCACCGCAGGTGCTGGCCTGCGGGTGGTCGTTACCCAGCACCGCACACTCAATTTCCCGCCCTTTAATGCCTTGCTCCACCACCACTTTATGGTCAAATTCGAAGGCCAGGGCCACCGCCTGATGGTACTGCTCTTCGTTTTTAACTTTGCTGACGCCAACCGACGAGCCCTGATTAGCCGGCTTAACGAACAGCGGCAGGCCAAGCTTCGCTTCGACATCGGCAAAGCTGCTGCGCTTCGCGGCCCGGGATCTGCGCCAGAGTCACCGTGGAAGGGCGCAGGGCAATGCGGGCAGGATCCTGTGCGTTGAGCAGGTAGTTGCCGGCGTCGTTGATGTGCCACAGCCCCTGTTTATCAATACCCAACAGAACCACATCGAAGCGCGATTTATCAATCGCTTCCACGATATTCTTCGCTGACTGCAGCGACACTTCATGCTCCGCCGACTTGCCGCCAAAAACGATCCCAACCCTCATCTTTGCCATTTCAACTTCCATCCAGATAACATCAAAGGGCATAACATACCATGTGAAACCGCTGCCTGGCTGCCATAATATTTACCTGATCAATTGACGGGAGTGGGCGTGAGAGGAAAGACGCTGCTGGTGCTGGCCGGGCTGCTCGGCGCGGGCCTGTTGGGATACCACAATCTGCCGCCGCACCTGAATCCGCTGGCGCCGCTGGCGCTGGACGATCCCCCGGGCTGGCTGACGTCGTTTAAGCTGCGCAGGCTGACGGCAGACCAGTGCGCCTCCCTGCTGGCGGAAGCCAATCGCCGGCGGCTTATCGCCAGCCGGCCGGTGGCCGACAGCGAGGGAAGCTGCCCTCTGCGTAACGTGGTGCGGGTGGCGAATTTTGGCTCGGTGCAGTTGAGCAGTAGTTTTCTCGCCAGCTGCCCGCTGGCGCTGAGCAGCGCGCTGTACATCGAGCAGCAGGCGAAGCCGCTGACCCGGCAGCTGATGGCGAGCGATCTGCGTCAGATCGATCATCTCGGCAGCTTTGCCTGCCGCAATATTTACCATCGTCAACAGGCGCGGCGCAGTGAACACGCCACGGCGGACGCGCTGGACGTCAGCGGTTTCCGTCTGGCGGACGGTAGACGCGTTAGCGTCCTGCAGGGCTGGCGGAGCGAGACTTCGCGCCCCTGGCTGGCGGCGCTGTTGAGCAGCAGTTGCCATTACTTCGGTAACGCGCTGGGGCCAGAGTACAACGCGGCTCACGCCAACCATTTTCATTTTGGCATGCGCGGGCAGGGCTTCTGCTTTTGAGCATAAAGCGCTATGAGCAGCCTAAATGACCAGAAAATGCTTCGTCAGGCTCTCATCCGCAGCCATAAAACACCAAACTCACCGCCAGCGCATCTATGGTAGTACACCAGTGGGATGAAATTGCTAAGCTAGATAATAATTGGCAAATCATTAATGAATACGCGTAGTTATGGAATCCTGGAAGGTTAATCTCATCTCCGTCTGGTTTGGTTGCTTTTTTACCGGCCTGGCGATTAGTCAAATTCTCCCCTTTTTACCCCTCTACGTCTCCCAGCTCGGCGTCACCTCGCATGAAGCGCTATCGATGTGGTCGGGGCTGACCTTCAGCGTCACTTTTCTTGTCTCGGCGATCGTCTCGCCAATGTGGGGAAGCCTGGCGGACCGTAAAGGCCGCAAGCTCATGCTGCTGCGCGCCTCGTTGGGGATGGCGATTGCCATTTTACTGCAGGCTTTCGCCACCAACGTCTGGCAGCTGTTTATCCTGCGGGCGATCATGGGCTTAACCTCCGGTTATATTCCCAACGCCATGGCGCTGGTGGCCTCCCAGGTGCCGCGCGAGCGCAGCGGCTGGGCGCTAAGCACGCTGTCGACGGCGCAAATTAGCGGGGTGATCGGCGGTCCGCTGCTGGGCGGTTTCCTGGCGGACCACGTCGGGCTGCGGATGGTCTTTTTTATTACGGCGATCCTGCTGACCATCAGTTTTCTGGTGACCCTGTTTCTGATTAAAGAGGGCGTTCGCCCGCAGGTCAGCAAAAGCGAGCGTCTCACCGGGAAACAAGTCTTTGCCTCTTTGCCCTATCCGGGGCTGGTGATCAGCCTGTTCTTCACCACCCTGGTGATCCAATTGTGCAACGGCTCAATCGGCCCGATTCTGGCGCTGTTTATTAAGTCGATGGCGCCGGACAGCAACAATATCGCTTTTCTGGCCGGGATGATCGCCGCGGTGCCCGGCGTGTCGGCACTGATTTCTGCGCCACGGTTGGGTAAGCTTGGCGACCGCATCGGCACCTCGCGTATCCTGCTGGCGACGCTCTGCTGCGCGGTGGTGATGTTCTTCGCCATGTCCTTTGTCACCACCCCGCTGCAATTGGGTACGCTGCGTTTTCTGCTCGGCTTTGCCGATGGCGCGATGCTCCCGGCGGTGCAGACCTTATTGCTGAAGTACAGCAGCGACAGCGTCACCGGACGTATCTTTGGCTATAACCAGTCGTTTATGTATCTGGGCAACGTCGCCGGGCCGCTAATTGCCGGTCATGATTAAACAATACTATTTATAGTGGTATTTTATTGTGGTAAAACGTTTCGCTGTATATTGGGTGTTGCGATGATTCTTAATTTAAGTAATTCTGAGGTCCGTCATCGCGTATGACATCCCAATCAAAACAGGCCTCGCATAAGGAACTGGTGCTATGAAGAATCTCATTGCTGAGTTACTGGTTAAACTGGCGCAAAAGGAAGAAGAAGCAAAGGAACTGACGGTGCAGGTTGAAGCGCTGGAGATCGTGGTCACCGCATTATTGCGCCATATGGAGCATGATGCCCAGCAGGCATTGATTCAGGATATTGAACAGGCGATTGACCAGGTGACGCCCTGTCCGCCGGTCAACGACCATGATGCGATGCTGTTGCAGCAATATCTAAAGAAGCTGTTGCGGCATCCTCGTAGCTAGTCTTTGTGACACGACAAGGATGCCGTCATTTTTCTGTCATCTCCCTTTTATAAAGTCTCCCTCGTTTTGTTTTTGCTGATTGGCGATGGCATGGGTGATTCGGAAATTACCGCTGCGCGAAACTATGCCGAGGGGGCGGGCGGTTTCTTTAAAGGAATTGATGCTCTGCCGTTAACCGGGCAGTACACGCATTATTCGCTGGATAAAAAAACCGGGAAACCGGACTACGTGACCGACTCGGCGGCCTCCGCCACCGCCTGGACCACCGGCGTGAAGACTTATAACGGCGCGCTGGGCGTCGATATTCATGAGAATGCGCATCAGACCATCCTCGAGCTGGCGAAAGCGGCGGGGCTGGCCACCGGCAACGTTTCCACCGCCGAGCTGCAGGACGCCACCCCCGCGGCGTTAGTGGCGCATGTGACATCGCGTAAATGCTATGGCCCGACGGTCACCAGCGAAAAATGCCCCAGCAATGCGCTGGAAAAAGGGGGCAAAGGCTCCATTACCGAACAGCTGCTGAACGCCCGACCGGATGTCACCCTGGGCGGCGGCGCGAAGACCTTTGCCGAAACGGCGACGGCGGGCGAGTGGCAGGGCAAAACCCTGCGCGAGCAGGCGCAAGCGCGCGGCTACCAGATTGTGACCGACGCGGCTTCTCTTGCCGCCGCGACGGAAGCCAGTCAGGATAAACCGCTGCTGGGACTCTTTGCCGATGGCAATATGCCGGTACGCTGGGAAGGGCCGAAGGCGTCTTATCACGGTAATATCGATAAGCCGCCGGTGACCTGTACGCCAAACCCGAAGCGTGACGCCTCGGTGCCGACGCTGGCGCAGATGACCGAGAAAGCGATTGACCTGCTGAGTCGCAACGAGAAAGGTTTCTTCCTGCAAGTCGAAGGCGCGTCAATCGATAAGCAGGACCATGCGGCCAATCCGTGCGGCCAGATCGGCGAAACGGTTGATCTTGACGAAGCGGTGCAGAAGGCGCTGGAATTCGCGCGAAAAGACGGTAATACCCTGGTGATCGTCACCGCCGACCATGCGCATGCCAGCCAGATCATCCCGGCGGATAGCAAAGCCCCGGGGCTGACCCAGGCTCTGAACACGCACGATGGCGCGGTGATGGTGATGAGCTACGGCAACTCTGAGGAAGAGTCGATGGAGCACACCGGCACCCAACTGCGCATTGCGGCCTACGGTCCGCATGCGGCTAACGTCGTAGGCCTGACCGATCAGACCGACCTGTTCACGACCATGAAAGCTGCCCTGAGTCTCAAATAAGTCGCTGCCGGTGGCGAAATTGCGTCACCGGCTGGTTTTTTTTCTATCAGCGTCCAGACTTACAACGTTCCACTCACAGAAGGATGGTGCGATGAAAATAACTTTATTGATGACCCTACTGTTTGGCTTGATCTTTATCAGCGCGGTTGGCGCGGCAGAAAAAACGCCCACTCCTCAGCAGCAAAGGATGACGGACTGCAATCAGCAAGCGTCAGCCAAAATGCTGAAAGGTGAGGAGCGCAAAACCTTTATGAGCCAGTGTCTGAAAAAAGAGACCACGACCTCGCAGGGAAAGGCGCTCACCCCTCAGCAGCAGAAAATGAGCGACTGCAGCAAAGCGGCCACGGCGAAATCACTGAAGGGCGATGAACGCAGTACCTTCATGAGTAGCTGCCTGAAGAAAGCCTGAAAAAAGGGAGCGCTCGCGCTCCCTTGTTCTTTAACCTCTCAGGGCTTGAAGCCCGCCAGCTCAGCTTCAGGAGCGGCTCAGTTTCTCTGATTTTTCCATACACTGGGTGATGGCTTCGATTACCGCCGAGCGGAACCCTTTCTCTTCCAGCACGCGCACGGCTTCGATGGTGGTCCCGCCAGGGGAACAGACCATATCTTTCAGCGCCCCTGGGTGTTCTCCGCTCTCCAGCACCATTTTGGCGGAACCCATCACCGCCTGGGCGGCGAATTTATAGGCCTGAGCGCGCGGCATTCCGCCGAGGACGGCGGCATCGGCCATCGCTTCGATAAACATAAAGACATAGGCCGGCGCCGAACCGCTTACCCCCACCACCGGATGGATCATCGGCTCGGCAATTTGCTCCGCCTGGCCAAAGCAACGGAAAATAGTCAGCACTTCGGCAACATCTTCGCTGCTCACCAGGGCGTTAGGCGTGACGGAGGTCATACCGGCGTTAACCAGCGACGGCGTATTCGGCATCGCGCGAATGATTTTGCGATCGTGGCCAAGGGCGCGCGCCAGCTGCTCAAGCGTAACGCCGGCGGCGATAGAGACCACCAGCGACTCTTTATTCAGGCTGGAGGCGATATCGCCCAGCACTTTGGTCATGATCCCCGGTTTAACCGCGCCGAAGACGATATCGGCAATCTGCGCCACTTCCTGGGCGCTGCTGGCGGCGTTGATGCCATACTGGTCGCGCAGAGCTGCAACCTTGTCCGGCGACGGGGTGTAGACCCAGATTTGTCCCGGCTGTACCTGACCGCTGGCGATCAGCCCGCCCAGAATGGCCTTACCCATATTGCCGCAGCCGATAAAGCCAATTTTCTTATCCATCACCATTCCCCTCTGCTTTTTTCGTTACGATCTGATTAGCTTACCATCCTGGCGCTTTCCTGGGGGAGAAAAGCAGGTAACATTGGCGTCACTTATTGCAGGTAACAGGAGCTGGCATGGCCATTTGGGTGGATGCGGACGCGTGTCCGAACGTGATTAAAGAGATTTTGTTCCGCGCGGCAGAGCGGACCCAGACTCCGCTGACGCTGGTGGCGAACCAGCCGCTGCGCGTGCCGCCGTCGCGTTTCATCCGCACCCTGCGGGTTGAGCAGGGTTTTGACGTGGCGGATAACGAAATCGTCCGCCAGTGCGCGGCGGGAGATTTAGTGATCACCGCCGACATCCCGCTGGCGGCAGAGGTGCTGGCGAAGGGCGGGGCAGCGCTGAACCCGCGCGGGGAACGTTACAGCGAGGCGACGATCCGCGAGCGGCTGACGATGCGGGATTTTATGGAGACATTACGGGCCAGCGGCGTTCAGACCGGCGGCCCGGATAGTTTATCGCAGCGCGATCGGCAACAGTTTGCCGCCGAGCTGGAGAAGTGGTTGCTGGCGGTTAAGCGTCGCCAGGGTTAAACCCAGCTATCGTCATCGCTGCCAAAATCATCGTCGCCAAAGCCGGCGTCGAAGTCGTCGTTCCAGGTATTGTCGGCAAGGAACTGATCGTCTCCCTGGCGGAACGGATCGTCACCTGCGGTGGTGTCCTGCGCGATGTTGTCCTGCGCGGAGGCGGCATCAGGCTGCGGCTTCTCTTCGATGATATTGACTATCTCCTGCGGGTGCGAGCCGCTGAACATATTGGTCAGCATATTGCCCAGCACCACGCCGCCTGCCACGCCAGCGGCCGTTTGCAGCGCGCCCGCCATAAAGCCGCCGCCGCGTGCGGCAGCCTGCGGGGCATAGTTCTGCTGCGGTGGTGGCGTATACTGCGGCTGAGCGCTGGCCTGCGGGCGACCATATTGCTCCGCGCCCGGGATAGGGTCAGAACCGCGTGACGAGCCGCCACCGCCAAACAGGCCGGAGAGGAAGCCGCCGCTGCTGGGCTTTGCCGCCTGCAGTTGGCTGACCTGACTCTCCAGCGCCTGGATGCGATCGTTAAGCTGTTTAATCGCGGCTTCCTGGATAAGAATGGTTTGCGCCATATAGTAGGGGGCCGCCGGCTGCGCGCTCACGTGTTGGGCAATCCGCTCCTCGGCGCTGGCATCGCGCGATGCGCTGTGCGCCTCAGCCTCTTTCAGCCGGGAAAACAGTCCATCAATAAGGCGTTGTTCTTCAGATTGCATGTTACATTCCTCTGTCACACTGTCGAATAGGCATCAGGGTGCTTCTGAAACATGATGTTGTAAATATGTTGCTTCGTAAAGCTATGCATAAATGTGTTACCGTTTACGCCAGCGGTGGATAAAAAATAACGCCAAGCGGAAAGTAAAGCTGGTTAAACACTAAATGCAATGATAAGTTTACATTAATAGCCCCTCTTCTCACCGTGGTAATGGGGTGTAAAGAAGTTGTGTAATTTTTTCTTTACGTATGCATTGCGGGACAGACAGCGATAATACGTGCTTTCGTTTTCATTTTTTTGCGACAGACGGAACCAGGGGGTCTTCGGTTATGACACAGCCTATCTTTCTTATTGGGCCACGCGGCTGCGGTAAAACCACCGTCGGCCATGCGCTGGCGCGAGCGCGGCATTTTCAGTTCTCCGATACCGATCATCGGCTACAGGCCCATGAGCAGCGGACGGTGGCTGAGATCGTGCAGGCGGAAGGGTGGGCGCGTTTTCGCGAACTGGAGACCCTGTCGCTGAAGGCCGTGACCCTGCCGAATACGGTAATCGCCACCGGCGGCGGCATTGTGCTGGCGGAAGGTAACCGTCAGTTTATGCGGGAGAATGGCGTGGTGATTTATCTGCAGGCCTCGGTGTCGGCGCTGATTGACCGTCTGGAAGCCTACCCGAAAGCCGAACAGCGGCCGACGCTGACCGGAAAACCGGTGCGCGAGGAAGTGGGCGAGGTGCTGGCGCAGCGCGAAGCGTTATACCGGGACGCTGCCCACCATATTGTGGATGCCACGGCCTCGCCGGATCGGGTGGTGGAGCAGATTATGTCCATGCTATGCAGCGCGACGGCAACCCCGGTAAGTTAAGAATTTACTTACATTAAGGCGGCGAGGGGCGCCTATACTTAATAGTTCTGCTACCAGAAGAAGGAAGAACTATGCCAAACAGGCCCCCATATCCGAGAGAAGCGCGCGTGGTTGCGGTAGAGAAAGGTCCTCAGGGTCAGACGGTGACCTGGTATCAGCTCCGTGCGGATTATCCTGAGCCTGATTCGCTTATCAGCGAACATCCTACCGAGCAGGAAGCCGTAGATGCCAAACGGCGTTATGAAGATCCTGACAAGTCGTAACCCCCTGAGCCCGAATTGCCCGCCATGCTGGCAATATCGGGCGTATCTCACATTTTTTATTTATCAGTCGTACTAATGAATATCTAACACACGGATTTTTCAGGCACGGCGCCGCCGCCCGGCAATCTTTACATTCAACCGCAGCGTGGAGCTGCTACGCTTCTCGACGGTTGATTTTTACTCACCAGGGGGGCGGATGCTGTGTGTGGAAAGCCTGTGTTGAAGCAGTGGTTGTGAAAAGGTACATGATATGAGTAGTGCAACGATGGCAATTTTGACCATCGGCGTTGTGCCGCTGGCGGGAGTATTGCCGCTCCTGACCGAACATATCAGGGAAGAACAGATCGCCCACATCAGCCTGCTGGGCGAGATGACGCCTGACGAGGTAATGGCCGAGTACGCCGTAGGTGACGGCGAGAAAGGACTCCTGACCTTGCTCAGTAATAACCAGTTGGTGATGGTGTCGCGACAGAAAATTGAACGCGATGTCCGCAGCGCGATCGCGATGCTGGATCGACAACATTATGATGTGATCCTGTTGCTCAGTTCCGAACAGCTGACCGGTTTTACCACCCACCACGCGATCCTCCTCGAGCCGCAGCGGATCATCCCGCCGCTGGTGGCATCGATCGTCGATGGGCACCAGGTAGGGGTGATCGTGCCGGTGGAAGAGATCATGCCCATGCAGCGGCAAAAGTGGCTCTCGCTGGAAAAGTCGCCATACTACGCGCTGGCCAATCCGTTTACCGGCAGCGACAGCGAGCTATTAACCGCCGGCAAAACGCTGCTGGAGCAGGGTGCCGACGTGCTGGTCCTCGACTGTCTCGGTTACTATCAGCATCATCGCGATGTGTTACAAAAAGCCCTCGATGTTCCGGTTTTGCTGTCGAATGTGCTGGTTTCCCGACTGGCGGCAGAACTATTGGTCTAATGTGTTAATTTCGCGTGACAGGGGCAAGGAGCGCCCCCTATATTGAGCCTTTAACCGACGATCAGAAGGGCTTGTTTATGCTTCAAAGCAATGAATACTTTGACGGAAAAGTGAAATCCATTGGCTTCACCAGCAGCAGTACCGGTCGCGCCAGCGTTGGCGTGATGGCGGAAGGGGAATACACCTTTGGTACGGCGCAGCCGGAAGAGATGACGGTAGTCAGCGGGGCGCTGAATGTCCTGCTGCCGGGTGAGACTGAGTGGAAAGTTTACGCTGCCGGCGAAGTTTTCAATGTGCCAGGCAACAGCGAATTTCATCTGCAGGTGGCTGAGCCAACCTCTTATCTGTGCCGCTATCTGTAAGCCAGCGTGACGCCCGGCGTCTGCCGCCGGGTTGTTTTTTCCTTCCTGCCCGGCAGGAAGGAAAGCGGCGCTTAGCGCTGCGCTTCGCCGCCGAGCCCTTCCACCAGGCTTTGGATCAGGGCAGCCAGCTCGCCGGTCATTAAGATAAAGTCGGCGTCAAAGCGCTGGGCGAAATCTTCCCGATCGATATCTTCGTTTTGGTCGCGCAGTTCATCGCAGAACTTGAGGCGCTTAATTGACGCGTCGTCGCAGATCACAAACTGAATACGCTGCTGCCAGTCCAGCGCCAGCTTGGTGACGACCTTCCCGGCCTCAATGTGTACAGCGATTTCGTCGCTAACCAGATCCTGCTTCTTGGCGCGGATCACGCCGCCATCTTCCAGCATCGCTTTCAGCTCGGCTTCGTCCAGCAGCTGGAAGCCCTGCGCCACGGTGCCGGAGCGGACCCACTCGGTCAGCGTTAGCTCAATCGGATTCTCCAGGGTCAGCGGCACCACCGGCAGCGAGCCGAGGGTTTTACGCAACAGGGCCAGAGTATCTTCCGCTTTCTTCGCGCTGGCGCAGTCGACCATGATCAGGCCGTTGACGGTGTCGATCCACATCATTGTCTGGCTGAAGCGGCTGAAGGCGCGCGGCAGTAGCGAGTGCAGCACTTCATCTTTCAGGGAATCTTTCTCGGTCTTCTTCAGCTTGCGCCCCTGATCGGCTTCCAGCTTCTGGATCTTTGCCTCCAGCGCCTGCTTAATCACCGGCGACGGCAGGATCTTCTCTTCTTTACGCGCGCAGATAATGATCTGGCCGTTTGCCGTATGCGTCAGCGCGTCGCTGTGCGATCCCATCGGCGACACCCAACCGGTTTTCGCCATATCCTGGCTGCCACAAGGGGTAAATGTCAGCTCGGCCAGCTGTTTTTCCATCTCCTCGGCTCGCAATTCGATATCGCGGCTGAGACGGTAAACCATTAAATTTTTGAACCACAGCATGATAATTTCCACGGCTTTGTCGTTAAATCAGGCGGGCATGATAGCGAATTGTCGCTATGCTTGCATTGTTAATCGGGGTGAGGAGCTGAGCGTGCGTATTGGTATTGATTTAGGTGGAACAAAAACCGAAGTGATAGCCCTGAGCGACCAGGGAGAGCAGCTGTTTCGCCACCGGTTACCCACGCCGCGGGAGGACTACCGGCAAACCATCGAGACCATCGCCACCCTGGTGGAGATGGCCGAGCAGGCGACCGGACAGCAGGGTACCGTGGGGATGGGCATTCCTGGCTCAATTTCGCCTTATACCGGGGTGGTGAAAAACGCCAACTCGACCTGGCTCAACGGCCAGCCCTTTGATAAGGACCTCAGCCTGCGCCTTGAGCGGGAAGTCCGGCTGGCTAACGATGCCAACTGTCTGGCGGTGTCGGAAGCGGTGGACGGCGCGGCGGCGGGGGCGCAAACGGTATTCGCGGTGATTATCGGCACCGGCTGCGGCGCCGGGGTGGCGCTCAACGGGCGGGCGCATATCGGCGGCAATGGTAACGCTGGCGAATGGGGACATAACCCATTGCCGTGGATGAACGACGATGAGCTGCGCTACCGTGCGGAAGTCCCTTGCCTGTATCAGACGGTGCCGGACCTGGTGAAGCAGTGGGTCTTCGGCGGCGAGTGTGAAACGCCGATCCGCAAAGCGATGCACGGCGACTCCAGCGGGGTACGCGGCGCGGCCTGGCTGTGGCCGCTCCAGGGGACCTGAACCACTTCCCCGCACCCGGGCCCTCTCCCTCGGGAGAGGGTTAGGGTGAGGGGACATCGCCATAATTCAGACCTCACTCCACCGCAAACGCTTTGTCCAGCCGGCTATAGCCCAGGCCGTTAATCTTCTTCACTTTGATCTGCACCGGAATGCGGTCTTTCATCGCCTCCACGTGGCTGATCACCCCGATAATCTTACCGCTAGCGTTAAGGGCATCCAGGGCGTCCAGCGCCGTGTCCAGCGTTTCGCTGTCGAGGGTGCCGAAGCCTTCATCAAGAAACAGGGAGTCAATCCGCGTCTTATGGCTCACCAGGTCTGACAGCGCCAGGGCCAGCGCCAGGCTGACGAGGAAACTTTCGCCGCCGGAGAGGGTGCGGGTGTCGCGCACGGCGTCGGCCTGCCAGGTATCGACAACCTCCAGCTCCAGCGCCTCGCTGGCCTTGCGCTGTAGCAGATAGCGGCCATGCAGGCGGTTGAGCTGCTGGTTTGCCAGCCAGACCAGATTATCCAGCGTCAGCCCCTGGGCGAATTTGCGGAACCGGTCGCCGGTGCTGGAGCCGATCAGCGAATTGAGATAGCCCCAGTCGTCCGCCAGCTGCGCCGCCTCTGCAATCTGCTGCCCCAGCGCCTGCTGCTGTTGACGGCTCTCTGCGTCCTGCCTGAGCTGCTGGCGGATCTCACCCTGGCGGGTAGTGTTATTCCGCAGCCGCTGGGCCAGGGCGTGCAGCTGGGTTTGCAGGGTGGGGACGTCAGCGTCCACCCCTTGCGGACGCAGCGCCAGGTGCGCCTCATGTTGCCGGGTCGCCTGCTCGCAGAGCGCGACCGCCTGCTGAAGCTGCTGCTCCAGCGTCTGTTTTAACTGCGTCAGCCGCTGGGCGGTCTCGTCATCCAGCAGCGCGGCGAGGAACGCCTCCCGATCGCTAAAGCGGCTGGCGGCCAGGGCGGAGGTGAATTGCGCCTGCGACTGGTCCAGACGCGCCTTTTCCTGGGTTTCCTGCTGCTGCTGGGCGACAAGCTGGCTGTGCAGCGACAGGCATTCCTCGTGGATTTCGCGCCAGTTGTCCGGGATGGCCGACTCAGCTTCAACCTCTGTCTCGTCGCTGGTCGGCAGCGTCTCCAGCAGTGGCCGCAGAGCAGCGATTTGCTGCTGAATGGCATCATGTTGGGTCTGTTGCGCCTGCCACTGGGCAAATTCGCTTTCGCGAGCGTGCAGCCAGGCGGCTTCTGTCCCTTCTGCCGGCAGGCTCAGGGCCAGGGCCTGCAGGGCGCTCTCCAGTCCCTGGCGCGTGGCCGCCAGCTGCTGCTCAGCCTGGCGCTCCAGCGCCTGCTGATCGTTAAGCTGACTCTGCAACATCAGGCGCTGGCTGAGCTGATAGAGCTGCTGCT
>PPYF01304680.1_pt1 | contig 20052 bp, 13 predicted proteins | sample 1559871 | NCBI WGS metagenome assembly PPYF01 (sample SAMN08240021, study PRJNA423297) | Human gut metagenome, whole genome shotgun sequencing project. | reverse complement strand
TGCCCTCATCCACGAGGGACTCACGCAGCAGATACCGGACTATGCGGCTGCAGTGTGGCGGCTGGAGGGGATGCTGGGGTGCGGCCTCAACGAGGCATTGGATGAGGCGGCCTTCATCACGGCATATGCCGCGCTGGGGCTGCCGGGAGAGGGGGAAAAGGTCAAGGGTGTATCATAAAAATTCTCCGGTGAAGGCATTGAGGCGGACCCCAACCAAGGAGATCCACCTCAATGAGCTCGACAGCTGTGGTGGTCTGCCGGGTCTTTCAGATAGCCGTAAGCGGCAAAGGAGCCAATAAATTTCCCCTTCTCCCGGTTGACATTCAGGGTACCCCGGACATTGACTGAGGTGGCGGCGGCGAGGCCCTCGTTGATAACATTCTGCACGCCCACGGTGATGTGGCTGGTGGCGGCGTTCATGTGGCTGGTGGCGGTGTCTATGCCGTTGTTAAGGGCAATAAAGCGAATTTGATAGCGGACGAAAACATTGTCCAGATAGTGACCGGCATCCGTGTAATGGGATCGGTTAAGTATCTGGGTTTCCCGCCGTAATGGTGGGGGGCCCGGACTTTTTTGCTTTCGAGTCGATTCTTCAGAACTGAGTGATAGAGGGAATTTTACGGTCAGTTCTGAATCATCGCTCAGAACTGACCGCAGGGCTCACCCGCAAAAGCAGACGAAGACACACAGAGGGAACAAACCCCCAGCAGCCAACAGAAGCGCCTACAACAGGTGTTAGAGCGTCTGAGCGGCTATAGCGGCGGCAGGCGTTTATGAAAAGATCGGCGGCATGGCTTCGCGCTCAGAACTGAGCATACATCATATAAATAGATCTGCTGCTGCGTTCAGTTCTGAAAAGGCTGCCGGACTGCGCAGGTGTGCAGAAACTCAAAAACATTTTGCACGGTGTGGGGCAGCCTAACAATTGTTAGTGCTTCCGCCAAAAAGATTGAACAATTGTTAGCGTTTTTGCCTGCCAGAAAATCGGGCAGCTTTGAACTGCCCAGAGCGTCATTTTTCGGCTGGATTTTTGACATTGGGGGCGGTGGAGGGGTACAAGAAGGAAAAATTGTGGAGCGCCGACCGTGTATATTAAGGAAATGGCCGTCATTTTGCCATCATGCCATTGCCGCTTGACGGAACTAACAATTGTTAGTATAATAAACTTAAAAAATATTCAGAGGTAACATTATGCGGCTAAAGGCGCTCATGCACGATTTATTTAAGACCTGCGGAACGAATTCGAAAACGGTTTCCGTTAATATGGGGCGAGACCAGAGTTTTCTTTCGGCTGCACTGATGCGGCCTGCTATCAGGACTGACACACTCTGCGAAATTGCTGATATAGTTGGTTATGAGGTGGTACTCCGGCCGAAGCGGTCTCCCAGCAAGAGAGCACGGAATCCGGAAGAGTTCGTGTTGGATTATGTGGACCCCAGCAATCCGGTTCCGGATGACGAAAAGGATGAGGACGAATGAAGAGAGTGGGTTATGGGCGCGTGAGTACGGCCGGACAGGCCCGCAACGGCACGAGCCTCGCGGAACAGAAGAAGCAGCTCATGGCTGCCGGTGTTGCCGAGGAGGATATCTACCTCGACGCGTACACCGGAACGAAGATGCACCGGCCGCAGTTCGACGCGTGCATGGCTGCGCTGGAGCCAGATGATGAGTTCGCCGTGTGCAAGCTGGATCGATTTGCCCGTACCGCCACGGAGGGCACCGGAATTGTCAGAGACCTCGTGGAGCGCGGCATCCGGGTGAATGTGCTGAACATGGGCATCGCGGATAACACGCCCATGGGGAAGATGATGGTTACGGTCATGCTGGCGTTTGCCGAGTACGAGCGCGACATGATCGTGGAGCGTACCCAGTCCGGCAAGGCTGCGCGGCGCGAGACGGACCCGGAATACACCGAGGGCCGCCCCCGCATCGAGGCTGACGAGGAACTGCTCCGTGACGTGGTGCGGCGCCAGATGGCGGGCGAGATCTCCGCCGCTGCTGCTGCCAGCGAACTGGGGATGAGCCGGAGAACCTATTACAGCAGAAGGGCCGCCTGGTGTACGGCCAACGCCGTATATCCGCAGAGGAGATAACGCAGGTGTTCCGGGGGGATATCCTTACCTGAGGAAGGAAACGGTTATGTACTATAGTAAAGAAATGACAGAAAAAGCCCGTGCCGTAATTGCCGGGGAAATCGATATTCCGTGCCCGATTGGTTGGCACACGCTGTATGAGTCGAATGTATTGTGTGCGTATGCGTGTACGCTGCTAAGGCTGCCTGATGCCGGCATTGACGCCGACGCTATCGGGGCGGAAGATATCCGTATTTTCCAGTACGGGGTGGAACACAATATCGAGACTGTGACCGGTATAATGTATTCTCATGAAGCAGCCGGCATCACGGATGGCCGTTACGATGGCGTTGGCGGCTCCGACCTATACCGCTGGATTATTGGGCGCTGCGACGATGCCGAGAAGTGGCATCGGGCCAAGCGAGCCGGTATGTTGTACCTGATGGAAGTGAAGCGCAAGGAATGCAGCAACCATTCCGACTTCGAAAAATTCTGCTGCGGTTTCCTCACGGATTGTCAGGATCTCGTGACTGCAAAAGATGTGAGCACATGTACCGGCATGCCGCTCGAAGAGGTTTTGCGGACGGCCGCAGCGATTGAGAAAAATCCGTTCTACTGATACAATATTTTAGAAAACCTGTCCTATTTGTCCGGTTTTGGTGTGCGATCATAGTTCATGAAGGGGCGTCTTTGCAGCCTCGTCAAATGCCATGAGGGTTGAGCCGCAGCGGAGATTTTGGGGGCCTTTGCTGCGGCTCCCCAATAAACAATTGCCATTAAACGTCGCTTTTCCAACAGTTCCAATTTTCGGATGTATTTTCGCAATAAAACAGTATAATGTCTTGAACGGGGTCTTGAACGGGATGAGGAGTTCTGGTAAGTCCTCATTTTTACAACATTGACAAAAATGGGAGAAGCTTGTACAATGCAGTCAGAATTTGCCGAAAGAAGATGGAATCAGTACATGGGAAAGGTAAAAAACAAGCCGAAGTCTGATTCTGGGATTCAAGGAAAAGAGAGTTCTAACCAGTTTTTGACTCAATTCGTTGTACCTATTGTAACTACACTTATAATCAACGCAATTATGCTGCTTTTTTCAAATGCTGCCAAACTCCCGGTCCGCATGGACAATGTTGAAAAAGACGTTGAGGATCTATATAGTCAGATCAATACCGTTGAGTCGAGGTTTAATCAAAAGATTGATGAAACGAAGTCAGATATAAGGGACGATATCGAAGGCGTGGGGGATGATATTACAAGATTGGAAAACCTCATCCTTCCATTCCTGCATTTAAAACCGTCTGCGGAAGTTCAGCAGCAAATCACTTATGCATATGGTGAGGTCAACAGAGTAGAGCAAAGCGGAGGCCTTATATTAACTTCGGCCAGCGTTGTCGCATACAACGACCACGGAGCCGAATTCACGGCTAATCAGTTGAGCGACATCAAGCTTTTACTTCCATATCACGAAGGAAAGCAGAATGTTTTCTTTTACGGCCAATTCGATGAAGAGAATCGCTGGGACGGAGATTGTCTCGTTAATATCTATGAAAACGGAACACTAAAACTCATTACAGACGCTGTTTATGAGAACGGAAAACTGCTTAATTTCAAGCAGGCGTTTCCAGATACAACAACAGGCGGCCAAGCGGTTTGGACTTTCTCGGAAAGAACCGCACAGGATGACTTCAGTACCGGGCGGACCTGGCATTACTTCCGAAACGGAAATTACGATCAAAATTTCAAATTTGACAGCGTGACTGCAAAAGACATGATCTCTGCTGATGATCTTCGCAGTGTCGTTGGCACTGACATAGAGGGATATTACTGCGGTGTAAATTCGGATGGACACTTTAACGACAACACCGGAAATGCCTACATGGTCAAATACTTTCCAGACGGACTTGTCAGGACTCTTTATGTGGGAGCTTTTGTAAACGGACAATTTGAGGATCAGAGCGGAAATGCCTGGATGATTGGAAAAAATAAACCGGAAGAGTCATATTCCTATTATAAAGGTGCTTTCAAGAATGGAAATCCGGTCAAAGACATCAAATACTGGCAATACAATCTGACAGTAGAAGAAATCAATGCAATTCTTGAAAAAACTGGATTCAAGAGTGACTGCAAGCTTGTCTGGAAATACCCTTCTGTTTGAAGGAGTTCCGTGGAGTATGACCGCCCAGATTGTGCGGACAGTACAAAAGGCAACATGCGGAGATTTAAAAAATTTTAAGCGAAGTGGCGCAGTGTGTGAACCGCTGCCCGTCAAGAGGACAGCGAAAAAATGTAAAGTTTCCCCGGCCAGCAGCATTAGCTGCTGGCCGCTTTTTAGTGTGCCCGGCATGGGCAGTATCAGCGCCCGGTGCACCGGGCGCGGTTTGATTTGCGGAGAAGGGGAGGGCTTTGTGTTCGGTTGCGTTCCTCCAGAGGAAGATGACAGGGCGGCATGGGCGATTTTACTAAGAAAAAACGGCTTTTCGCTGGGCTTTGTAAAATTTCTTCCGAAGTTCAAAAAAGTTCTTGCATCGTACACCGGTGTACGGTGTACAATCTTATCGCGAAAAAAGAGAGGCGAAATGGCATGTTGGCCGGAGCCGCTCCGGTGACATTTCGTGTCGAAAAAAGGACGTTTCGTGCAGACGGCCCCGCAAGGCGCGGAAAATATGCTACACTGAGCGTCGAAAACTGAAAAACTGTCCGGGGGCGCCCCCGGACCCGTAGGGAGGACTCCCTACGGGAAGCTCTCTGTCCGCGGGAGATCAATTCGGACGGAGACGGAAACGAACAGGAGGAGATCTATGAAGAAGCGTATCTTGAGCTGTCTCATGGCGCTGGCCCTGTGCCTGACGCTGCTGCCCACGGCGGCGCTGGCAGAGGAGACGGAGGAGACGGCGCAGACGCCCCCGGCCGTGGAGGAAGCGGCAGACCCGGCAAACGGGGAAGCGAAGCAGGAGAAGCAGCCTGCGGCCCCGGAGCAGGAGAGCCAGCCTGCGGCCCCGGAGCAGGAGAGCCAGCCTGCGGAACAGGAAGAACAGCAGGAGGACTCTGCCTCGAAGCAGGACGAGGCCGTGGCCGACGTGCAGGCGATGATCGACGCTCTGCCTGACGCGAAGGCGCTGGACGGCATGGACGGCGAGGCGCGGGAGAGCGCCTGCCTTGCTGCGTCCGAAGCCTATGAGGCCTACGACGCCCTGACGGAGGACCAGCAGTCCGCCCTCACCGGTGCGGAGAAGATGATCGCCATTCTGGAGTGGACGACCGAACAAGTCGCACTGGCGGCGAATGAGGACTTGTCCAGCCATACCCATGAGGGCTGGACGGCAATCAACACGGCGACGGAACTGACTGGCATCGACAAGGCCGGTAACTACTACCTGACCGACAATGTGACGCTTACCGAAAACGAAGCATGGAAGCCCGCGGACGGCGTGGTGCTCTGCCTGAACGGCTACAGCATCACCGGCGCAGACGGGCAGGACGTCATCACCGTGAACAACGGCGTAACCTTTACCCTGACCGACTGCCATACCGGCAATGAGGTCGGCCAAATCACCCACAAAACCGATGCAAGCGGCTGCGGCGTGTATGTGCAATACGGCACCTTCAACATGTACGGCGGCAGCATCACCGGCAACACGGTGGGTGGCAGCGGCGGCGGCGTGTGTGCGACGAACAGCAGCACCTTCAACATGTATGGCGGCAGCATCACCGGCAACAGCGCTTCTCAGGGCGGCGGTGTGTATGCAGCAAGCACCTTCAACATGCACGGCGGCACGATCAGCGACAACAGCGCTTCTCAGGGCGGCGGTGTGTTTGTGAGCACTCAGCACTTTACCGTGTCTGGCAATGCGAAGATCACTGACAATACTGATAACGGTGGCAGTGAGAAGAACAATGTCTATCTGAACTATAGTGGTACCTCCATCCAAATTGGCACAGAGGGCTTGCAGTCCGGCGCGAAAATCGGCGTGACCACATACGCTACTCCCTCGAACAGCGCACCCGTCACCATTGTCAGCTCTGACGCAAAGGCTGGCTATGAGGAGTACTTTACGAGCGATAAGGAGGGCTGCTATCCCGTGTATCAGGGCGGCAAGATCGTTCTGTACGCCGGCGCACCGCACAAGCACCCCATTTGCGGCGAAACCTGCGCGGACGGCGAGCATACCCAGAATATCACTTGGACGCCCATCGAAACCGAGGGAGAGCTGAAAGCCGCTTCGGCGAACGGCTACTACTATCTGACCAAGGATGTGACGCTTACCAGCACATGGAAACCTGCGGACGGCGTGAAGCTGTGTCTGAACGGCCACACCATCACGACTACAGCGAACGTAGATGCGATTGAAGTTGACCAAAACGTCACTTTTACCCTGACCGACTGCAAAGGCACCGGCAAAATCACCCATCAGTATAAAGGCCAAGACGGCAGAGTGTATACGGCGAAAGGCTGCGGCGCATATGTGAATGGCGGCACCTTCCATCTGTATGGCGGCACCTTCAGCAAGAACATCGGACATAATATCGGACAGAATACTAACGGCGGCGGCGTGTATGTGGAGAACAGCAGCACCTTCTATATGTACGGCGGCAGCATCATCGACAACAGCGCAGGCAACACCAACGACTACACCGATGGCGGCGGCGTGTATGTGAAAAATTACAGCACGTTCCACATGAGCGGCGGCAGCATCATCGGCAACAGTTCTGGAAGCTGCGGCGGCGGCGTGTATGTGGACGCTAATAGCACGTTTACCCTGTCCGGCAGCGCCAGCATCACCGGTAACCACGCCACGTCTCAGGGCGGCGGCGTACATGTGGGCTGGAGCGGCACCTTCAACATGTACGGCGGCAGCATCACCGGCAACAACGTGAAAAACAACAGCGGCGGCGGCGTGAATCTGGCCAGCAGCACAGTCACCGTGTCCGGCAGTGCCAACATCACCGGCAATGTGAAGGGCGGCTCAAAGAGCAACGGCATCTACACCGGCGGCACCGCGAACAACGTCGGCCTGAAGGTCGATAGTTCCATCACCATCGGCGATGGCTTGACTGGCACTGCGCGCATCGGCGTGGCCAACGAGCCCACCGAAAGTAACCCTGTTAAAATCGCCACCGGCGCAACGGGGGATCTGAGCGTTTACAAAGATATCTTCACGCCGGACGTGAGCGACAAGGGCTATGAAATCACCAAGGATGAGAACAACTATCTGTATCTCACCGCACACCAGCATAGATGGACATATGCGCTGAGCACAACGACTACAACAAATGACACCATCACCGCAACGTGCGAAAACTGCCCGATGGCAACAGGAGCAGACAGTGCATACGCTGGCGGCAGCGTGACCATCGTGGCTCCCACCAGTCCAACCTATGACGGCAGCGAAAAGGCAGCAACGCTGACCGAGTCGAGCTGGCAGGGCGGCGATGTGAGCATTGTCTATAAAAAAGGTGAGGGAACGCTTTCCGCTACTCCCATCAACGCGGGTACCTACACCGCCAGCATCACGCTGGGCGATGCGACCGCCAGCGTGGAGTATACCATTGCAAAGGCTGACCCGCAGGCAAGCGACTTCACCTTTACCGCACCCTCCGGTCTGACCTACGACGGCCACGCCAAGAGCGCAACGGTCGCGGCAAAAACCGGCATCAACGGTATGGGTAATATTACGGTGAAGTATTTCAAGGATGGTACTGAAGTCACCGAAGCCAAGGACGCAGGCGACTACACTGTCAAAGCCAATGTGACGGAGGGCGATAACTACAACGCCGCCAGTGACCTGACGGATAGCGGCTGGACGTTCTCCATCGGCAAGGGAGATCAGACCATCACTGTTCCCACAGGTAAGACCATCGTCAAAAACGGCATCGCCGTGGACATTTCCGATTGGGCAAGCGTCACCGGCGTTGAAAACGGCACAGCCCCGGGTGCACTTTCCTATGCGCTGAACGACACTTCTCTTACCGGTGTCACGCTGGACGAAAATAACAAGCTGATAGTAAAATCGACATCTTCGGCAACGACAGTCACCATCAAGGTCACTGCGGCGGCAACGGATAACTACAACAAGGCGGAAAAGACCTTCGATGTGACGGTCGTGGACAAAACGCGCGCCACCGTGACCATCAGTGGTATGCCCGCCACCCTGACCTACGGCGATACCTTTCTTCTGACCATCACCCAGACCGACGACAGTAGTGCCGTTCCCGCAAACTGGACGAAGTTCAACCATGACAAGCACTTGAAGTACCTCAAGGAAGAGTCCCATCCTGAGGAAGGTAAGTTCAAGTTCCAGGCCATCGGCTTCTGCAATGGGTATGGCTGCAGCGGGAAGTTCACTGTGGAGTTTGAGAGCGAAACGCATAAGGGCAGCCTCACCGTGGATACGCCGAAGATCAACAAGAAAACGCTGACGAAGGATGATCTGCATTTCGGCGGCCTTGCTACCGATTTTACCAAGGTCTATGACGGCAGCACGAGCTTCACAAAAGCCAGCGTGGAGATCAACTCCAGTGCCAAGGTGAACCCAGGCGATACGCTGCCCGAGGTCAAAGGCAGCTATGCCTACAACAGCGCGAATGTGAAGGAGGCCAGCAAGGTGACCTTCACCTCCGAAAAGACCGAGAGCGCAAACTACATCCTGCCCGCCGGCCTCACCGTGGAGCATGATGCAACCATCACCGAGGCCAAGCAGGCTGCGCTGACCGTGACCTCCACTGCCGCGACCTACGGCGCAGATCTGACGCTGACAGTCTCCGGCGGAACCGGCGACGGCGCGGTGACCTACACCGTGACGAACGACACCGGCGAAGCGACAATCGTTGACGGCAGCAAGCTGCATCCCACGAAGGCGGGTACGGTGTCCGTCACCGCGACCAAGGCCGGCGGCGATAACTACAAGGATGTTACCAGCGCCGCAAAGAAAATCACCATCGGCCAGGCGGACTATAACGGAACGGCGTCCAAGACCGTAAACATCGTCAAGGGCCGCAGCACTGCGCAGACCGGCACCCTGACGGCAGCAGACTTTTTCCCGGAAGGGCAGATGCCTGACGGGGCGAAGATCACGGCTTGGTCTTTGACGAGTCACCCCACCGCGATATTAAGCGCCGTGGACGTGGGTGGCGGCAAACTCACCTACCTCAGCGCGAAGAACATCGCGACTGCATCGGAGGAGAGCGGCAGAGTCACCATTGCCACCACGAACTACAAGGACATCACCGCCACGCTGACCTTCCATCCTACGGATAAGCTGGTTCAAGACGGCTTCAAGTTTGAGAACGGCAGCGTGACCAAGACCTACGGCGACGGGGACTTTACCCTCACCGTCACCGGTATGGCCGAGGGCAGCACCGTGACCTACGAGAGCAGTAAGCCTGAGGTTGCTACGGTGGACAGCACCGGCAAGGTCACCATCAAGGGCGCGGGCACGGCGGTCATCACCGCCAAGGCGTCCGCCACGGAGGAGTATGACGCGGCAGCGGCGACCTGCACCCTGACGGTGGAGAAGAAGCCGATCGCCATTCCCACGGCGGATGCCACGGTCTTCACCTATAACGGCACGGAGCAGACCTACGCTCTGGCGGAGGATGGCGCTTACACCATCACCGGCAACAAGCAGACTAACGCCAACGAGACGGGCTATTCCGTCACGGCGGCCTTGAAGGACACGGTCAATACCCAGTGGGCGGACGGAACGACCGCGGATAAGACCTATACATTTGTCATCGGCAAGGCGGTCATCACCGTCAAGGCCAAGGATCAGACCGCCTATGTGGGCGACAAGGCCCCCGCGCTGGGGGAGGACAGCTACACCGTTTCCGGTCTGGTGGGCGAGGAGAAGCTGACGACCCAGCCGACAGTGAAGTACATCGGCACGGACGGCAGCGAAATTGCCCCCGACATGACCAAGACCGGCGAGGTTAAGATCCTTGCCGACGGCGCGGCGGCCTCCGACAACTACACCATCCACTATGAGGACGGCAAGCTGACCGTCAGCACCCGTCCCTCCGGCGGTGGCAGCTCCAACGATTCCAGCTACACCGTTTCCGTGGATAAGACCAAGAACGGCGCCATCACCGTTTCTCCCAAGTCTGCCTCCAAGGGCGACACCGTGACCGTTACCGTGAAGCCTGACAAGGGCTATGAGCTGGATACCCTCAAGATTCTGGATAAGAACGGCGATAAGGTAAAGCTTACCGAGAAGAACGGCAAGTACACCTTTGTCATGCCTGCGGGCAAGGTCACGGTCAAGAGCAGCTTCGCGGAAGAAGCCCCGGAACAGATTTTCGCAGATGTTCCCGTGGACGCTTACTACTATGAAGCTGTCAAGTGGGCGGCGGAAAAGGGCATCACGGGCGGCATTGGCAACGGCCTGTTCGCTCCCGATTTGAACTGCACCCGGGCCCAGATCGTCACGTTCCTGTGGCGGGCCGCCGGTTCTCCCGCGCCGAAGGGCACGGTCAGCTTTACGGATGTTCCCGCAGACAGCTACTACGCCAAGGCGGTGGCGTGGGCCGTTGAAAACGGCATCACCGGCGGTATGGGCGACGGCCTGTTCAGCCCTGACGCCGCCTGCACCCGCGCTCAGTCCGCGGCGTTCCTGTACCGCGCGGCGGGCAGCCCCGCCGTGAGCGGCAGCGCCGGGTTCAGCGATGTAGCGGCGGACGCTTACTATGCGCAGGCGGTGGCGTGGGCCAAGGAGCACGGCATCACCGACGGCATCGGCGGTGGGCTGTTCGGCTCCGCCAACGACTGCACGAGAGCGCAGATCGCCGCGTTCCTGTGGCGGCTGTACGCGGAAAAGTGAGATCAAGACCTCTTATAAGGATCTTCCCCGGCCGAAAGGCCGGGGAAGATAAGAGTAACGGAACGTTGTGAAACGTTCCGTTACTGTCATATTGGGGCAGTGAGTGTCAATCCGGGGCGCGTATGAAACAGGGGGCTGGCGGGTCATAACTGACCCGCCGCAGGGGCAATGGGCATCCGCATTTCCAAGGTCAAGTAAGTATGAGGACATAATACGCAGACAACAAAAACTGCGTGTAAGTTTTTGAATGCGGCGTCAAACACAGCGGCGGATTGTAGGTTGTCCGCGAAAATGAGAGAATATCACCGTATAGAACGCAGAGTCCACGCACTATGCGTGGACTCTACGCGAAAAACGGAGGAGAGTTTGCAACACTATATCGCCCATGTGGTCGGCACCTGGCTTACAATTTATCCACAGATAAATTGGGAGGTCAGCACATGGAATACGGTTATGCAAGAGTTTCGACCAAGGAGCAGAATGAACTGCGTCAACTTATTGCCCTGCGGGAATTCGGGTTGACGGACCGGGCAATTTTTGTGGACAAGCAATCCGGCAAGGATTTTGACCGCCGCAGCTACCAGCGGCTGCTGCGCAAACTGAAAGACGGCGACACGCTTGTGATCAAGAGCATCGACCGTCTCGGCAGAAACTATGAGGAAATTTTGGAGCAATGGCGCGTCATCACAAAGGAAAAGGGTGCGGCAATCGTTGTGCTGGATATGCCTCTGCTTGACACGCGGCGGAACCGGGATCTCACCGGAACGCTGATCGCAGACATCGTGCTGCAGCTGCTATCCTATGTGGCGCAGACAGAGCGCGAGTTCATTCACCAGCGGCAGGCGGAAGGGATCGCCGCAGCGAAGGCGCGCGGCGTGAAATTCGGCAGACCCCGCATGGCGCTGCCGGAGGGATTCGGCGAAGTCAAAGCGCGTTGGGAGCGCGGCGAGCTGTCCGCGCGGGCGGCAGGAAAACTGCTGGGCGTCACCCACCGGAGCTTTTTGCTCTGGGCGCAGGATGACGTGTGTAAAGAAACCGTTAAGAAAACGCAGACAGAGAAGAAGTGTGGATAAAAAAGTACAGGTTGCCGACCACAGCGACATACACAAAATCTACACTTTTACCATAGCACACCCTCAACAGAATATCAATAAGGCAAGGGTCTAAAACCGACTAAAAAAGCGTACTTTTTTATCCACTGTGCCGGATACACAATCAGCTTAAAAGACCCTTCCGCCTGTATTGCAGGCGGACAAGTATTCTGCGGGAGGTGAGCAGCGATTCATCCGTCTCTGTACGATTTCTGCGCCGGGCATGAACAAACTCACCTGCTGGCACAATGGGACGATGAACGCAATGCGCCGCTCACGCCGAATGATGTGACCTACGGAAGCCATCAAAAGGTATGGTGGCGATGCTCCCAAGGCCATTCCTATCGTTCCGAAGTCAGAATCCGCACGCGGGGAACGGGCTGTCCCGTCTGCGCGGGCCGCACTGTTCTGCCGAAGGAAAACTCTCTGGCGGCAAAATTCCCTGATCTGCTTTCGGACTGGGACACGGAAAAGAATTCTCCGCTGCTGCCGACGCAGGTCATGCCGGGAGCGCATCGGAAGGTCTGGTGGAGGTGCCCGAAAGGACATAGCTGGCAGGCGAGCGTTGCCAGCCGCGTCACATCAAACGCAGGCTGTCCGTTCTGCGCGGGACAAAAGGTCCTGCCCGGATTCAATGATCTCGCTTCGCTGCATCCGCAGCTTGCTGAACAGTGGGATCGTAAAAAGAACGGTGCGCTGACGCCGGAGGCGGTGAGCGCATATTCCAATCGCCGCGTGTGGTGGCTCTGTGACAAGGGGCATTCCTTCTGTGCGGTCATCGCCCACCGTGTGAACAGGGAAAGCGATTGCCCGTACTGCACCAACCGCAAGGTCCTGCCGGGATTTAATGATCTGGAGGCCAAGGAGCCGGTGATCGCGTCGCAGTGGCATCCGACCCTTAACGGCAGTTTCACGCCGCAGCAGGTAACGCCCGGCAGCAGCCGGAAGGCATGGTGGCTGTGTGAAAACGGCCATGCGTGGAAATCGGTCATCAGCAGCCGTACAGGAAAACAGCGCTGCGGCTGCCCTGTCTGCGCAGGCAGGCCGCTGAACCAATGTACGGCGATCTTAGCAGGGCGGCCGGAGAAGCCGACACACTAATTATAATAGGTACTCAACCGCGGGGAGCCGCGGAAATATATATACATTCTTAGGAGGAAAGAAGAAAAGATGAAACGCAAACTGTTATCAATCTTTCTTGCGTTTGCCATGTCAGTCAGTCTGCTCACGGTAGGCGCAAGTGCGGTAGAGCCGACTTACGGCGATGTCGCGGGACACTGGGCTGAGGCATCCATCGACCGATGGAGCGGCCACGGCATCATTCAGGGCAATAACGGTAAGTTTAACCCCAACGGGCAGCTCACCTGCGCCCACTTCGCAGCAATTCTCGCAAGACTCCTGAAACTGCCCGCCGCAGAAAACGCGGGCTTTGCCGACAATACCCCTGATGCCTGGCATTACGACGCCATCAACCGCTGTGCGGCGGCCGGTATCCTCAAGGGCAACCTCAACGGTACCGTGACCCCCAACGCGCCCATCACCCGTGAGCGCGCCATGGTCATGCTGGGCCGCGCTCTGGGTATCGAGCCCATCGAAAACCCCGATCTGACGAAATATGCAGACGCCGCGCAGGTGGCGTCCTATGCTCGGGGTATGCTGGCTGCTCTGATCGAGGCGGGCGTTGTGGGCGGCGTGACTGCCGACCAGCTGGCTCCTCAGAACAACATCACCCGTGCGGCCACCGTCACGATCCTTGACCGCGCCATCGGCACCTATGCGGACAAGGCCGGTGAGACGGTCAATGCCAATGGCAAGGGTATCGTCCTCGTTGTGGCGGACGATGTGACCGTCACCGGCGAGGTGAACAAGCTGCTCGTGCCCACCAATGACATCGAAGTGACCGTTAAGGGCAGCGAGAACATCGATGACATCACGGTCAGCGGCGACAACTCCAAGGTCATTCTGGACAACGCCTCCGCGGACAATGTGACGCTGGACGGTGAAAAGAGCGCAGTTGAGACCAAGAACGGCGCCAAGATCGACAACGTCATCATGAGCGAGAATGCCCCCGGCGCAAATGTTAACGCCGGCAATGGCACCACTATCAAGAACGTGGAGAACCATGCTGAGGATACCACCGTCACCGGCAACGGCACCGTGAAGAAGGTGGAGTCCGACAGCGATATCACCGTTCAGACCAAGGAAACCGATGTCAAGAACAGCGGTGACAGCAAGATCACCGTCACCGATAAGAGCGGCAAGGATACCACGGTTGGCACCACCGGCTCCGGTTCTTCCACTACTGTGAATAAGGGCACCACCAGTTCCGGCGGTGGCGGCGGCAGCAGCTCCGGCAGCGGCTCCGGCAGCAGCCACAGCCACAGCTACGCGGATGCCTGGAGCTATGACGATACCTATCACTGGCATGCCGCTACCTGCGGACACAATGTCGTCAGCGGCAAGGCTGAGCATACCTATGGGGAGGATCACAAGTGCACCGTTTGTGGTTCTGCCGATCCCGCTCAGGCTGCCGCTTCCATCAACGGAAAGAACTATCTGACGCTGCAGGAGGCTGTTGCCGTAGGCGGCGAAGTGAAGCTGCTGAAGGATGTTGACATCTCTGAAACTGTCATTGTTACAAAGGCCGTCAAGCTCGACTTGAATGGCAAGACCATCAGCAACACAAATGACCTGTGGGAAAAGCGCGCGGCTGATTGGTCGCTGCTTTCCGTCCGCGCCGGCGGCGATTTGACCATTACTGGCAACGGCACACTCAAAGCCAAGGAAAATGACTGCTATGCAGTCGATGTGCAGGATGGTGCAACGCTCACCATTGAGAATGGTACCTTTGTCGGCAACATCCATGCCGTGTATGTGTATCAAGGTGAATTGACCGTTAAGGGCGGTGCTTATTCCATTCAGCAGAAGTATCCCGATGCAGCCAAGGCTGACGAATTCGTACTGAACTGCTATGACAAGCACCGCACAGAGGGCACTGCCAAGATCACCGTCACCGGCGGCACATTTGTAAAATTCAATCCCGCCAACTGTGCCGCTGAGGGCGCAGGCACCAACTTTGTCGCCGCAGGCTATGCGGCAAAGAAGCTCGAAGATGACAAATATGAAGTCGTTGCGCTCTTTGACGGCGGCACCGGTACGGCGGAAGATCCGTTCCTGATTGCAACATCCAAGCAGTTCAAGGCCATCGATCAGCTCAATGGCGCACCCTATTGCTTCAAGCAGACTGCAGATATTGCGGTTGCCGCCGGTGATGAGGTCACGAAATTTGCCGGTGTATACGATGGCGGCAACCAGGAACTCTCCAGCGCCCGCACTTCCGGAAAATTTGCTGCTCTCTTTAATGTTGCTGGACTTTCCGGACATGCCACGTTCAAGAATATCCATGTGACGATGGGGGAGCTGGCTACCAGTCTGCTCTCCTGCGCTGACTGGGGCACGAGCTACGGCGCGGACTTCGAAAATCTCACCTTTACCAGCACATCCGAACTGACCAAGGCCAACAGCAATAACTTTGGCTTTGTGGTGATCAATGCAATCTACACGGACAATGGCGATCCGGCAACCTATAACTTCAAAGATATCACAGTGAATGTCAATCTTCAGAACGCCGGCACCTGCACCGGTGTGCTCATTGGTTCCGGTCCGTGCTTCAATATCAGCACTACAATGAACTTCATCAACTGCACGAACAACGGTACGATCACCGGTACAAGTTCTGTCGGTTTCCTGTACGGCAACTCTGCCTACATTGAGAGCCTTGATGAATCTGGTACGATTAATGTTACGAACTGCACAACCAATGCTGTAATTAAGTCTACCAAAGACTCTGCCGACGTCGCTTTTGCTCCCGGTACTTCCAAGAGCCAAAAGGCGGCCGAATTGAATACTTCCTATCAGCAGGCGGACAAGTATATCGTTGGCAATTGTTTGAACGGCAAGACTATCAGTGTCACCCAGAACGCCGGAGCAGACGAATTCTTCATCGCCATTGATGATGCGTCCGACTATACTTACAAACTGGTATTGAATGTTGCGGCTACCTATCGGACGTTGGACGGCGAAGCGTGGGATGAGGCTGATGTTGCTAAGATCCCGAGCAATTGGGATGAAGCTTGGAATGTCTCCAACGGTCTGAAGTATCTGATTGCGCTGAACAAGGATGCAAGTGCTGCCGACGAGCTCAACAGTTTCCACGCCTATGATAAACGCACCGCAACAAGCAAGGGCATTGATACGGATGCACTCAGCTACAACGAGGACGGATACGCCATCGTTGTCAAGGACGGTACAAACTGCATTGTGTTCAATACAACGGAAGATACCTATATTGATAGCAATGTTTCCATTCTTGTGTACGCCTATTCTGGCAATACACTTGTTGGCACAAAGGCCATTTAAAGAATCCAACGCATGCAGCAAGCGCCCGAGCAGATGCTCGGGCGCTTGTCCTGTCCGGAGGTAAGCGATTGAACTTATTGAGCGGCAAACCGGGTCGCATATCAAACGGGGGGCTGGCGGGGCATGTGACGATAAGGTACAATATTGAGCACTTACATTAAAACAGCAAGGCTCGATCTCCCAATCGCATGAGAGATCGAGCCTTGCTGTTCTTTTGAGCGTCAGAGCGCAGCCCTGGACACTCGACCGGCAAAGCCGGTCTTGCTTGCCGTTTTCAAGAAAGGGCCGTTCATTGCCGGCCACTCTCTATCGGCAATCTGACATCCTCGGTACACCGACATGTCAACTTTGTAGTTCTGCTTATTTTACCAAAGTTTTTCGCAAAAGTCAATAGATTTTTGGAACTGGGCCTTCGGACTTTTGGGGACGACTCTTATGGTTTTTAGGAACTACTTTCATAGTATGCGCGGGATCGGCCATTGCCATACCATCGTCTCCCTTGATCTCCATCACTTTCTCCCGATCAAGATACATCTCTACATATCCGTCTGTTGAGATCTTGATCGCCATACCCAAACTGTAAAATGCCGTTTGAAATACCTGCTCAGAAAATGCAAAAGGAAGTCCGTACCGATGAGCGGCGGACTTCCTTTTATGCTGACAATCTGAAATCGTAACAATACTGCTTTCGATTGTCAGCGCCTGTGAGGGGACATGATGCGTAGCAGACGACAGCTAGATTTCAATTTTATCATTACTGCAAAAATGAGAAAATTACGATTGACGGTGATGCAATTCACGGATATACTGTAATTGCATCATTAAATAGTATTTGATGAAATTGAACGCCGAATGAGGAATTTGAATGAGAGATTTCAACTTCAAAGCAGAATATCAAAAGCTCCTGACGCCGGAGGTCGTGGCGTATCTGACGCAGATCCACGAGTACAAGGGGCAGCAGAATCTTTTTATCGAGGCCAAAACGGATGCGCTGTCCAATCTCTTGGAGGTTGCGAAGATCCAGAGCACCGAAGCGTCCAACCGTATCGAGGGCATCATCACAACAGATGACCGCCTGAAAAAGATCGTCCGCGAAAAGACCATGCCCCAGAGCCGCAGCGAAAAAGAGATCGCCGGATACCGTGACGTGCTGGCGACGATCCACGAGAGCCACGACTATATCCCGCCAAAGCCGACGGTCATTTTGCAGCTACATCGGGACCTGTATAAGTTCAGCGGCAAGTCCATCGGCGGCAGCTTCAAAAACTCGGATAATGTGATTGCCGAAGAACGGCCGGACGGCCGGAAGATCGTCCGGTTTGAGCCTGTCTCTGCGTGGGAAACGCCAGGGGCGATGGCGGCACTTTGCGACGCATTCCAGACGGCTGCGCAGGACGCCGAACTTGACCCGCTGCTGCTGATCCCCATTTTTATCCTGGACTTTCTCTGCATCCATCCTTTCAACGACGGCAATGGCCGCATGAGCAGGCTCCTGACGCTGCTGCTTTTGTACCGCTCCGGTTATCTTGTCGGCAAATATATCAGCATCGAAAAGCTGATCTCCGATACCAAGGAGACCTATTATGAATCCCTGCAAGCCAGCTCCTACAACTGGCACGAGGGGACGAACGATTATGCGCCTTTTGTCACCTATATGCTGGGCGTTCTGGCGGCGGCTTATCGGGATTTTGAGAGCCGGGTTGAGCTGCTGACCACCAAGGGGCTTTCCAAGCCCGACCGGGTGCGCGAGATCATCAAGAGCCACCTCGGCAAGATCACCAAGAGCGAAATCATAGCCAAATGCCCGGACATCAGCCAGATCACCGTCCAGCGCGCGCTGGCAGAGCTGCTGAAAAGCGGCGAGATCACTAAGCTCAGCGGCGGACGCTACACAGCGTATGTTTGGAGCGGGGAGGAAATGCTATGATGAGAAAGTCATGGACAAAGTGGATATTAATTGCTGTTATAGCACTGGCGCTAATTGTTGGTGTTCCGATCATAATCAACGAGTGCTACAAAACGAACAGCGGATACATGACCATATGGGGTGCTGCGGATGCGCTGTCCTATTATGGGACGATCTTAGGATCGCTGGTGGCGGTGGCAACTGTAGTTGTGACAATTCTTTTTACCTATAAGCAGATTCAACGCGATAGCTATCTTAGACAAGAGAATGAAAAATGGTTCGATGTAGAATCGGTATTCTCAAATGCGCTGAACACCATTAATTTAATGCCGCCTTTAATAGAAACAATGGAGATTAATGGAATTGAACCGAAGGAAGCAATTAAGCAGATTCAGCGATATCAAGTAAATGCTAACATATGCTTGGATCAGATTCTTACTTCTCTTGATTCTGCAGATTATCGCAAAGTCAGAACACTGTCAAACTCAATGGAACGAGCCAGAGAAAAATTTTGCCAAGTCATGCAGAATAGAGCGGAAATCTATGAGAAACTATTTCGAGTTAATGAGAAGGAAATTGCAGAGAGAATCCTTGAGGTGGAAAAACAGGAACAAAAGTCACTTCCGATTCGGGTGCGCATGAGGTGTCAGGAAGCTGTCGCAAGAGCGCATGGATTAAATTTTGACGAGCTTAAAATTGAACTGGAACAGCTCAACGAGGCTACAGCCAAAATGCATGCGGATATTTTTAGGCCCTTGCTTCAACTTAAACAGAGGACGTTTGAGTTGATTCGTACTGAATTAAGTCAGAAAGCTGATCGTATTTTAAACTTTGGAGGAGATACTCATGCCGACACTTGAATGGATTGGAAAAAGCAAGGTGATCAATCACCATCAGGACGTGCCGTTTCGGGTGTTGGAGCGCAAGTACAGCTTTGATGAAAACGGACAGCACAACGAAGATAACGGCAGCGAAAATATGATCATCCGGGGCGATAATCTGGAAGCCCTGAAAGCCCTGCTGCCCCGGTATGAGGGGCGCGTCAAGTGTATTTACATCGATCCGCCATACAACACCGGCAACGAGGGCTGGGTCTATAACGATAACGTCAATGACCCGAAAATCAAAAAGTGGCTGTGCATGATGTACCCGCGGTTGAAGCTGCTGCAAAAGCTGCTGGCAGACGATGGTGTTATTTTCATCAGCATTGATGATACGGAGTATGCCAAAAATGTTTTAAGGCGGGAGCGGCGCAAGCTGCTGCCGCCTTTTCTACAAAAATAACAGCGCTTTGAGGGGATGTCAAGGGCGGAGGCGTCAGCCTCCGTTCATCTCGACTCTTGACATTCCGGTTGCAGCCGGTCAGTCCAGCATGCGGTCGGCAAAGAACAGATAATGTACAATAAGGGACCTGTTGACAAAAGCAAAAAAACTGCTGAAACCCATCGTGGCCCCAGCAGAATAATAAATTGGGAGATAGCGAAAGATGGCATTTTGCCATCCGCTTAAGATTTAGGGCCATGGCAACAAGGAGGCATTCTTCCGTAGCTGCAAGAATGCCCCTTTTTCGAATCTTTGAAATGCAGTGTTCTCGTTTTAAGACGGAGAAACTGCCCTCGGCCCAGATTTTGCGAAGCCGCATCATGGACAGGTATTCAGGAGTTCCCATGCGCTGATGCCCTCTGAAAAATGCCGGATAGCAGCTGCTGGCCAACACTCTGCGCCGAATTCCAGCCTTGTCAAAACAG
>PPYF01267859.1_pt1 | contig 20057 bp, 17 predicted proteins | sample 1559871 | NCBI WGS metagenome assembly PPYF01 (sample SAMN08240021, study PRJNA423297) | Human gut metagenome, whole genome shotgun sequencing project. | reverse complement strand
CCGGGGGAGGGAAGGGGGAACCTTTCTCCAGAAAGGTTCCCCCTTCCCTCCCCCGATTCGCCTTTACTTCTTCACCGGCACGGTGGAAATGGCGTTGAACGGAGAGCCGTCCACGATGCGGCGGCTGACGGCGAGGTAGACGAGGGTGTTGCGCTTGGGGTCCCAGATGCGGGTGACGCGGGTGGCCTTGAAGAACACCGAGGTCGATTCGCGGAAGACGTTGGCCTGCTTGGGCAGCTTCTTGGGAATTTCGATGGGGCCGATCTGGCTGCACGAAATCGAGAAGTTGGACGGGTCCTCCGCCAGCCCGAGCGAACCCGACACGCCGCCGGTCTTCGCCTGACTGATGTAGCAGGCCACGCCCGGAATGTCCGGGTCGGTGAAGGCCGAAACGCAAACCTTGTGGTTCGCGCCCAGCAGCTTCCATTCCGTGGTCACGCACCCCACGTCCGAGTCGTCGGCATGGGCGAGGATGGGAAGGAGCAGGGCGCAGGCCAGAGCGAGACAGAGAGATTTCATGGCGCATTCCTTTGGTTGGGATGGTCAGGGAAGGGTGATGTCTCCGGAGACGCCGGACAGGGCGCCGGGAACCAGTTCACAGGCCAGCGTGTATCCGCCGGGCACGCCGGGATAGGCGACGGGCGCGGCGGCGCGGAACCCGAACCGCTCGTAATAGGCGGGATCGCCGACGAGCACGACCGAAGTGTGCCCCAGCGTCTTTGCCCTGCCGAGCGCCTCGCGGACGAGGGCCGCGCCCACGCCGCGGCTCCGGCGTTCCAGCGCGACGGACAGCGGTGCGAGGAGGAGCGTGCCGAACGAGGCTCCGTCCCTGCGGATGAACGCTCGGGTCAGCATAATGTGACCGATGAGTAGCCCGTCTTCTTCGGCGATCAGCTCCAGTTCGGGAATGAGGCCGCCTTGCCGCAGATCGAGGACGAAATCCTGTTCGGCGCCGTCCGAAACCTTGGCCGTCTCGAACGCCGCCCTGACGAAGGCGTAAATCGAATCGTAGTCGGCGGGGCGCGCCTGACGGATGGTGTACATGGTTGTCCCCGTTTGATGTTGGTATAGGGTAATATTCGGGGCGCCGGAGCGGGGAGACACCGTCCGGTGCGGCCTCAGTGCTGGTTCAGGACGCCGCCGAGTTCTTCAAGCTGCTTTTGCACGTGCTCGTCGTAGCGGGAAACGTCGCTGCGGATTTTCTGCATGACGTCGAGGAAGAGGCGCAGGTGTACGGACTGGTGGAACAGGCTTTCCAGCGCCGGAGCGAAGCCGCGCTTGACCTCGAATTCGTAGGCCTTGCCGAGGTCTTCGCGGACGCCGCCGAGTTCCTGCCGCAGGGCGTCGCAGATGCGGTCGGCGTACTCTTCGGCGTCGCGGCGTCGTTTGTCGAGGAAGGCCGCCTTGCGCTTGTCCTCGCGCCCGAGGTGGTAGAGCAGCCCGGCGGTTCCCGCCACCGCCGCGACCACCGCCGCCGCGAAGGGGCTTGCGGTCGCCAGCGCGAGGATGTTGCCCGCGGTGACGAGGATCGAGATCGGCCCGAGGGCGGTGAGGCGGCCTACGGTCAGGCCGGTGGTGAACACCGCAAGGTTCTTCATGTGCCGGTGGGTCTGCACGAGGAAGTGCGTCGCCGCCGAGGAGGTGCCGTTGACTTCGCCGGGGTCGTCCTGGAGGCCGTCGATGTTGGAGCTGAGGCGGGCGAGGCATTCCTGCGAAAACTCGTCCATGCGCGCGGAGAACAGCCGCAGCTTGTCTTCCCAGCCGCGTAGGATGCCGCGCTGTTCCTCAAGAAATTCGTCCACGGCGCGGCGGGCGATGGTCCGGGCTTCGGTGGCGTCGAACTCCTTCCAGACCGCGTCCTTGGCGAACTGGTGCCCGAGTTCGGAAACCTTGCGACCCACGGCGTCCATGAGCCGCAGGACGAGGGTTTCGCGGAATTTTTCCAGCGCCTTTTCCGTGGCGACGTCCCACGCGTCGAGGTCTTTGGCGGCGGCGTCCACCACCTGCCGGGCCTGTTCGAGCGAGGACAGGGCGGCGGCGGAGAGCTGCTTGGCGTGCGCGTCCAGCATGCCGAGGAGTTCGGGGCTGGGCAGGGAGTCGCGGTATTCCTGCACATGCCTGCGGAGCCGTTCCCGCGCCGAGTCCGCGATCCGGGAGTAGGCTTCCGCGATTTTGCGGCGGTAGGCTTCCTTGCCGGTGTCGCGGTCCATGACTTCCCGCAGGATCGACAGGAGCTGTTCGAGTTCGCCGGAAACGGACTTGGAAACCTTCAGCGTGTCCGCAAGGGCGGTCTTGTTCCGGCAGCGCTCCTCGACGGCCTGCCGGGTGTTGAGGGCCACGACGCCCGCCAGTTCCACCTGGCCGGAACTGCGGCAGGCTTCGCGCAGGACGGTGCGGGCCTGCTCGCGGGCCAGTTCGAGGCTGGCGGCGCTGTTGAGGCGGTCGATGTTGGTCAGGACGCCGATGATGCTCACCGTTCGCCCGCTGCGGGCCAGCTTGCGGAGCAGAGACAGCTCGGAGTTCGAGCCGGGGTCGCGGGCGTCCATGACGAAAATCACGCAGTCCGCTTCGAGGCTTTCCTCATAGGAGAGGTAATCGTGGAACCGGTCCGTGTCGTTGAGACCGGGGGTGTCCACGAGCACGACGCCCGAACGCAGGGTGTCCAGCGGCAGGCCGACGCTCACGCGGGCCACGAAGCCCGAGAAGCGGCCTTCGAGGCTGATGTAGTCGGACAGATCGTCCCAGCAGGTGATGCCGGAGAGGAGTTTGCCGGGGATGAAGGTGCCGTCCGCGACGCCCTTGCGGATGTGTTCGATCTTGCGGGTGAGCAGGAGGTTGTCCTGTTCGTTTTCGAGGTAGTCCTCCAGCCGGGCGAACTGGCTGGAGTCGAGAAAGCGCACGCTGTAGTCCGGGGCGTGCGCGTACCGGAATTCGACCACGGTGGCGGTTTCCGGCGTGGACTCGCGCACGGGGGACAGCTCCTGTCCGATGATCGCGTTGATGAGCGAGCTTTTGCCGCGCTTGCGTTCGCCCACGATGACGATCTTGAACGGCTGACGGCGCAGCATCTTGCGGAACAGGTAGAGCTCCTCGCGCAGGTCCATGTCGTCGAGCGTCCACGCGATGCGGTCGAGGGAGCTGGCGAAATGCTCCATGTCCGCGTTGAACTGGGTGGTTTCCGGCGCGAACCAGTTGGCGATGTCCTTGCGGGAGGGGAGCACGCTCGTGGCCATGCGGTACAGCCCGCCGAGGCTTTCCCCGACGTTGAGCCCGAGGCCGATGCCCCGTCCCGCGCTGCGTTCCAGACGCGACTTGCGGAACGCCCATTCGATGTCGTTGACCAGCGACTGCGCCTTTTCGTCCACCCGTTCCTCATGCCCGCCGATGAGGGACAGCGCCTTGAGCATGGTGTCCACGAAGGTCGAGGACACCTTTTGCGCGTCGGCCTGATTCGCCATGTCGCGGGCGATTTCGGCGGGATCGGACGGCGGGTTCAGGAGCGCGTAGTGGAGCTTGGCCTGGAGTTCGGCGTGAAGGGCGCGCTCCCCGAAGATGGCTTCGGCGGCCTCCTGCACGAGCTGGTATTCCCGATAGGTCAGCATGCCGTCCGTGGAGGCGACCGCCGCGAGCAGGAGCAGGATGCGGTCGTTGAAGGAATCGCCGGGAATCGGCTGGATGGGCTGCGGAAGCATGGACAGCATGGAGGCTGACGTGGGGCGGGAGGACATGGAAAGGCTCCTTGGCTGGTCGGATAAGCGGCCGGGATGCCACGAGCCTAGCCGCAACGCCCTTTTTTTTCAATGGCTGCGGGAGGCGCTCCGTCGGACTCTAACCACCTTGACTGGAACCGGATCGGCTTTACATATGATCCGTTGAAGCGGCGTCCGGCACCGGAGGCGGCTTCACGCGCGTCAACAGGCGTGTCCAGAGGAGGCTTGATGCTATGAGTGTCGAATATAAGGATTACTACAAGATTCTGGGTGTGGGGCGTGAGGCTTCCAAGGATGAGATTTCAAAAGCCTTCAAGAAACTCGCCCGCCAGTACCACCCGGACCTGAACCCCGGCAATAAAGAAGCCGAGGAGCAATTCAAGGAAATAAACGAGGCGTACGAAGTTCTCAAAGACGAACAGAAGCGGAAAATGTATGACCAGCTCGGCCCCAACTGGCAGCAGGGTCAGCAGTTCTCCGGCGGCAACCCCTTCGGGGGCGGCAATCCGTTCGGCGGCGGGACGCGCTTTACGTTCAACGGGCAGGAATTTTCCGGCGGACAGGGCTTCGACGGGTCCGGGTTCAGCGACTTTTTCGAGACGCTGTTCGGGGGCCGTCAGGGCGCGCAGTTCGGCGGGCAGGGGTTCGACGGTTTTTCGTCCCGCCCGCAGCGGGGCCGCGACGTCGAGGCCGACATCTCCATTTCCCTTGAGGACGCGGTGAAGGGCGGCGAACGCAGCGTCACCCTACAGGGCGGCGACGGTCCCAAGACCCTCAAGGTCAACATCCCCGCCGGGGTGAAGGACGGGGCCAAGCTCCGCCTCGCCGGGCAGGGGTATGCGTCGCCGAACGGCGGGCCGAAGGGCGATCTGTACCTGCGGATACGCTTTGCGCCGCATTCGCTGTTCCATGTGGACGGCACGGACCTCACCTATGAGGTGCGGCTCCAGCCGTGGCAGGCCGTGCTCGGGGCCAAGGTCACCGTTCCCACTCTTGACGGGAACGTCGAGCTTTCCATCCCGGCCGGGACCGGCAGCGGGAAGAAGATGCGCCTGCGGGGCAAGGGACTCGGGCCCGCCAGCGCGCGCGGGGACCTGTATGTGCGCGTCGGCATCGATGCGCCGAAGAACCTCACGCCGAAGCAGCGCGAGCTGTGGGAAGCCCTCGCAGCGGAAAAGTAACGCCGGACCTTGCTTCCGAAGGCCAACGTCAGGGGAGATGATTATATGGAACTCTCGAAGAATATAAAGGATGTGCCGAGCCGCTCGACTCTCGTCGTCTGGGGCGAATTTCTGGAACTGACCGGGACGAGCCCGGATCGCCTTTCCGAACTGATGGATATCGGCTGGCTGAAACCCACGCGCACGGCGGACGCCGCGCTGTTGTTCCGGCAGGAGGACGTCTACCGTCTGCGCAAACTGGAACGGCTGTGCAGCGACTTCGATCTGCATACGCTCGGCGGCTCCATCGTTATGGACCTGCTGGACCGCATCGCTACGTTAGAATTGCGTATCAGGGAATTGACAGACCGTTAGAACGCCTTATTGTAGAAGAGAAATCGATAGCGATATCGTTTGTGCGGACGCGTTGCGTTCCCGGATGTCCTCCGGGAAGCGCGCTGCGGACGCACATCAACGCAATTGAGGTGAACCATTATGGATATCAACAGATTTACCGAAAAATCCCGTGAAGCGCTGACCACGGCGCAGGGGCTCGCCGCCCAGTACGGTCATCAGGAAGTGGACGCCGAACATCTGGCGCTCGCGCTGGTGAATCAGGAAGACGGCTTCGTCCCCCGCGTGCTGGAACGCGCGGGCGTCGCTCCCAAGGCGCTGGTCACGGCGCTGGAGGCGGTGCTCAAGAAGCGTCCGTCCGTGCGCGGGCCGGGCGCGGAGATGGGCACGATCACGATTTCGCAGCGGGTCGCCAAGGCCATCGCCAACGCGGAGGCCCTCGCCAAGCGGCTGCGTGACGAATACGTCAGCGTGGAGCACATTTTCGCGGAACTCCTGCGCGAGCCCGCTTCGACCGGTCTCGGTCAGGTGGCCGCCGACGCCGGGCTGTCCGCGGAAAAGTTCACCGAGACCATGATGGCCGTGCGCGGTCCGCACCGCGTGACCTCCGCCAACCCCGAGGAAAGCTACGAGGCGCTGAGCAAGTACGGGCGCAACCTCGTCGAAGCCGCCAGCAAGGGCAAGCTCGATCCGGTGATCGGGCGCGACGCGGAAATCCGCCGCGTCATCCGCATCCTGTCGCGGCGCACGAAGAACAACCCCGTGCTCATCGGCGAGGCGGGCGTGGGCAAGACCGCCATCGCGGAAGGGCTCGCCTACCGCATCGTCAAGGGCGACGTGCCCGAAGGGCTCAAAAACAAGACGATCTTCGCGCTCGACATGGGCGCGCTCATCGCGGGCGCCAAGTACCGCGGCGAGTTCGAGGAACGGCTCAAGGCCGTGCTGTCCGAAGTGCAGAAGTCCGAAGGGCAGATCATCCTGTTCATCGACGAGCTGCACACCATCGTGGGCGCGGGCAAGACCGACGGCGCGATGGACGCGGGCAACCTGCTCAAGCCGCTGCTGGCCCGCGGCGAGCTGCACTGTATCGGCGCGACCACGCTTGACGAGTACCGCAAGTACATCGAAAAGGACCCCGCGCTGGAGCGCCGGTTCCAGACCGTGCTGGTCGAGGAGCCGACCGTCGAGGATACGATTTCCATCCTGCGCGGTCTGAAGGAACGCTTTGAAGTCCACCACGGCGTGCGCATCAGCGACTCGTCCATCGTGGAGGCCGTGGTGTTGTCCAACCGGTACATCACCGACCGTCAGCTTCCCGACAAGGCCATCGACCTGATCGACGAAGCCGCGGCCATGATCCGCACCGAGATCGACTCGCTGCCCACCGAACTGGACGAGGCCAACCGCAAGGTCATGCAGCTCGAAATCGAACGCGAGGCCCTGCGCAAGGAAACCGACGACGCTTCCCGCGAACGTCTGGAAAAGCTGGAGAACGAACTCCGCAACCTCCAGATGACGCAGGCCGAGCTGAAGACCCAGTGGGAAAGCGAGAAGGGCGTGATCAACGTCGTCCGCGATCTCAAGGGCGAAATCGAGAAGACGCGCCTCGCCGTCGAGGACGCGACCCGTCGCGGCGATTTGCAGGCGGCGTCCGAACTGAAGTACGCGAAGCTGCCCGAGCTGGAAAAGAAGCTGCACGACATGGAGAACGGTCAGGAAGCGCCCCGCCTGCTCAAGCAGGAAGTGCGCCCCGACGACGTGGCGGACATCGTGGCCCGTTGGACCGGCATCCCGGTGACGCGGCTGCTCCAGTCCGAGCGCGACAAGCTGATCCGCCTGCCCGACAAGCTGCACGAGCGCGTGATCGGGCAGGACGAGGCCGTGCAGGCCGTGGCCGACGCCGTGCTGCGTACCCGCGCCGGGTTGTCCGACCCCTCGCGGCCGCAGGGCTCGTTCATCTTCCTCGGCCCCACGGGCGTGGGCAAGACGGAACTCTGCAAGGCGCTGGCCGAAGCCCTCTTCGACAGCGAAGAGAACATCGTGCGTCTGGACATGAGCGAGTACATGGAGAAGCACTCCGTGGCGCGGCTCATCGGCGCGCCTCCCGGATACGTGGGGTATGACGAAGGCGGGCAGCTCACCGAAGCCGTGCGCCGGAAGCCCTACAGCGTGATCCTGTTCGACGAGATCGAAAAGGCGCACCCGGACGTGTTCAACACGCTCCTCCAGCTGCTCGACGACGGGCGGCTCACGGACAGTCAGGGCCGCACGGTGGACTTCCGCAACACCATCGTGATCATGACGTCGAACATCGGGTCCTACAAGATGCTGGACGGCATCAACCCAGACGGCACCTTCGCCTCCGACGTGTACGCGGAAGTCATGGGCGAACTGCGCCAGCACTTCAAGCCGGAGTTCCTGAACCGTGTGGACGAGACGGTGCTGTTCAAGCCCCTGCTCCCCGAGCAGATCGGCAGGATCATCGATCTTCAGCTTCACCGGCTCCAGTCGCGGCTTGAGGAACGGAAGATCACGCTTGAGCTTACCGAGGCCGCGCACGAGTTCATTGCGGACGCCGCGTACGATCCGCACTACGGCGCCCGTCCGCTCAAGCGGTACCTCCAGTCCCATGTGGAAACCCCGCTCGCCAAGTACATCATCGGCGGGCAGGTCCGCGACGATCAGCACGTCGTCATCGACGCCGTCGACGACAACCTCCGCTTCGGCGTCGGGAGCGGCGACGCGGTCCAGTGGCTGTAAGCCGTTGACGGGGGGAGACTGCCTCTCCCCCCAAGCGGACGGACGGCCCGATCCGTCCTCCGCTCTCCCGGAATCTCCGTATCGGCCTTCCCGTGGGGAGGCGGGGACGGGGAGTCGGAAAGGCGGGTGCCGCCGGAACCTCGGCATGCTCCGCCGGAAGTTCCGCTTTCCCCCGGTGGGGAAGGGCGGCGTCCCGTACTCCGGCAGCCGCTTTCGATTGCCTGACGATGCTCACTCCTCCATATGCAAAAGTCCCCGCAGGGAACGGTTTCCTGCGGGGACTTCGCGTGTTCGCGGCGTGTCCGTTTCCGGGGAGAGGGTGCGTCAGTCGTCCACCCGCTCCACGTCATACGTGCCGTCCTGATTGATCGTGACGTACAGCTTGATGAACTTTTCCGTGTCGGAGCCGAAATACTCCTTGGCGCCCTGGAGCAGGTGGGTCGGCATGTCCGAGTCCGGGAAAGGAATGGTGCAACTGATGTAGGTGTCCCAGAGCTTTTTTCCCGTCCGGGCGTCGGAGGCATAGATATATATCTTATAGTAATAGTCATCTTCCTCCTTCACCGTGTCCTTGTATCCCGTTATGCCGTAGGTCGGCGTCGTGACGGTGGTCCGGCTGTATTTTCCCGTCGCCTTGTCGTAGGTGCCGCGGGTTTCCTTGACGCTTCCCGTTCTGCCGTATACGGGCTCGGATACGGTCCTGAGGCGGGTGGTTTTTTCGTCTTCATAGTTTACATCAAGAAGAACGTTGGCGCGTCTGCGCTCCGAGGTCATCTTGAGGCCCGCATCGGGGAGGATGCGCTCCATGTCTTTTTTGATTTGCCGGTACAGCGGGTCCCATGACTGGCGTTCCGTCAGGTTGACGGCATAGGTGTGCCCGGCATGGGGGTACACATGCCCGTCGGTCTGGGCGCAGAGCCTCATGGTGTAACGCGGGGAACAGCCGCCGAGCATCAGCAGGGACGCGAAGAGGAGCAGACAGAGACGCTGGAAGGGCATGGGGTTTTCTCCCGGCAAGAGGGTTGCGGGGCGGCGCGCGGGGCGGAAGGCCGTTCCGGAGCGAGGGAAGGAGACGTGAGGCGGCACGGCGTCTTGCGGGCCGCGCGGGTGAGCGCGGGAACGGGAAACCGTGCGGGGGCTGCGCTTGCTCTTCGGATGTCATCGGGTCCGCCACACCGGGCGGCCGGCCCGGCGGGTGACGCCGGTTTCGCCTTTCCGGGGCGCGGGGCCGCGCTCGGAAGGAATGCCGAAGGTTGTGCGTCCCACCTCTATCATCCTCCTCGGGGTGAGGCAATCGGTGCGCGAAACGGTCGTTTCTTCCGCGTTCTTCCTTGACAAGCGCGTAGCCTTGAAGCAAAATTTTTCGATTACACTCTGGTGTGGATATAGAAGGAGCCTGTTCATGAGCGATTACAAGAAAACCCTGAATCTTCCCAATACGTCCTTTCCCATGAAAGCGAACCTCACTCAGCGTGAGCCGGAAATGCTGCGCTGGTGGGAAGAGAACAATATTTACGGTACGATGCTGGACGCTTCGGGGAGTCGGGGCAGCTTCCGTCTGCACGACGGTCCGCCTTACGCCAACGGTCATCTGCATCTCGGCCATGCCCTGAACAAGGTCCTCAAGGATATCATCATCAAGTCCCGCAACATGCAGGGCGAACAGTCCGTGTACGTGCCCGGCTGGGACTGCCACGGCCTGCCCATCGAACTCAAGGTGGAGCACGAACTCGGCGAAAAGAAAAAGGAACTGCCGCCCTACGCCGTGCGTCGCCGCTGCCGTCAGTACGCCGACAAGTTCGTGGACATCCAGCGCAAGGAATTCAAGCGCCTCGGCGTGCTCGGCGACTGGGACCATCCCTACAAGACCATGATCCCCGAATACGAGTCCGCCACCGCCACCGAGCTCGCGAATTTTGTGGAAAAGGGCAACGTGGTCCGCAGCAAGAAGCCCATCTACTGGTGCTGTTCCTGCCAGACGGCCCTCGCGGAAGCCGAAGTGGAATACGCCGACCACACGTCGCCGTCCATTTTCGTGCGTTTCCCCCTGACCGACGACAAGCTCAAGGATGTCTTCCCCGCCGCCGATCCGTCCCGCGCCTATGTGATCATCTGGACCACGACCCCGTGGACCCTGCCGAGCAACATGGCCGTGGCCGTGCATCCCGAATTCGACTATTCGCTGGTCGAGTACGAAGGCAGCCAGTACGTGCTGGCGACCGAACTCATCGAAAGCGTGGCCAAGGCGTGCGGCTGGAACCTCGACGCCGTGAAGACCGTGGGCACCGCCCTCGGCCAGCGTCTGGAATTGCTCAAGGCCCGCCATCCCTTCTATGACCGCGAATCCACGATGATCCTCGGCGGGCACGTGACGCTGGACGCCGGTACCGGCTGCGTCCACACCGCTCCCGGACACGGCCGCGAGGACTATGAGGTCTGCCTCCAGTACGGCATCGACATCTATTCCCCGCTCAACGACCGCGGCGAATACCTCGACAGCGTGGAGTTCTTCGCCGGGCTGCCGGTGCAGCAGGCGAACCCGAACGTCATCGAGAAGGTCAAGGAAGTCGGCAATCTGATGGGACAGGCGGACATCGTCCACTCCTACCCGCATTGCTGGCGCTGCAAGAAGCCCGTCATCTTCCGCGCCACGACCCAGTGGTTCGTGAGCATGGAGGCCAACGACCTGCGCAAGAAGGCGCTGAAGGCCATCCGCAACGATGTGGAATGGATTCCGAGCTGGGGCGAGGAACGCATTTACAACATGATCGAACAGCGCCCCGACTGGTGCATCTCGCGTCAGCGTCTGTGGGGCGTGCCGATTCTGGCCCTGCTCTGCGAGGACTGCGGCGAAGCGTGGAACGATCCCGACTGGATGCGCGACATCGCCGCCCGGTTCGCCAAGCATCCCACCGGCTGCGACTACTGGTACGAAGCCGACATGAAGGAGATCGTCCCCGAAGGGCTGAAATGCCCCAAGTGCGGCGGTCGGCACTGGAAGCGCGAAACCGACATTCTCGACGTGTGGTTCGACTCCGGCACCAGCTTCGCGGCGGTCATGGAGAAGCGGCCCGAACTCGGGTTCCCCGCCGACCTGTACCTTGAAGGCTCCGACCAGCACCGCGGCTGGTTCCACTCCTCGCTGCTCGCTTCCGTGGGCACGCGCGGCGTGCCGCCCTACAAGGCGGTGCTCACGCACGGCTACGTGGTGGACGGCGAAGGCCGCAAGATGTCCAAGTCGCTCGGCAACGGCATCGATCTGGAAGAAATCATCGGCAAGCACGGCGCGGAAATCATCCGCATGTGGGCGGCTTCCGTGGACTACCGCGAAGACGTGCGCATCTCGCAGGAGATCATCAGCCGTCTTGTGGACGCCTACCGCCGCATCCGCAACACCTGCCGCTACCTGCTCGGCAACCTGAACGATCTGGGCCGCGCCGACCTCGTGGACGTGAAGGATATGGACCCGCTGGATCGCTACGCGCTCGACGTGGCGGCGCGCGTCCATCAGCGCGTGCAGGACGCCTACCGGGATTACGAATTCCATAAGGTCTTCCACACGCTGCACAACCTGTGTTCCACGGACCTGTCCGCCTTCTATCTGGACATCCTCAAGGACCGCCTGTACTCCTCCGCGCCCGCAAGCCGCGAGCGCCGTTCCGCGCAGACCGCGCTGTACCACATCCTGCTCATGCTCACGCAGGATATGGCTCCCGTCCTGAGCTTCACGGCCGAAGAAGTGTTCCGCCACATCCCCGAGGGCCTGCGCCCCGAGGCCAAGAGCGTGTTCGCCTTCCCCGTGCTGGACGCCGCCGGTTTCCTGCTGGACGACGCGGACCGCAAGCGCTGGGAGGCCGTGCTGGCCGCGCGCACCGAGGTGACCCGCGCCATCGAACCGCTCCGCAAGGCCGGGACCGTGGGCCACGCGCTGGACACCGCCGTGACCCTGTACGCCTCGCCCGAACTGCTGGACGTGCTGCAAAACATCGGCACGGACCTGCGCGCCGTGTGCATCGTGTCGCAGCTCCATCTGGCTCCGCTGGCCGACGCGCCCGCTGATCTGGCGCAGGTCGAGCTTGCCGACGGCTCCAAACTCGCCGTGGGCGTGGGCAAGGCCGCCGGTGAAAAGTGCGAACGCTGCTGGATTTACAGCGACGAACTCGGTTCCGATCCCGAACATCCGACGCTGTGCCCCCGCTGCGCCGCCGTTATGAAGGAACTTGCGTAGTGGCCGGATCGGACAAGGACACCCGCTACAAAACGGTTCTCGGATGCGGCGTGGCGGTGTTGCTGCTCGATCAGCTCACCAAATGCTGGGTGATGGCGTCACTGCCCTATTACGGGGCGGTGACGGTCATCCCCGGATTCTTCGATCTCGTCAACATCCGCAACCACGGGGCGGCGTTCGGCTTCCTGAACCGTTCGGACATCGAATGGCAGTTCTGGCTGTTCTTCGCCGCCACGCTGGTGTCGGCGGGCGTGATCTTCATGCTGGCCCGTTCGGCGCGGCGTGACGAGAAGGCGCTGTTCTGGGGCCTCGGAATGGTGCTCGGCGGCGCCGTGGGCAACCTTGTGGACCGCATCCGGTTCCGGGCCGTTGTGGACTTTCTGGATTTCTACGTCGGCCAGTGGCACTGGCCCGCGTTCAACGTGGCCGACATCGCCATTTGTTGCGGCGCGCTGCTCGTCTGCCTCAGCATGTGGCTGAAAGGCTCCGGGAGGGCTTCGTGAGTCTGTTTTCTCTGGAATGGTGGCAGCTCGCGCTGCTGTTTCTGCCCGCGCTGCTGAACCTCTGGGGCATTTGGCACGCCTTCAACCACGTTTTCGACACCCCGCTCGAACGGGTGGTGTGGATGATGGCCTGCGTATTCGTCCCGGTGCTCGGCGGGGTGGCCTACGTGCTGTTCGGATGGCGCCGCGCCCGCTGACTTGAGTTCTCAGTTCAAAGGGCGTATCGTGTGCATCCAAATCCTCTATCAGGGTAACACCATGAAAAAGTTGTATCGTTCCCTTCCCCTGCTTCTCGGGGGACTTGTTCTGACAGGCTGCGCCAACGGGCAGATCGACGCCATGCAGATGCGTCTGAATCAGCAGGAACAGCAGATTCGCCTCCTGAGCAGCCAGCTCTCCGGCGTGCAGCCCGCACAGGCCGACACGTGGGCGCAGGTACAGTCCCTGCGTCAGGAAATGAGCGCCGTGAAGGGGCAGATCGACGACTTCAACAACGCCACCACCGCCGTGGGCGGGCTTCCCGGCCTCGCCCAGCGCGTCAACAACCATGAGGCCGCGTTGCAGGCCATCGCCACGCAGTTCGGCATGGAGCTGCCGGTCGCCGCCGCAGCCGGAGCCGCCGGGGTTCCCGGTGACGTTCCCGCGGCTCCCGGCATGCCCGCCGCCCCGGATGCCGGCGGCGCGCCCGCCATGCAGGCGCAGCAGCCCGCCGCGCCCGCGCCCCAGACGCAGGCCGCCCCGCAGACGCAGGCGCAGGGCGACATCGCCAAGGCGCTGTACGACAACGGCGTGCAGTCGTTCAACGCCCGTAACTACAAGCAGTCCCTGAAATCGTTCTCCGACTTCACGGACACCTATCCGAAGCACAAGCTCATTTCCAACGCATGGTTCTGGCGCGGTGAGTGCAACTACCAGCTCGGCAACTATCCCGCCGCCGCCCTCGATTACGAACAGGTCATTTCCAAGTACGGCTCCAGCGGCAAGGCGCCTTCGGCGTACCTGAAGCAGGGCATGTGCTTCATCAAGGCGGGCAAGAAGGACGCCGCCAAGGTTCGCCTCCAGGAACTGATCAAGAAGTTCCCCAAGTCGGCCGAAGCGACTCGCGCCAAGCAGCTCATGAAAGACAACAAGATGTAGGAACGCGCCATGAGCCAGGAAGCCAAGCCGTACCACACCAACGTGCATCTGACGTTTCCGCCCGCCGTTTCGGGCAGGCCGCTGGTCTGCAACCTGACCCGGTTGTTCGATCTCGACTTCAACATCAGCACCGCCCAGATCACGCCGCGGCAGGAAGGTTTTCTGACTCTCGAACTGTCCGGCGCGCGTGAAGCCTGCGACAAGGGCATCGAATACCTGCGCGAGCGGGGCGTCCTCGTCTCGCCCGTGGCCCAGCGCATCCGGCACAATGAGGACAAGTGCATGCAGTGCGGCATGTGTACGGCTTTGTGCCCGTCTTCCGCGCTGACCGTGGACGTCGAAACCCGCCGTCTTGCATTCGACAAGGAAAAGTGTACAGTATGCGCGCGTTGCATCCGGATTTGTCCGGTCGGCGCCATGCAGATGGATGCTCCCGAAGAGGGCGTCCTTACCGAATAGCCCTTAGGGACCTATAGCTCAGTTGGTAGAGCCACCGGCTCATAACCGGTCCGTCCTAGGTTCAAGTCCTAGTGGGTCCACCATTTATACGAACGGGTTACGGAAGCGATTCCGTAGCCCGTTTTTTTCGCATTCTTCCCACATACGGTTGGGCGGGTGTCCACCGCCCAGAAGATGAATGGGAACGCTTCATATGGTCGCCGGGATACGTCGCGCTCAGAGGAAAAGCCGAGCCCCTGCGGCAAGACAGGGTGTGGTGATGGGACGTCACTCCAGAGCGCGTATCAGCAGGGTGACGGCCGTGAGAGCGAGAAAAACGACGAGGATGCGTTGGAAGAGCTGCCGGTTTATATGCCGACCTATGCGGACTCCGGCGTATTGTCCTGCGGCACAGCCGATGATGCCCACCAGCGCCAAGGGGAACAGTTCCGCACGGTAAAGTCCCGCCAGCGCCTGCGAGCCCACCGTCCCCAGACTGGCCAGGAAGAAAAAGACGCTGAAATTGCCGCGCACCCTGTCCGGTTCCCACTGTCTGAGCAATGCGTAAATCCCCAGAGGCGCCCCGGAGAGGGCCACCGACGAGTGGACAAACCCGCTGACGACACCGGCTCCTATGCCTATGGCGCTCCTGTCCGGCAGCCGATACGATGCCGCGCCGGAACGGCTGCGCATGATGATGAAGCAGACGAGCATGGCGCAGACCATGAGCTCCAGCACCTGTACGGGGGCGATCTTGAGCATCAGCGTCCCCAGAAGGCATCCGGGGATGCAGCCGATGAAGAGCTCGCGTATGTCCTTTGCGTTTGCCAGCTTGTGGTACACCATGATCAGGTGGATATTGCCGTACAGGGCGCAGAGGCAGGAAATGAGGACGGCGTCTCCCGCCGGGAATGCCGTCATGAGTATGGGCATGGACACCATCACCGAACCCATGCCGGTGGCGCCGCCTACGATGCCTCCGATAAACCAGCCTAAAGCGACGACGGCGTACATTCCAAACCCCAAGAGCATGATGCAACTCCCAAAGGCATGCGGCGAGCGTTCGATGTCACGGCATGCCAAACGGTATTCGTTTCAGTGTGCGGCTTCAGGTTCCGGCGGAACGTGAAACAAACTCTTTCAACGACCTTACTCTCAACAAGTCAAACAGCAAGCCTGTTTTCTCCCAACCCCGGCGACACCGGGCCATAGACGGCAAGTCCTCGCCGGATTACCGAGTCCATGAGGCGCAAGCTCGGCGGCCCTCCGGTCGTGCCTCGGTGCGGCGGGCTTCTCCGGTTCCGGGATACGCATACGGATGTCCCGCTCAAGCGCGCTTGACAAATCCTGTCGGCCATGTTTCGAGATACACTCGGATAGAGTCGTCTCGTTCTCCTTTTAACCGATTGGATATTGTCATGATCGGACCTATCGTGGACAGCGCCGCCCTGTTCGTCGGCGGCATTGTCGGAACCTGCTGTTCCGGCGTCATCCCCAAGCGCATCAAGGAAACCCTTCCCCTCATTTTCGGGGTGATCACCGTCTGCATGGGGACCTCTCTGGTCAACAAGGCTTCGGCGCTCCCCGTGGTGGTCATGGCCCTCATCATCGGTTCGTGCATAGGGGAATTCTTTTTCGCCGAATCCTTTCTCGCCCGATGCATCAGGGCCCTGTTCCGCATGGCCAAGAGCAAGCACTACGGAAACGAAACCTACATCGTCAACATCATCACGCTGGTTTCCGCGTTCTGCTTCGGGAGCATGGGGATTTTCGGAGCCGTCAACGAAGGGATCACCGGCGACGCGACCATCCTTTTCACCAAGGCGGTTCTTGATCTGTTCAGCGGGATTGTCTTCGGGACGCTGTTCGGGATTTCCGTCAGTCTGATCGCCGTCCCGCAGTTCGCCATCCTCGCCCTGCTGTATCTTTCCGTAAACCTCATCGCCCCGCAGATGTCCCCGGCGGTCCTCGGCGACTTCACGTCCTGCGGCGGCGTCATCTTTGTGGCCACGGGACTCCGCATGTGCGGCATCAAGATTTTCCCGGTGATCAACATGCTGCCGTCCATGCTGATCGTCGTGCCCCTTTCGGCGCTCTGGCTGCGCTGGATCGGTTGAGGCGCCGCCTTTTTCGTTGCGGAAGAGGGCGCTTTCGGCGATGCTGGCGGCAGGACGGAACGAGCCGAAACATCACGGGGAGTCTATGGACAGAAAAGCACTGATCGCCCACTGCCTTGCCTATGAAGGGGCGCTGGAAGACGAGCCGTTCGCGACGGTCAACGCGACGGTCATGCGGCATGAAGGAAACGGAAAGTGGTTCGCGCTGATCTGCGAACTGGACGGCGCGCTGTGCGTCAATCTGAAGTGCGAGCCCATGCTGGCCCTGTTCCTGCGTACGACCTATCCGGGCGTGCGCCCCGCGTGGCACATGAACAAGCTCCACTGGAACACCGTGGAGGTCGACGCCGTTCCGCAGGAGGAGCTTTTCGGCATGATCCGGCACAGCTTCGATCTCACGGCTCCCAAGAGGAAAAAACGGGCAGGATAAGACCCCGTTCCGAAACGGAGCATTTTCGGCTTTCGGGCCTGCCGGAGCCTCGGCGGTTCGAGACGCAAAAGCCTTCCCGTGTGTTCGGGAAGGCTTTTGCCGTTGGTGAGGGACGGTCAGGAGGCGTGGCGGGCGATGTAGCGGTGTGCGCCGTCGGCCCCCATGTAGCGCCTGAGCATGTTTTCCGGGGCTTGCGGCAGGTCCACGAACAGGAAGGCGTCCAGCGTGTTGAACGACGTATCGCGGTGGAAGGCCGCGATGCGCCCGCCCAGTTTGAGGTAGTGCTTGAACAGGATGGGGATGCCCCGGCCCTGTTCCTGTGCCCTGATGAGCTTGTCGAGCTGCTTGTAGTCCAGCAGGCCCTGCCGGACGGAACGGATGAAGGCCTCGCCGGGCGCGTCTCCGAGGCCCTTTTCGGACAGGGGGGCGCGGCCCCGGATGAGCTGCTCCAGTTCCGGGCTGCCGTGCTGGCCGACGAGGTATTCGGTGACGAGCCGGAGGCTGAGGTTGGAGGCGTCGAGGCTCAGGCTGACCGGGCCGAACAGGTAACGGATGGACGGATGGCGCAGGACGAACCGGGCGATGCCCTTCCAGAGCAGCAGGAGAGGCAGGAAATCCCGCTGGTAGCCGGGCCGCACCAGCGCCCTGCCGAGTTCGAGGCTTTGCCCGTAACGCCGGAAAAAGGCCGGATCGAAGCGGAAGAGGCTGGAACTGTACACGCCTTCCGGGCCGTGCATGCGGGTGAGCTCGGGCACTACGCCGAGCCTGTAGCCGCCCGCGATTTCGTGTTCGGCGTCGTTCCAGAGGATCAGGTGATGGTACCGCTTGTCGTACGCGTCGAGATCGAGCGGGTCGCCGGTCCCTTCCCCGGTTTCTCGGAAGGTCAGCTCCCGGGTGCGGCCCAGTTCCTGAAGCAGGCAGGGCGACTGCGCTCCGTACAGCAGGTAGAGGCTGTACGTTTCCTCACGGATCAGGAGCGCGGAGGGCGGCAGTTCCGCGATGGCGGTTTCAAGCACCGCCCGGGGCAACGGCGCGGCCAGCGGCTTGGGAGGTTCCGCCGCGTGTCCCCCGCTTTTCTTTTCCCGCAGGGCGTAGCAGCGCATCCGCAGGTAGTCGTTCTGAATCCGGGTGGAGGGGAGCAGGTCGAGGACTTCGCGGCGGATCGGGTTTCCGATGCTCAGGGACACGGTGGAATGGCGTTTCCTGAGAAGTTCGCGGGGGAGGAGCATCGTCCGCAGGGCAGGATGGAGCAGTCCCGCCAGCGAAAAGCCCAGGCTGTTCCGGCCCCTGAAATACAGCGGAATGACGGTCGCGCCCGTCCTGCGGCTCAGGCGCAGCGCCGTGTCGCGCCAGTCCGGATCGCTGATGCCGCGGCCTTTTCGCCAGTGGGACACCGTGCCCGCCGGGAAGATGACCACGGCCCCCTGCCGTTTCAGATGACGCATGGCCTCGCGCAGGCCGTGGACGTTGCGTTGCTGCACGCCCTGCGACTCGAAAGGATCAACGTCGATGAAGCGGTCCGCCAGCCCGTCCACGGCCCGCAGCAGGCTGTTCGCCATGATCCGCAGATCGGGCCGCAGGGGGATCAGCTTCGCCAGCATGACGATACCCTCCAGCAGGCCGAAAGGGTGGTTGGAGACGAAGATGAGCGGCCCTTCCTTGGGCACCGGGGCGATTTCAAGGCGTACCCGGATGTCGAGGGCGCTGAGCACCCGACTCGCAAGCTCCTGCGGCGTGGCGGCGGAGGCGAATTGCCGGGAAAGGGAACACAGTTCGTCGATGCCGAGCGCCCTGCTCAGCGGTCCCGTCATCAGGCTCGGAAAGGGGAACGGCGAAATCAGTCTGTTCGTCAGCCGTTCCGAAAAGGGGCGGAAGGACGGGGGGAGGGTGGCCGGGTGGTGTGATATGTTTCTGCTCCTTGGGGAAAAGGGCTTTCTTCATGTGAACTTGGCGCACGGTAAGCCAGTTCCCGCATCGATTCCGTAGCATTCGCATGGCGTCTTGACGAAAAGCGATGATTATCAACAAACATATTGAAAAATATCATGAAACCGGACAACTCCCTCGCCTGTCCGCAATGTCCCCGGCGGTCCGCATTGCACGGCGGCCGGACGGTACCGGACCAGCCGCGGCCCGTCTTCCCGCGTACCCCTTCGGGCGTCTTCCTTCCGGGAGGACATTCTCCGCGTAAGTTCCCCGTACGGTCCTCCCGCCTGTCAGGCGGCCACGGCTCGCCGCCCTTGCGATGGAACGCCCCCGAGCACGGCGCATGCGAGGCCGCTTCCGCATTGGTGCCGTGACCTTCCAAAGAGCAGGCGGCAAGCCTGATGAAAGGACAGGGCTCCTTCAACCTGCTCAGAATCGTCTTGCGTACAAAACGAGAAAGAGACCCTGCGGCCTCTTTTCCTGGCCCTTCCCGTTTCGTCCTTTCCTGCGGCGAGTCCGGGAGACGCCCGCCTGCGAGAAGGCGCTCCGGTTTTCCGTTCCGCCATCACGCAGGCGGAGCGTTTCGCCATCTCCTCGGGCGTCATGTTGACGACGGCGTCGAGGCTGACCGCTTCTCCTTCTCCGGCGGCGTGGGCGAACGTCGGCTGGAGGAATCGGTTCCCCGCCATCAGGACGGCTCCGGCGGCAAGCCCGCCAGCAGGAACGTACGGCGGCTGCAATCGGCATTCATGGAGGTTCTCCTTGTTTGTTCCGGTAAGGGAGTGGACAAGGTGGAACCCAGACGCCGCGTATGATGGAACGGCGGCTCCTGTATGACGATTTGATTGTGTGATCAAACCACATCCCGGAACGAAAAAACGCAGTATCCTGCGTAATGCAAAGGAGGCGGAAGGGCGCGGAAAGATGCCGAAAAAGCCGCTTATGACGCGCATTCCTTGAAAAGACGTCTTTTATGGCTTAGAACATGCCTCCATTATTGATTTAACAGGAGGCTTATATATGAAAACAGAAGAGCGGTTCACCATTCATCTGGGGGACGGCAGGGAGGAGAAGTACGAAGGGACGCTTGAGGGAGCGAAGCGGAAGGCCTCCCGGCTGGCCACGCCGCCGGTTGCCATCCGCTTGCTTGCGGGAGAACGGCTCGTTGCCGCGCGGAGGCCGTATTTCGGGTGGGACGGCAAGGTCGGCTGGCATCCGTGGGAAATCATGTGAGGGAAAACGAATCGGGGGAGGGGAAGGGGAAACTTTCTGAAGAAAGTTTCCCCTTCCCCTT
>PPYF01307321.1_pt1 | contig 20064 bp, 8 predicted proteins | sample 1559871 | NCBI WGS metagenome assembly PPYF01 (sample SAMN08240021, study PRJNA423297) | Human gut metagenome, whole genome shotgun sequencing project. | reverse complement strand
TAATCGCTACGTATGAAGGACGAAACTCTGTAGATGTCTCTAAGATGAAGGAGGTTATCAACACGGCATTTTCTGAATATCCGGCACAGAGTTATGGGTTGGTTTTGTGGTCTCATGGAGAAGGATGGTTGGCAAAATCGCAGAATAAAACCCGTTGGTGGGGACAGGATGGTGGTTCAAATTACATGGATATTTCCGAGTTAAAAGATGTTCTGCGTAATGCGCCTCATTTGAGTTTTCTTCTTTTCGATGCATGCTTTATGCAATCTGTTGAGGTGGTCAATGAATTGAAGGAACATGCGGATTACATAATAGGCTCTCCGACAGAGATACCCGCACCGGGTGCTCCATATCAGAAAGTAGTTCCGGCTATGTTTGCCAATAATGCATCGGCTACGGACATAGCAAAGGCATATTTTGAATTTTATGCAGATGAAAATCTTTATACTGGCAAATTGCCATATAATTGGGGCTTAGGTGATCCCTGGACGGCAGGAGTCTCTGTTTCTGTAGTGAACACTTCCATGTTGGAACAACTGGCTAAAAGCAGTAGTGAGATTATTCCGAAATATATTAAGGGCAGACAAGCGATAGCCACATCGGGCATACTCTGTTATGATTGTCGGTCCAGTAAGTATTATTATGATTTTGATGGATTAATACGTTCTTTAGGTAGTGAGACTAGCGAATATGAGGCTTGGAAAGCTGCTTATGATGCTGCTGTGGTTTATTGGAAGACTACTCCTAATAATTACTCCAGTTATGGCGGTAGTTTCTCGATGAATGGCTCTGCAGGACTTTCTACTTATATATTTCGTCAGTCGTATGAAGAGGAGATAAATCCTTTTTATCGTCAGTCGATACAATGGTACTCCGCTGCCGGATGGGATGAGACAGGCTGGTGATAATTACCATTTCAATATTCTTTAGAAGATAGGATTCTAACTTTTTGTGAAGATAGTGTGAAGAATAAGCAATCCTTATATAAGTGGTTATATGAGACGTATGAGAACGATTTGTTTTCATACGGCATTGCTTTTGGCATTAGTAAAGAACTTTTAGAAGATGCCATTCACGATGTTTTTTTGCATTTATATGAGCGTGAGCACAAACTTTGGGAAAGTCAGAATATGAAGTTCTATCTGTTGAACTGTTTGAAGAACCGGATTCGGACCATTAAGAAAAAAGAAATGAATACCGAATTTCTGGAAGAAGGTTCTGATAACTATAGTTTCCTTATTGAAGTGAACGGCTTTGAACTCATAGATGAAGAAAAAGAAAGAGCCGCTATGCAAAAACAGCTGAAAAAGATGCTGGATAGCCTTACAGACCGGCAACGGGAGGCTGTATATCTTCGTTATACCCAAGGACTTAGCTATGAGGAAATCGGGAAATTGATGGGAATACAACCTAAAGCAGCACAGAAATTAGTGTATCGGGCTATCGAACAAATGCGTAAAATTCAGCCTCAAATTATTTATTTTTTCCTTTTCGGTTATTTTCTTTAATTTTCGTGGGGGTATTTTTGTTCTTTGCGTGTTTTTAAAGTGAAACCGTAAAAAGAACGAGTATGCATTCAGATCGAATACCCGAATCGACAAAACAATGGCTACAAAATGAAGACTTCATATTGTGGTGTCTGGCTCCTACCCAGGAATCGGAAGAATGGTGGGTTAATTATCAAAAAGAGCATCCCGAAGATCAAGCATCCCTACAGGAGGCCCGCAAAATCATGTTATCTGCCCGGCTGAATCCGGTTCAGCGCTTACCCGAAGAATCAGAAAGATTGTGGGCACGTATAGAGACAAGCATGGAGCGTCGTGATAAGAGACATCGTTTTATCTTATTTACCCGTTATGCTGCCGCCTGTGTACTAATATTAGGTATTGTTTCTTTCTGGTTGATTCATTCTTTTCAGACGTCCGGAACTGCTGATGATCTGCTTGTCAATGTGAAAGCAGATACTCTGTATCAGAAAGTAATGCTGATAAGAGATGATGCGGAAGCGATTCAGATAGAGAATAATGCCGTCATTACTTATGATAGCAATATTACTATTCAATCCGATGGTAAGGAAACAGAGATAATCAAAGAGGGAGCGGCTCAACCCGGAAAACAAAATACACTGATAGTTCCTTATGGTAGCCATTCATCCATTGTATTGGCAGATGGATCGAAAGTATGGATTAATTCCGGAAGTAAATTACGTTTCCCTTCCTCTTTTGGTCCGGGCGAACGCAGGATAAAAGTAGAAGGAGAGATTTATATAGAAGTTGCCAAAGATACTTCCCGGCCTTTTTATGTAGAGACCCCCCAACTGACAGTTAATGTATTGGGAACAAAGTTTAATGTGTCTGCCTATGCTGATGATGCATTGCAATCCGTGGTGTTGGTAGAAGGAAAAGTAAATGTAAAAGCAAACTCCAATGAAGATTTTGTCCTTTTGCCTAATCAGCGTTTTAAGTTGAGTGATGGGATATCCGGCATCGACGAAGTTAATGCTTACGATTATATTTCATGGAAAGATGGCGTACTTCAGTTCCGGGGTGAGACAATGAAAGATATTATCCAACGGCTAAGTCGCTACTATAATGTATCTATCACATGTACGCCGGAAGTTGCGCAAAAGTGTACAATGGGAAAACTTATCTTATTTGATGATATAGAACAAGTCATGAAAACCTTCTCGTTGCTGTACGATGTCCAGTGTACAATTGAAGCGGGAAGTATAAAAATCGAGTAATAACCCTAAAAATTTAATGCCTATGAATAAACCACAGAAATGAAGCCTTTGTAAAAAAGAAGTTCGGAAGAGAGGCAACTCTTCCGAACCCGTGAGATTTAAATTTTTCAATTACTTATGAAAAACCTAAAAATTGATACGCAAAAATATGGAAAATTCCTATTACAATCATGCAAATAGGGCATATTTTCTTTGTAAATCATATCTGTTTGTGAAATTTTTTGTTATTTTTCTATTTATAGCGAATGTAACTCTCGCTAATGGAAATGGAACGAGCGAACTCTATGATATAAAGAAAGGGACTCTACTGGAATATTTTAAAGATATAGAGAAAGAAACAGGCTACGTTTTCATCTATTCGAAAGATATCCGGCCTAGTTTAAATCAAGTTGTCAGTGTAGATCTATCCAGGAAGAAGACAATCACAGAAAAATTGTCAGCCTTGTTTGAAAAGACAAATCTGGTATATGAAATAAATGGAAAACAGATTGTTGTAAAGAGAAAAACGGCAGTGAAAAAGAATCTTTCTTCACAGCCACAGGAGCCTCGGAGAATAACCGGTACTATTACCGATACAAAAGGAGAACCGATTATCGGTGCCAATATCAAGGAAGTCGGTACATTTAACGGCATAATTTCCGATATAAATGGGCGCTTTGCCTTATCTGTAAATCCGAATGCAGTTTTGGAAATCAGTTATATCGGTTATGTCACGACGACAGTACCTGTAAAAGACAATAAAGTGCTTTCTATTGAAATAGAAGAAGCCGAGCAAAGTCTGGAGGAAGTCGTTGTTGTCGGCTACGGAAAGCAGAAGAAAGAAAGTGTGACAGCATCTATCGCTTCTATTTCGAGGAAAGAACTGGTACAGACACAACAATCCAATATTAGTAACATGCTGGTAGGACGAATGCCGGGATTGATTGCTTTTCAAAGAAGTGGTGCTCCCGGCGAAGACGCTTCCAGTCTGTTAATCAGAGGTGTCAGTACATTTACAGACAACACGGCTCCTTTAATAATGATCGATGGCATCGAACGAACTAATTTTGACGGCATAGATCCGAATGAAGTTGAATCATTGAATATACTTAAAGATGCTTCGGCAACAGCGATCTATGGAGTAAAGGGAGCTAACGGCGTAGTATTAATTACTACCCGTAAAGGGGAAAGAGGGCGTCCCCGGTTGAGCTATTCGGGTAATTTTGCTTTGCAGCAATCTACCCAGCTCCCCAGTTATCTGAATAGTGCGGATTATGCAACTTTATACAATGAAGCTTTAGAAAATGACTCCCGGGTTTCGGGTTCTACCTACCAACCGAAATTCACGGATAAAGATATTGAATTGTACAGAAATGGCTTTGATCCGATTTTGCATCCGAACACTAACTGGATAGACGATTTTCTTAGAAAGTTTTCTACCCGCACTCAACATAACATCAACCTTTCGGGTGGTACAGAACGTGTGAAATACTTTATATCGGGAAGTTATTTCGATCAGACCGGTATCTATAAACATACCAAGATAGATTCGGATCATGATGTAAATCCCCGTAACACCCGTTATAACTTCAGAACTAATTTCGATTTTCAGATAACGCGGGACTTTTCGGCAACTGTTCAAATGGCCGCCCAGATAGGCAGAGTGATTACTCCGGGCTCCGGTAACAGTGGAATCTGGCAAGCTATTTCTTTTGCCAATCCCTTGAGCTCTCCGGGATTGGTGGACAATAAAATTGTCCGCATACAGGATGGATTGGGAAGCGTCAATCCCTGGCAAACCTTATTAAGCAACGGTTATCAGAAAGATAATAGAAATAACATCAATACAACATTACGTCTGAATTATGATTTATCATCTTTGCTGACCAAAGGTTTGTCCGTACACGGGAGTATCGCGTATGATAGCTATTATTACAGCCGTAAGAAATATTCGAAAACCTTTCCTTATTATCTTGCGCGCCGTGATGCGGAAGATCCGGATTACATCTATCTGATCCCCCAATCAGAAGAGAGTATCTGGTCTGTAAGTACCGGATGGGATAAGAACCGGAAAGTATATATGGAGTTTGGAATTGATTATAATAGAACTTTCGGGCTTCATAAAACGACAGCACTTATTCTGTATAATCAGAGTAAATATTATTCCCCCTCCCTTCAATATTATGTACCTAATGCTTATCAGGGATTGGTAGGACGATTGACCTATGAATATGCCTCCCGTTATTTGGCAGAATTCAATATGGGATACAACGGAACCGAGAATTTTGCCAAAGGCAAACGGTTCGGATTTTTTCCTGCTGTTTCATTAGGTTGGGTCATCAGTGAAGAAAAGTTTTTTCCGAAAAACAATATCGTTAAATATCTAAAGGTGAGAGGGTCCTACGGAGAGGTAGGAAACGATCAGATAGGTGGTGATCGATTTTTGTATCTGCCGTCTTCTTATGGAGCAGCGAGCGATTCGGGTGTGAACAAGTATAATTTCGGTTTGGCTTCCAATCCGTATACTTCACTGATGATTGTTGAAAATAAAATCGGTAATCCTGATTTGACTTGGGAAAAGGCGAAAAAGATGAATGTCGGTGTAGATATTAATCTGTTCAATAATTGTCTGACTGCTTCATTTGATATATTCAAAGAAAAACGGAATAACATATTAGCCAACAGATCAACATCCCCCATGATTATAGGTGCTAATCTTCCTGCATATAATCCGATAGGATACACCCCCGTACCGGAGATTATTTACGGTTTCTCATTCGGAGCGCAATATAAAGGATTTGATTTCTCCATCTTATTTCAGGGAGCCGACAATGTATCCATTAAATATTTCGGACGGTCGATGTGGCCTTTCGCGAAAGGAGAAGAGAGTGCGAAATCTCTGATAAAAGAACGTTGGACACAGGAACGGTATGAGGCAGGAGAAAAGATCACCTTTCCCCGTTTGTCTCTGAATCCCAACGGAGAAACCGATCACAACTATCGTCCTTCTACTCTTTGGATACGGGATGCCAGTTATTTGCGATTGAAAAACCTCGAAGTAGGATATACATTTACCGGAGGTTTTGTCAAACGGCTTAACCTGAATAGTGTAAGATTATATTTCAACGGTTCCAATTTATTCACGTGGACAGATGTGGTAGATCTGGACCCGGAAGCACCTTCGAGAAGTGGAAATGTTGAAATCAATACATATCCGTTGCAGAAAGTATATAATATTGGTCTTAATATAAATTTTTGATAATCATGAAAAGAATAACATATATATGTGCAATACTTCTGTCGTCTGTATTGATGTTTTCGTGTAGTGACTATCTGGAAGCTCCGCCCTCTGTCGATTTGGATGAAGACGGTGTCTTTGCCGACAGGACTTTGACAGAACAATACATAACAGGCATCTATGCAGAAGGTATGCCGCTGGGGTTCTCGATGGGAAGTAGCGGGATCGACCGTAAACTGTGTGCAACCTCAACCCTGGCAGGAGCGTGTGATGAAGCCGAACAAGGTGCAAACTGGGGGAAGGGCAATGCCTCGTGGAACGTGGACAATCATAACAACAGCAGCATAGACTGGGATGAAGACCCCCGTCACAACACCCGTTGGCAGACATTACGAAAATGCAATATCGTGCTTGAACGTATTGACGAAGTGCCCGATGATCCGGGAGACGTTGATTTTAAGAAACGTTCCAGAGGCGAAGCCTATTTTATGCGGGCTTTGGTCTTCTGGGAAGGAGTATATAGATATGGTGGACTGCCTATAATATACCGTAGAATAAATCCGTCGGAAGATGGTAAACTACCCCGTAATACATTTTCCGATTGTGTAGACTCCATTCTTGTCGATTGTGACCGGGCTGCCTCCATATTACCGGATTATTATACGAATTCGATATTGGTGGGACGGGCAAACAGGATAGCCGCCTTAGCTCTCAAATCCAGAGTACTCCTGTATGCGGCGAGTCCTTTGTTCAATACCGACGATCCGTACCTTCCTTTAAGTGGAAATAATGACCTGATAGGATATGGAAACTATAGTAAAGAACGCTGGAATGAAGCTGCTAAAGCAGCCAAGGCAGCCATTACCGCTGTTGAATCTTCTGGCTATTATGACTTGTACGATGAGGGAACACCTGAAACAAATTACGAACATGTGTGGACTGCTCCCGATAACAAAGAAATAATTCTGGCCAACAAGAAATACCGGAATTTCACAACAAGCAGTCATCCCATAACAAGCAATATACCGGCATGGGCGGGAAGTAGTTGGAGCGACGGCGGTCTTTTTACAACCTTCAATTTCGTGCGTTTCTATGAGAAAAAAGACGGGAACCAACAAACATGGAATATGGATGGTGGCGATGATCTGCTTGAAAAGTACGACGAACTGGACCCTCGTTTTGCGCAAACCATTGCAGCACATGGAGCTAACTGGAATACAGAGATTGGAATTCTTAATTTTCTGCCCGGTGGAGCTCACAATGTAGCCAATGATAAAACGAAACACCTGGTTCGCAAATGGGTACCTCGCGTACTAAGAGCAACGGCTCCGCGCAACTCCACTAATATGGACTGGATTGTCTTCCGGGTAGCCGAACTCTATCTGAATTATGCAGAAGCTTTGAATGAATATTATGAAACTCCCCCGAAAGAAGCATTCGATGCAGTCCTGAAAGTTCGTGAACGCTCCGGAATGCCGGGCTTTCCTTCCACTTTGAATAAAGAGCAGTTCAGGGAGAAACTGCGAAGAGAACGAGCCGTGGAACTGGCTTATGAAGATCATCGTTTCTGGGATATACGACGTTGGCTGATAGCCGATGATGAAGGTGTTATGAAAGGTGCCATGTATGGATTGCAGCTCTCCGCTGTTACAGGAGCACCGGGTAAAGTACATTACAAACCTTATGTCTTTGAAAACAGATTATGGAGTGACCGTTCTTATTTACATCCTATCAAGCAGACCGAAATAGATAAAGGGTATATGCTTCAGAATCCGGGATGGTAAATATGTTCAATTAACTAAAAATAAAAGGTATGACAATAATAAACAGTATATACAAAGGGAAGCGTTATGCTATACTTTTGACTACTATTCTCACTTTTTATGCTCCCGTTTTGTTTGCTCAACACATAGCCGACTCTGCACTTGTAGAAGTCGCCAATGGGCAACAACCGGAATGGAGGCGAACAAGTGCCATTTCTTCCATACGTGGGGAAGATTTGATGAAAACTACTTCCGCAAGCTTGGGAAATAGTCTGCAAGGACAGCTTCCCGGACTAACATTGTTGCAACAAAGCGGAGAGCCCGGCTATGATTTCTCTATCGCGAATCTCTACCTCCGGGGACGTACTTCCTATGCAAGCGGACAAAAAATGCTGGTATATGTCGACGGTTTCGAAGCCCCGATTGAAAGTCTGTCCACTGCGGAAATCGAGTCTGTAACATTATTGAAAGACGCTTCGGCTCTGGCTTTATATGGTATGCGTGGTGCAAATGGTGTTTTATTGGTGACAACCAAGAAAGGATGCGTTTCCGCTCCGCAAGTCAGTATCCGTTTACAAACGGGAATACAACAACCGTTGGGCGTTCCCGATCCTATCAATGCGTATGATTATACCACCTTATACAATCAGGCGCGTGTGAATGACGGATTGCCTCGTTTATACACTCCAGAGGAATTGAATGCCTATCAGAACAACACCGATCCTTACTTTTACCCCAATGTAAACTGGAAAAAGGCCATTTTGAATAATACAGCTCCTTTGAGTATGGCTGATTTAAGTTTTAAAGGAGGAGGAGATGTGGTGCAATACTATGTAATGATGAATCTTTTGCAGAACATCGGTTTCTACAAAGACACCGATAAAAAACGCCGGGAAAACTCGAATGCCTATTATGCGAGCTTTAATTTCAGGTCTAATTTGAATATCCAGATAAGCAAACACCTGTCTACCGGACTCAATTTTAGCGGGAGTGTAGGTAATCGCTCTATTCCCGGAGGCAGCAGTTCTGCCAACGGACTTTTGGGAGCGATATGGAGAACAGCTCCGAATGCATTTCCGGTGTACAACCCCGACGGATCGTATGGAGGAAATGCCGCTTTTACCAACCCGGTCGGTAATATCGTCAGCAGAGGGCTTTATAAAGAAAACAGCCGGACTTTCCAACTGATTTTTATGCCTAAATACGACCTGGAGAAACTGACAAAGGGATTAAGTGTCAGTGCCGGTATTGCCTACAACAACTATATGGCGGATTCATCTATAAAGAATCAGAATTATGCCCGTTATTCTCTTTCCAAAGGAGCAGGGGGAGAGGTGCTATATACACCCTACGGCGCTGATTCTCCTTTGGAATCCGATGAAGGATTCCGTACTGACTGGAGCCGTCTGAACTTTAAGGCACAGTTGGATTATGATCGCGTTTTCAAGCAACATCAACTCACTGCCAGCATCTTTTTCCTGTCTGATTTATATCAGAAATATGGAAGTCGTGATGACATTAAATACTTGAATTATGCAGGGCGGGTAACTTACTCTTATAATCAAAAATACATAGGAGAATTTGCAGCTTCATATACAGGTTGTGATGATTATGCTCCTGGAAAAAGATATGGATTCTTTCCCGCTTTCTCCGCCGGATGGATACTGTCGAAAGAAAACTTCATGAAAAATATCAACTGGGTTGAATATTTGAAACTAAGAGCATCTATCGGACTGGTTGGAAACAATCAGAATGAGAACGGACGTTATCTGTTCGACCAGACTTATAGCAGTAACGGCTCCTATTTTTTAGGTACAGGGTCGTCATCAACAGGCGGGTTTCGGGCAGATATGATTGCCAATCCCGATATTAGTTGGGAGAAGGAACGTGTATTCAATATCGGATTGGATGCAGTTTTACTGAAAGGGCTGTCGGTAGAATTCGATTATTTCCATAAAGAAAGATATGATATCCTGTCACAGCCGTATTCCACTATTCCCGGATTTGTTGGAGCCTCTTATGGCGACATATTGCCTTATATGAATGTAGGTAAAGTAAAGAATCAAGGTTTCGAGGGTACGATCAGGTACGAAAGCAGTCTTAAAAATAACTTCAACTATTACGTTGAAACATCGGCGTGGTATGCAAAGAATGAAATTGTCGATATGGCGGAAGAAGTGAAACTCTACGATTATCAATATCGTAAAGGACGTTCCGTGAATACTCCTTTTGTACTTGTTGCTGACGGACTGTATCAGGAGAGTGATTTCGATTCGAATGGAAGTCTGAAGTCACATTTACCGGTACCGCAGTTTGGAGAAGTAAACCCCGGTGATATAAAATATATCGATAAAAATGGTGATGGAGTAGTCGATTCCAATGACTCCTATCCTGTGGGATATTCTAATATTCCGGAGTGGAATTATGCTTTGAAAATAGGCTTTGAATGGAAAGGGATAGACGTTGAGGCTTTATTTCATGGCGTTGCCAATAGAGACATCTATTTGAGCGGGCCGTTGGCTTATTCCTTTACCGACAATGGCTCTGCTTCAAAACTGGCTCTCGACAGCTGGACACCGGAGAATCCCAATGCTTCTTATCCCCGTTTGTCTACCCGGACATTTGAAAACAATTACCGGATATCTACATATTGGAAAAGAAACGGAAACTACTTCAGAATGAAGAATATCCGGATTGGATATACCTTCCCCCAGTCAATAGCAAGAGCGATAAAATTGTCCAGATTGTATGTGTATGCTAATGCGAGCAATCTTTTCACCGTGAGTCATCTTGACGGATTGGCCGACCCGGAAAGCAGTTCTTTGATTACATATCCGTTGACACGTTCCTACAACCTGGGAATAAAAATTGATTTTTAATAGGTAAGAACAAAAATATAATAATTATGAAATACCCAATAGGTTTATCTATCATATTGAATGCTCTTGCTGCTATCAGCATATTGTCCGGATGCAGTGATTATCTGGACAGAGAGTATGATTCGTTTATCGACAACGAGATGACCTTTACTTCCTATGAACGTACAAGCAAATTTCTAGTCAATGCTTATCGGTATCTGCCTGATGGTTTCAACCGTATCGGTTCCGAAGCTATGTTGGATGCCGCTACCGATGATGCCGAACATGCTAATGCCTCCTGCAACATCCAGCACTTCAACACCGGAGCCTGGAATTCAAGGTCCAATCCGGATGATTTGTGGAATAAGTATTACGCAGGAATTCGCATAGCGAATGAATTTATAGAAAATGTAGACAGAGTGAATCTGGATAAATACAGACTCGATCCGGATAATCAGAATGAATATCAGAACCGTCTGAATGACTTGAAAACATGGAAATATGAGGCCCGTTTTTTAAGAGCGTTTTTCCATTTCGAGCTGGTGAAACGTTTCGGACCTGTACCTGTGATTACTTCTACACTATCCGTCAATGCGGATTATTCGGAGACTCCACGCCCGTCTATGGACGATTGCATCTCATTCATCTCCAGCGAATGTGATAAGGTAGCCGAAGTGCTCGATTTAACTCCGGGACGAGGAATCGATTCGGATTTGGGACGTGCAACGAAGGGAGCCGCATTGGCTTTGAAAAGCAGAGTTTTATTGTATGCGGCCAGTCCCTTGTATCTGGACTGGCAGAATTTTTCGGAAAGCGATCTTCCTTCCGATATGGAGAAATGGAAAGCTGCGGCACAGGCTGCGAAAGACGTAATTGATCTGGGCATATATTCGTTGTATGGCAGTTATGCCACTTTATTCAAGAATAACTTTCAGAATTCCGAGTTTATTCTGATGCGTCGTTATGGAAACAATTCCGACTTTGAAAAATACAACTTTCCTGTCAGTTATGGTGGGGTAGGCGGCATCAATCCTTCGTTGAATCTGGTAGACTCTTATGAAATGAAAGATGGCAGCTATTTTAGTTGGGAGAATGAGGAAAATGCCGTTCGTCCGCAATTCTACCGGGCGTGCCGGACAACCGAATCTGCCTTCCGGATTGACGCAGGACGAAATGCGTGAGCGTATCCGGCGTGAACGTCGTGTCGAACTGGCATTTGAGGAGCATCGTTCGTGGGATGTAAGACGGTGGAAGATTGCGCAAGAAACACTCGGAGGAGATTTGCTAGGTCTTGAAATCACCCGTAAGAATCAGGCTCGAAGAGCTGTTACCCGGAATTCCGTAATACCGGCTAACGAAGTTCCGGAAGGATGGCATTATTACGATGGAGACGAATTCAATGATTTGGTCATAAACAACTCATATTGGGGACAGTATGGAAGCGACACTCCGGTAGGAAACTCCCAGTATGGACAACCCACCGGAAATATCCAGACTTATCGTAAAAAACAGATTACGATTGAGAAAGGGAGTGGCGGATTGAGCTTTGCCCGGATAGCAGCCACCAAGGACGACAATCCACCGGCTCCGACATTAAGCACTGCCAGTACGAGAGAAGGATGGTGGTCGGGAGCTTTGTCCAGCCGGGATACCGACAAATATGGTTATCAGGGGAAATATTACCCTCTGCATTCCCGCATTGAGATTCGTGCAAAAATACCTTATATATATGGTATATGGATGGGACCGTGGTGTCGTCATTATGCAGGAGCCAGTGTTGCGGAACTTGACATCGAAGAGTTTTTCGTCAAGGAATTTGAGAATACGGCTTCACCCCGCCGGCTTAGCCAGGCTTTACATTTGCATGATAATAAAACAGGCAATCTGGGAATCAACGTGAATGGGTACGGACGACATACAGTGCTTGATTTTGATCCGGGAGCAGACTTCCATACGTATGGCGTTCAGGTAGATCCGGACCCGGTTTCTCCGGATAAGCATGCTATCATCAGCTACCTGTTGGATGGTAAAGTAACCAATACATTCAAGACGATTGACTATGATGACAGATATAATACATTTATAACCAAAGCAATAGCGGAGGGAAGAGAAAAGCGAACCTGGGACATTGCGATAACCGGACAAATCGGAGGAAAGAATGAAAATGGTATCGGCTATCCCGAAGACAGGAATGCCAATTTGAGAAACGTTTCGATGGATGTAGATTGGGTACGTGTATTTACCCGGGATGAAACAGAACCAGAGATTCCTGAAAAGCCGGAATATCCCGTCGAGAAGTTTGATTATTCCCGTGCTGTGGTAGAAAAGAGAGTGTTTGATTCTAAAATGTATTGGTATCCCATACCTGAAAGTGAGATTCTGCAGTTGAAGAACTGGAAACAGAATCCGGGTTGGTAAATCATTAAAAAGAAATATCATGTTGAAAATAAAGATTCTAATAATCATATTTTGCTGTATCGGGGTGGTGAAAGCCCAAACCGTTATTCCTCCTTCATCAGAAACCCCTCCCGGATGGATTTATTACGATGGAGACGAGTTTAACGGAGATGTGATTGACTCCCGGTATTGGGGAATATATGGTTCCCCAAAAGTGGGGCGACCCACCTATAATCAGGAAAATAAAGCCATGCTTCAGACATATCGTCCGGAGCAGGTCTTTATCGAAACCCTTCCTACAGGAGAGAAGATTTGTCGAATTCGCTCATTCAAAAGTAAAGATGCGCCCAGTCCCGTTCATCCCAGTGTGAAGAGTAAGACCGGATGGTGGTCGGGAGCGCTGTCCAGCAGAGATTCCGATACGGAGAAATATTATCCTCTTTTCTGCCGCATAGAGATCAAAGCCAAAGTCCCATATCTATATGGGCTTTGGAATGCACTTTGGTTGAGGCATTATAAAGGAGCTGGAGTAGCCGAAATAGATATACTGGAGTTTTTTACCAAAGCTTTCGGGGAAAATCCTTATCCGGCCAAAGCGAATCAAACCTTGCATTTGTTCAATTCGGAAACGCAAAAGTTGGGAATCAATCTACCCAAAGGTCAGATACGATATACTGAAATCGGAGACGATAAGCCGGGAGATAATTTCCATGTATATGCGGTTCAGATAGATCCCGATCCTGTTGATAACAATCATGCCATCATTACGTTTCTGATAGATAATAAAGTCAATTACCAGATACATACCCGTACACAGTTGGGGGATGCATATACTGATTTTATCACTAAGGCTCGTAAAGAGGATCGGCTGGACAGAGTTTGGGATATTGCTATCACCGGGCAGGTAGGAGCATTTGACAAGTTGGATGTCGGCTATCCTGCGGAGGAATTGCAGCAATTTGATTTCGATATTGATTGGATAAGAGTTTATGTTCGCGATCCGCATACCCGGATCGTCGGAAATAGTAAACTACCTCATACTCCGGAAGCGGATTCATTTGTTAAAGATTTGCTCTCACGGATGACTGTGGAAGAGAAGATCGGCCAGTTATCCCAATACGTAGGCCGTACCCTTTTAACCGGTCCTGAATCAGAATATTTGAGCGATTCATTGATAGCACGCGGACTTGTAGGTTCTGTTTTGAATATATCCGGTGCAAAGACATTGCGTGATTTGCAGGAAAAGAATATGCGTCATTCCCGGATAAAGATACCGATTCTTTTTGGGATGGACGTGATTCATGGATATAAGACAATCTTTCCGACTCCTTTGGCGGAATCGTGTAGTTGGGATTTAGCAGCGATCGAACGAGCTGCCAAGATTGCTGCGATTGAATCCTCGGCAGCCGGACTACATTGGACGTTCGCTCCTATGGTCGACATCGCAAGAGACGCCCGTTGGGGCAGGGTAGTGGAAGGAGCAGGAGAAGACACCTACCTGGGAAGTGAAATAGCCAAAGCAAGAGTGAATGGTTTTCAGTGGAATCTTTGGGAGAATAATTCAGTATTGGCATGTGCAAAGCATTGGGTAGCTTACGGACTTCCCCAGGCGGGAAGAGATTATGCTCCGGTGGATATGTCGGAACGGACTTTGTTTGATACTTATCTACCTCCTTTTAAGGCTTGCATTGATGCGGGAGTACTTACTTTTATGAGTGCTTTCAATGATATAAATGGTATTCCTGCGTCCGCACATCCGTTCCTGCTCAAAGACTTATTGAGAGGGCAATGGAATTTCAATGGTTTTGTGGTAAGCGATTGGGAAGCAGTGAAGCAGCTGGTGGCGCAGGGAGTGGCGGAAGACGATAAAGACGCTACCCGTCTGGCTTTCAATTCCGGCATCGACATGGATATGACAGATGGGCTCTATAATAAATACATGAAAGAACTGATAGAAGCCGGTAAAATCAGTATGGAAGATGTCGACAATTCCGTCAGTCGGATTCTGCATATCAAATATGCTTTGGGACTGTTTGTTGATCCATATAAATTCTGTAATGAAGAATACGAATCGCAGACAATCATGAAAAAAGAATTTCTGGATGCAGCACTGGACATGGCTCATAAATCGGCTGTCCTGCTGAAGAATGACAATCATACATTACCGCTGGCAAAAAATGTCCGTTCCATTGCCGTGGTAGGTCCGCTGGCCGATAATCAGACCGAACTGCTGGGCTCGTGGAGAGCAAGAGGGGAAGATCGCCATGTGACGACTGTATTGCAGGGCATAAAGAACAAAATCGGCGGTAACAAAACGAAAGTTGGATATGCCCGTGGTTGCGATTTTGACGGAGAAGATAAGTCAGGATTCAAAGAAGCAGTGAAATTGGCTTCCAAAAGTGATATGGTGATTGCCGTTGTCGGTGAAAAAGCTTTGATGAGTGGCGAATCGAGAAGCCGTGCCCAACTGGATTTGCCGGGTGTGCAGGAAGAATTGATAAAAGAACTGGTTGCCACAGGGAAACCCGTTGTCGTCGTATTGATGAATGGGCGTCCGCTGTCTATCGAATGGGTGGACAAGAACGTATCGGCCATTCTCGAAACCTGGTTTTTAGGTACTTCTGCAGGAACCGCTATTGCTGATATACTGTTCGGTGATTATAATCCTTCCGGAAGATTGACCATTTCTTTTCCACGGGTAGAGGGACAAGTACCGATTTACTATAACTATAAGAAATCCGGACGTCCGGGAGATATGCTCCATTCCTCAACCACCCGGCATATCGATGTTCCGAATGCTCCGCTCTATCCTTTTGGTTACGGTTTGAGTTATACCACATTCAGTTATTCAGCTCCGCAGAGCACCCAAAAAGAATATACGCGACAGGAGACCATCTCCGTTTCGGTGACAGTAACCAATACCGGAGACAGAGATGGCGAAGAGACTGTGCAACTGTATGTGAATGATAAAGTTGCTTCTGTTGTGCGTCCGGTAAAGGAGTTGAAGGCATTCAAGAAAATATTCCTGAAAGCGGGGGAGTCAAAGACCGTTCAGTTTGACATTTCTCCTTTAGCTTTAGGCTTTTATGATGCTGCCATGAACTATGTGGTAGAACCCGGTGAATTTGAAATTATGACCGGCTGCAACAGTAATGATTTACAAACCATATCGGTCAAACTAATAAATTAGAAGGAGGAACCGTTCTATGAGAAATTGGATAATTGTATTTTTTGTCATCTTTGCCGCTCGGCTTTCTGCACATGACGGTGACAGTATAAAGATCACACACGGTCCTTACCTGTGTGATATGAGTACCGACGGCGTGACAGTGGTATGGACTACAAACAAACCTGCTCTTTCGTGGGTGGAAGTGGCGCCTGCCGGTGAAGATCATTTCTATGGGAAGGAACGTCCGCGATATTACGATACGGAGTCCGGACGTAAGCGGGCCAATGATACAATCCACCGTGTACGCATCAAACATTTGGAACCCGGCAGGGAATACAGATACCGGATTTTTTCGAGAGAAGTTGTCTCCTGGCCTTCGAGTGACTGGGTAACTTATGGATTGATTGCTGCTTCAAATGTATACAAGCAAGAACCTTTCAGATTCAGAACTTTCGACGACCGGAAGAAAGAAATTTCCTTTCTGGTATTAAATGATATTCACGGGCGGAGTGACTATATGAAGTCTCTGTGTCGGGAAGTAGATTTCAAATCTCTTGATTTCGTTTTGCTTAATGGAGATATGTCGTCATGGGTAGAGGGGCAGGAGCAGATATGTAAAGATTATATTGATGCTTGTGTCGAATTGTTTGCGTCCGAAGTGCCTATTGTTTTCAATCGGGGAAACCATGAAACACGTGGAGTTTATTCCGATGCGTTGATAAAGTATTTTCCTACGTCTACCGGAACTTTTTATTATCGTTTCAACATAGGTAAGGTTTGTTTTCTTGTTCTTGATTCCGGTGAAGATAAGCCGGATTCGGATTTGGAGTATGCCGGTATTGCCGACTATGACAATTACCGAGAAGAAGAAACCCTATGGTTGCGGAGTGTGGTGGAAGAAAACGATTTTAAGCAATCATCCCTTCGGATCGCATTCCTGCACATCCCGCCGACGATAGGCAACTGGCATGGAAACTATCATTTGCAGCAAACCTTGTTGCCCGTTTTAAATACGGCTGGAATTGATCTGATGTTATCCGGACACACTCATAAATATTATTTCCGTGAATCAGAACCCGATAAAGCCAACTTTCCCATCCTTGTCAATGATAATAACAGCTATCTGCTTTGTAAGATAAAAGATGGAAAAATGGTGATTGATGTGGTAGGAGCGAATGGAAAAGACAAGAAGCAACATCAGTTTGATGTAAAATTTTAGTCAAATACCATTAGATTCCAATAGTATAGTTATTTATAATTTAATGTAATCATGAAGATGAAAACTATAATAAAATTATTATTTGTATTTTCGTTGCCATTTATTTTCTGTCGTTGTGCCGACGACGGGATACACTATGAACGGGAAATCAATGTTCCCGAAGGTATCTATCTGACGGGGAGTGCGTCCCAATTCTCGGTAGAGGCAATCAATGGTAAAATGAATGTGATAAAAGAGGGCACTTTGGTCGCATTGAACACATGGCTGACATCCAGCGGAGATTTTTATATCTCTTTAGTCGGACCGGATGGGCAACCCGTTTATTATGGGCAGGGAGCGCTTTTGCAAAACGACAACAGTGAGGTGCCAACTTATTCTTTGGCTCCTGGAACCGGCGGTTTCAGAGTAATGGAAGATGGATTGTATCAGCTAATTGTGAATCCTTTATTGAAACAGGTTAATATTGTTCCATTCAATTTCCGTTTGACGAGTAAATTCGAACTGACAGAAGACGGTGAAAACGAACTCTTTCTTCAAAAACCGTCTTACGACCATATTAACCATGTGGCTACCTGGGTGTCCAGTGGCGAGTTAGAAGTGATATTACCGGCAGAGTTTTCGTTTAATTATACCGATAATACGTCTTTTGATGTGAAGGAAACAGATACGGAGAAATATACATTCTCTTCTATGTACACCGGAACGGGAGGAAGTATAAAAATGAATGTTTTAACTGAAGAATATGCCGAACTAACCAACCAGTCGCAAGTGCAGCTCAATCTTAAAAACAAAGGTGAGTATAAAGTAACGCTTCAATATGAAGTCTTGACAGGAAAATTCTTTGCGAAGATGACGGGCAATGAGATCATAGAACCCGAACCGGAGGGGTATCCAGAGAAACTATATATGATTGGAGATGAATTTGGAAACTGGAATTGGAATTCGACAAATGTGGTAGAGATGGCCCCTGTGGGACAGCTTGGCAATGGTGCATTCTGGACTATCAAGTATTTCAATGCTGGTCAGGGAATTAAATGGGCATCGGAAAAATCTGATGCGGAAAGTTTTGCCTCTTTGGGTACAAATGTCAATTATGTTGTAGGCAGTAACGGAAGAGCGACGGTAGAAACAAGCGGCCTGTATTTGGTATATGTAGATATGAACCGTAATCTTATAACTTTTGAGAAACCTGCCGTTTATGGAATAGGTGAGTGTTTTGACGGACAGGAAGTATCGTTCGATCTTTCCGGGCAGAATTTCTCTGCTGTCACTACAACACAAGGCAATCTTCAGATGTATGCAACTTCCGACTATAACAATAGAGACTGGAACACTATGGAATTCAACATCTATAATGGACAAATCTATTATCGTGGTGTAGGTGCTACACTGGAACCGGTTCCTGTTGCTTCTAATATACCAATAGAACTTGATTTCTCTCAAGATAAAGGTAAAATAGCTGTGACTTTTGCCTCTCCAAGTGATGTCCCCTCAACAGCGAAGGCTATTTATATGGTTGGCGATGAATTTGGAAACATGAATTGGGGCTCGGATGGGGTTATCTCATTAGATAAGGTTTGGAACAGTGCCGACCGATGGATACATATTAATTATTTCAATGCCGGAACTAAACTTCGTTTCTCTACATCCAAGATATTTGGTGATGGAGAGTTTACCGGACTGACTAATAATGTGGGCTTCGAAATCTCTGACGAAGGACTGGTGGTTATCCCCCAAAGTGGTACTTATATCATTTTCGTTGATTTAGGTTCGAAGACCATCTCCATCCAAAAGCCTGTAATCTATGGGTATGGAACGGCAGCCGGAGGAAACAACGAAAAGATCTTGCCTTTTACGGAAAGTAGCGACGGGAAAACATTCTCTGTTACTTTACCTAATGGAGGACGTTTCAGAATACATCCTTATATTCCTGCTTTTGATAATCTTAATCCTTCATTTGGTGCTTGGAAACGCGAATATGCTGTTAATCCGGAGACTCTTGAAATCTATTTGCGTAAAGAGGGCATGGATGAACCGAACAAAGATTATGTATGGGCTGCCAACACTATAATAACTCTTGATTTCAGGGCAGCGAAAGGAACGATAGTAGTTCCTTAGCCCGGTCTGCTCCAAGAAAAATTGTAGCTGATTATATTTTTATATCACTTTTACCCTCACACCCTCACACCTTCGTTCAATCCCTTTATTCATCGTGGTTGCAAGGTGTGAGGGAACGTGTGGCAGTAGGGTGAGGGTAAAAAGTTACCCTCACCCTATTTAATTTTAGTTTTACTTTTAATTTGTTGATTTATAGTGAAATACACTTCTGCTTGGATGTAAATAACTAATCTCATATCTCACTATTTTGATCCTTTTTCTATCATATAAATGCCGAAAGTGTGTCATTAGTATCTGCTTTTGAAGTACCGTCTCTTATTCTATATTCTTTCATCAATTATAGGTTAATACCTAATGATCTTTCTGTAAACTCTTAATGCTTCTTATGGGCTCACTATAGTAGATAGACTTGTTTACAGTAGTGAGCTTGTTTGTCTACATTTGATAGCTTATTTGTTCACATTGGTGAGCCCTTACTAATCACTAAGCGAGAATGCATACTATTCTCGAACATTTCCGTTCTGCACTCTGTAATCTGAAAAAAGGAGGTATTGACCTAAGTTTAAATAAATGGGTTGAG
>PPYF01171988.1_pt1 | contig 20073 bp, 18 predicted proteins | sample 1559871 | NCBI WGS metagenome assembly PPYF01 (sample SAMN08240021, study PRJNA423297) | Human gut metagenome, whole genome shotgun sequencing project. | reverse complement strand
TCTATTAAAGTTACCCTTTTTTCTGAAAAACACATCAAAATCATCTTCAAAAAGTTCTTGACATATCACCAGAATGCTTCCTGCGGTTTTTGTGATTGTATCTATCACTCTGTCCGGCAGGAATAGCAACCTAATTCTGTGCCATAAACTGCACAAATCTTTACCCGCAGAATTGTGCGGGAAGGCACTGTATATAGAAACTTACAGACGGGCGCTCTTATAGGGCGTCCTTTTTCGTTCAGGAAAGAGAGGGATTTCGTTATGAAAGAATTCTGGAACACCATCCAATTCATCTTTACCGCTGTGGGCGGCTGGCTTGGGTACTTCCTTGGCGGCTGTGACGGCCTGCTTTATGCGCTCATCGCCTTTGTGGCGATCGACTACATCACGGGTGTGATGTGCGCCGTCATCGACAGGAAGTTATCCAGCGCGGTCGGATTTAAAGGGATCTTCCGCAAGGTGCTGATCTTCCTGCTGGTCGGCATTGCCAATATCATCGATGTACAGGTGGTCGGCACCGGGGCGGTCTTACGGACAGCAGTGATCTTTTTCTACATCTCCAATGAAGGCGTGAGCCTGCTGGAGAATGCAGGGCATTTGGGGCTTCCCATCCCGGAAAAGATCAAAACGGTATTAGAGCAGCTCCATGACAGAGCAGAAAACGGAAAGGAAGGTAATGAATAATGGCTTACACAAACAGTTCCCTTGTATCTTACACAAAACTCAGCCCGAACCATTCCGGGCAGAGGACGCATTCCATTGATCGGATTACTCCCCACTGTGTGGTCGGCCAGCTGACGGCGGAGAGCATCTGCGGATGCTTTACCAGCCCGTCCAGAGAGGCCAGCTGTAACTATGGCATCGGGAAAGACGGGAAGATCGCCCTTTGCGTGGAGGAAAAGAACCGCTCCTGGTGTTCTTCCAGCAGCGCCAATGACCAGAGGGCAGTCACCATTGAGTGCGCCAGCGATTTGAATCATCCCTACGCAATGACCACTGCTGTTTACAATTCCCTCGTGAAACTGTGTACGGACATCTGCAAACGGAATGGGAAGAAGAAACTTCTCTGGCTGGGGGATAAGAATAAGACGCTCAACTATTCCCCGAAGTCTGATGAGATGGTACTCACCGTCCATCGCTGGTTTGCCAACAAATCCTGTCCGGGGGACTGGCTGTATTCCCGGCTTGGGGATCTGGCCTCCAAGGTAACGGCAGCACTGGGGGGCTCGTCTTCCGGATCGGTAGGCTCGGTCTTATACCGTGTCCGCAAAAGCTGGTCGGATGCCAAGAGCCAGAAGGGGGCTTTCAACAATCTGGATAACGCAAAGAAATGCGCCGACTCCAATGCTGGCTATTCTGTATTTGATGAAAGCGGCAAGGTGGTTTATACCGGAAAGCAGTCGGGCGCTGGAAGTTCAACCGGTTCCTTCCTGGTACAGGTAACAGCAACCGACCTGAATATCCGCAAAGGCCCTGGTACGAATTACGCTAAGACCGGGAAGTACACCGGGAAAGGGGTATTCACCATTACCGAGGTAAAATCTGGTACTGGCTCTGTGGCTGGCTGGGGTAAACTCAAGAGCGGCGCTGGTTGGATTTCTCTGGATTACTGTAAACGACTTTAAATAAAACGGAAAAAACAGGATGCCCGTAGGCTGTGCGATAGATGCATGGTCTGCGGGCTTTATTTTTTTGTCTGTAATACCCCCTCAAAACGCTGTAGAAATCTCCGTATTTTGAAGGAGGCATCCTTCGGATAGGAGGAATACCATGCAGGTAACGAAGGTGACAGCTGGTTTTCAGAATCAGACAGCAGAGAGGAAACTATTCACAGACGAGGAACTGCAAAGGGAATTTGACTATTACATGGCGCAAAAACTGCTGGAAAAGCTGCGGGAGGCAGACCTGATTTCTGAGGGTGAATTGGACAAAATTACGGCGAAAAACCGCCAATCATTCTCTCCCTATCTGGCTCGGATTATGCCCTAAATGACTTGCTATTTGCAGGTGTCAGAGCGAATATGTCCGTACCGAAAGAGAGGTGAGAGGATGAAACGGATCACAAAGATTGAAGAAAATATGCTCCTCGAAAAGAGAAAACTTAGAGTGGCGGCCTACTGCCGGGTATCTACAGCCAGTGAGGAACAGCTTGTCAGCTTGGCGGCGCAGAAGGTCCACTATGAGAACTATATCAAATCCAATGACGATTGGGAATTTGCCGGACTTTACTATGATGAAGGCATCTCTGGCACAAAGAAGGAAAAGCGGGATGGGCTATTGTCTATGGTTGCCGCCTGCGAGAGGGGAACGATTGACTTCGTCATTACCAAATCCATCAGCCGTTTTGCCAGAAATACCACGGACTGTCTGGAACTGGTGCGAAAGCTGCTGGACTTAAATATTTACATCTATTTTGAAAAGGAAAATATAAACACAGGCTCCATGGAAAGCGAATTGATGCTTTCCATCTTAAGCGGCCTGGCAGAAAGCGAATCCGTGTCCATTTCTGAGAATGAGAAGTGGGGCATCAAGCGGCGGTTCCAGAATGGCACCTTCATTATTTCTTATCCCCCATACGGCTTTGCCAACGTGGATGGGGAAATGGTAATCGTGCCGGAACAGGCAGAGATTGTGAAACAGATTTTTGCGGATACGCTGGCAGGGAAAAGTACACATGCGATTGCCGATGAATTGAATAAACGGGGCGTTGCTACCAAGCGTGGCGGGCATTGGACGCCGGGTACTGTTAACGGTATCATCGGGAATGAAAAGTATACAGGGGACGTTCTGTTCCAGAAGACCTATACGGACAGCAGCTTTAACCGCCATCAGAACCGGGGCGAGGCTGACCAGTATCTGATGCAGGATCACCATGAAGCAATCATCACCAGAGAGGAATATGAGCTGGCCAATGCGGTTTTGAAACAGCGGGGACGGGAAAAAGGTAATGGCCATGATACCGGGAGATACCAGAACCGGTACGGCTTTTCCGGCCGGATCTATTGCGGGGAATGCGGCAGTAAATATAAAAGGCGGCTGCATTATAAACCCAGCGGCCAATATGCCGCATGGACCTGTGTTACCCATTTGGAAGATAAGGAGCGCTGCTCTCAGAAATACATCACAGATGATGCTCTGAAACTGGCTTTTGTCACCATGATGAACAAGTTGGTCTTCGGACAGCAGATGGTGCTGCGTCCTCTTTTGCAAAGCCTGCGGGGGCTGAATGATCAGTCCCGGCTGCTAAAGATTGAGGAACTGGAAACAGCAATTGAGAAAAACAGGGAGCAGAAACAGGTGCTGACGAACCTGATGGCAAGCGGCTATCTGGAGCCTGCTCTTTTTAATAAGGAAAGCAATGAACTTGCGGCGGAAGCGGAAACCCTGCGGCAGGAAAAGGAAGGACTGATGCGTTCTGTTAACGGGGATATGGTTAAAGTGGAAGAATTACAGCGGCTGCTCCGGTTTACATCCAAAGGGACTATGCTCACAGAATTTGATGATGAGACCTTCCTTTCCTTTGTGGAACGGATCACCGTGCTGTCCAGAAAAGAAGTTGTTTTTAAATTAAAATGCGGGTTATCCCTGAGAGAAAGGCTGGTGAAATCATGAGACACATTCCGTATGGATACCGGATTGAAAACGGCCGGGCGGTCATCGATGAAGTACAGGCTGCTACAGTGCAGGAGCTTTTTCAGAACTATATTTCCGGCATGGCGCTGATGCCTGCCGCCGAGAAGGCCGGATTAAAGCTGTACCACGGGAGCGCCGGCAGGATGCTCCGGAATAAGAAGTATCTTGGAGATGATTACTATCCTGCCATCATCGACAAAGAAACCTTTGATAAGGCGGAAGAAATCCGCATGAGCCGGGCAAAAGCACTGGGTCGGGTATGGGAATTGGAAGGAAAGAAGGAGCCCATCTTCCCTACCAGCTTTTCTATGCCTGCCGTGAAAAAGGTTTCTGATGATCCCTTTGAACAGGCAGCGTATGCATACAGTTTGATTGAGAGCGAGGTGGATATGGGTGGAACTGAGTAGGAACATCACTGTGATCCCGGCCAGAAAGCGTGTGGGCAACACAGCCGCAGCCGAGCAGCGGCCAAAGCTGAAAGTCGCCGCTTACTGCCGGGTATCCACGGACAGTGAGGAGCAGGCGTCCAGCTACGAGGTGCAGGTGGCGCATTATACACAATTCATCCAGAAGAACCCGGAATGGGAACTGGCGGGGATTTACGCCGATGATGGGATTACCGGCACAAATACGAAAAAGCGGGAGGAGTTTAACCGCATGATCCAGGACTGCATGGACGGGAAAATTGACATGATCATTACTAAGTCCATCAGCCGGTTTGCCAGAAATACTCTGGATTGCCTGAAATATATCCGGAAATTGAAGGAGAAGAACATCCCGGTTTTCTTTGAAAAAGAGAATATTAACACCATGGACTCCAAGGGCGAGGTTCTGCTCACCATTATGGCAAGCCTGGCACAGCAGGAAAGTCAGTCCCTGAGCCAGAACATCAAACTCGGCCTGCAGTACCGCTTCCAGAACGGAGAGGTACGGGTCAACCACAGCCGGTTCCTTGGATACACAAAGGATGAGGAAGGAAATCTGGTAATCGAGCCTTCCGAAGCGGAAGTGGTGAAGCGGATCTATCGGGAGTACCTGGAAGGGGCAAGCCTGCTCCAGATTGGGCGCGGCCTGGAAGCGGACGGCGTTCTCACCGGGGCAGGGAAAGCGAAGTGGCGTCCGGAAACACTGAAGAAGATCCTGCAAAATGAAAAATATATCGGAGACGCTCTGCTGCAAAAGACCTATACTGTTGATTTCCTCAATAAAAAGCGGGTACAGAACAAGGGCATTGTTCCACAGTATTATGTAGAAAACAGCCACGAGCCCATCATTCCCCGTGACCTTTATATGCAGGTGCAGGAGGAAATGATCCGGCGGGCAAATCTCCACAGCGGAGCCAACCGGAAAAAGAGAGTTTACAGCAGCAAGTATGCCTTATCCAGCATTGTTTACTGCTCCAAGTGCGGCGAAATTTACCGCCGTATCGCATGGAATAACCGTGGAAAGCACTCCATCGTGTGGCGGTGCTGTACCCGTGTGGAGCATGGCCCAACCGTCTGTGACGCACCGACCATTCAGGAGTCGGATCTGCAGGCGGCGGTGGTAAAGGCGATTAATCTTGCGCTGGGAAACAGAGAAAGTATGATGGCTACTCTCCAGGAGAACGTGGAGACAGTGATTCGGCAGGAGGATGAAACCTCATCGGAAGGGATTGAGGCAAAACTGCTGGAACTGCAAAAGGAGCTTCTGAAGCTGGCGAATTCAAAAAAGGATTATAACAGTGTTGCGGATGAGATTGACCGGCTGAGGGAATTGAAACAGAATGCTCTGGTAGAGAGCGCCGAGCGGGAAGGACTGAAACAGCGGATTAGGGAGATGCGGGAATTTCTGGAGCAGCAGTCCACAGAGGTCACAGAGTATGATGAATTGCTGGTACGGCGGCTGATAGAGAAGGTCACGGTTTACGATGAGCGGTTTGATGTAGAGCTCAAATCCGGGGCATCAATATCTATACAAAGATAAGATAAATGGGAAGTGTTTTGCAGATATAAATAGTGGCAGAACACTTCTTTTGTATGTAAAACCTGATTTTTGATGTAAATTCAAAAAAAGAGCCAGAAAAACAGCAGATAGAATTGAGTTAAAGCTTAATATAGAAAAAAAATACGAAAACAACAAATAACTATTGACGGACTGATTGAGATACAGTATAATACTTTCAACAGAAAGGGTATGGTGCAATCATGTTTGTTTCATTTTCAGTTGGAAATACAGGACCATTTAAAGAAGTCACAGGAATTACTACAGTATGCGAAAGCTTAAAAAAAGAATTTTTGGGAAAAAACACTTTTGAAGTAGGTGGTCATAACTACAATAAAATTTCCTATATATATGGAGCCAATGGATCGGGAAAGACAAATTTCTTATCGGCTTTAACCAAAATGCAGAAGATGATTATTATGTCAACTGTTTTGGGAGCCAATAATAATAAGCTACTAGAAGTTCCGGCCATAAAGAAGGAACTGGCTTCGCCAATCGAGACATTTAAGTTCGATGTTGACTGTAAAAGTAGGGAAACTTTTTTTGAAATACAGGTGTTATTAGAAGGAATACTATATTCATATTCTTTCGCAGTTCAGGATGGAAAAATTCAAAGAGAATTGTTGACAAAAAAGAATAAAAGAACTGAGATTCTCATTAAAAGAACTTCTCCTAAATATGAAGATATACTGCTTAGATCTGGTTTGGCTTCTTTTAAAGGTATGGTAACGGTAGTTAGAGATGATGCACTTTGCCTGGCTATGGCGGCTATGTTGAATAATCCGCTTGCAAATAAAATTCTAAATGAGATAATGAATTATCGTGTTATAAATATGGCATCTGTTGGTAATGCTCCAGATTTTGATGAAGATAATACGAACGAAAAGGCTATAAAAAGATATCTGAAATATCTTAAGATTGCTGATCCAACTTTGACTGATTTAAAGGTTGATCTGGAATCAAAATTAGATAAGCACGTTTTAGGTGAGGATGATTTAGAGAATAAGGAACTGGTTATTAAAAATATCCATGTAAGCATTCAGTCATTACATGCTATCTATAAGGATCATAAGCGCGTTGATGAAGTCGAACTGCCATTTCTAAAATATGAATCAAACGGAACAATTCGAATGCTGAGAGTGCTACCAGCAATTTTTGAAACTTTGGACACAGGGAATACGTTATTTATTGATGAAATTGAAAATGGTTTGCATCCTAATTTGGTTAAATTACTAGTAGGCTTGTTTAATTCTGATGAAACAAATCCCTATCATGCACAGCTGGTTTGTACTACTCATGATACCTTGTTGCTTAATGAAGTGAGAAGAGATCAGGTGTGGTTTACAGATAAGAATACTTTTGGTGAAACAATGATAAACCGATTGAGCAATTTCCCAAATGTGAGAGGAAATGATAATATCGGAGCAAAATATCTTCAAGGAGTATTTGGGGCAATTCCGAATATTCCGGATTTGTAATAAAAAAGAACCAAAGTTGCCGCTTTGGTTCTAACGGCGGATATCCGCCACACGTAGCAACCATGGATGAAATGACCATGGCGCAATGTAAATAATCCAATCCAATAATACCATGGTTGCTACGGAAATTCAATTAGAAAATTAGATGCAGGAGGAAAACGATGATAGAATTGTAGCGATATGGTAGCTATTGCGCCATAAAAAAAATAGATAAGTACTTTGGTCATTTCTCCTTTTACACATAGATATATTTTATGAAATAAGGAGGAACACTTATTGATTTTAAAGAAAAAAAGAATTAATAAACTATCTAGTTTAAGTTGGCTTGAGAAAGGGCAGAAAGTAGTATTTGCTTTACAAAATGCAATTAGATTTAAAGAGAAACTTGTGGAATTAGGTTTTTCAACAGATCTTAATGAAGGGGAGACAATTCTTCCTGCAGCAATCAATCCAGCGACAATGAGAAATGCAGAAAAGTTTTATGTGCCAGATAAAAGCAAGCCAAAAGAAAAATATTACCAGACTTTATGGTGGACACGTCATGAATGGGCGGGACGTGGAGAAACGAGAGAAGTTTCAGAGTATGTGGACATTCCCAGGGAAAGATATCCACAAATAGAATATCAGCCATATAGTGTAGAGTTGTTTATAAAATATGATGATGAAGGTCATTTGATTATAGCAACGGAACCATTGGAGTTTTGTGATAATAATGAGAAACTGCTGATCAATACAGCGAACATATTTTTGACCAATTTTGGCGAATGCGAAGTTTTATCAGATTCATTTCATGAACTTGAACCTACGCATATTATAAGACTAAATTGGGAGATTCTTCCGCCAGGGGAATATCCTTGGGAAAAAGTGAAAGCAGAATTGGAAAAAATATCTGAACATAAAAGTAAGACTGCCAGAAAAATGTTACTGGATAAATGCGAGTACATTAATGGCTTTCACCCGGATCTTCGTGCTTATGGAAAATCTGGATTTAGTGGGTATGTTATTTTTGGGTTTAAGAGCCGGAATATATATGTGCTTGAAAGTGTATATACGAATAATGCTACATATGTATTTGGAGCAGACTGGGAGCTTTTGTCTAAATTAACCAAGGCTGAAATTCTTAATGCTGGATTACATGATGCTCGATTAATTCATAATGACAATTGGAAACAGAACATTGCTGCGCTAATGGAGGAATGAGATATGGGAAAGAATCAGCATGTTACGCCACATAAGGATGGAGGCTGGCAGGTAAAAGGTGAGAATAATTTAAGGGCAACGATTCGTACAGAGACGCAAGCAGAGGCTATTGAACGTGCAAGAGAAATTGCGCGTAGACAAGAATCGGAACTTTTCATTCATGGAAGAAATGGAAGAATACGAGAGAGAGATTCATATGGTAATGATCCGTTTCCACCAAAAGGATAATTAAAAATAAGATATAGAAGGGAAAGAAATTGTGAAAAATATTTCTTTCCCTTCTATACATAGGATACTAATATTTAGGAGGCATAGATGATTTTTATTAGTTATAATCATAATGATGAACAGTTAGTGGACATGATTGCAAGACGGCTAGAATTGGAATTTGGGAGAGACAATATTTTTTATGATAAATGGTCAATGCAACCAGGGGATAGTATTATAGGAAAAATGAATGAAGGATTAGAACAGTTTACAACATTTTTTTATTTTCTTTCTCCGAATAGTTTAACTAGTAAAATGGTAGCTAAAGAATGGCAAAGTGCGTTGAATAAAGCAGTTAATGAAAAATTAAGATTTGTAGCTGTGAGACTGGCGGATTGCAAGCCGCCGGCTATCTTAACAGATACATTGTATATTGACTTATATGGTAAGGGATTAGATGATGCAGTGGCCCAGATGAAATGTGTCGTAAAAGGTGAGAATACTTATAAGCCCCTTGAAGATATAGAAAATATAGTGGCAGTAGTAGAGTATATATCAGAGTATGAAATAAAAATAGAGATAAAGGCAACATTGTTCAGCGAAAATGATGCAGACTTTGCTTTCATTTGTGATAATGAAATTGATGATTTTGAATTGACAACGCAAGAGCCAATGTATTACGGCAATACAGGTGGAATTCATAATTTTGTTAATGGGCAGGAGATTGATTGGAAAATGCGGACAATGCGCTTATATAGACCATTAACGCCTAAAAATCCATTAAGAGTAGCAGTTAAAGCGAAATCAAAAGATATACCACTGAAATTCAAAGGTATAATGCAAATGTTATCTAAAACACAGGGAAAACCAATTAAGATGGTGAATGAGAAAATAAATTAAGAGAGTTGGATATGTTCCCACCTTCGACCGAGGGGGCAAAAACAGCGGTGGATCAAGTCGGACGTACCGCCCGGTAAATGACGTACTTTCTGTCCTCTCGTGCCATGTGGAAACTGTGTGCCTCTTGGGCAAACGAAAACCTGACACTACGGTAAAGATCGGTATAGATATGGAAGATTACCGCAGAATCAGGGATGAGGAAAAAGCAGAATAGAAGCCTATCTGCCATTGAAAATAGTATACGGAATCGAAGTTGAGAAGCTGTTGATGCGTTAGAGAAAAACGTGTCAGCAGCTTTTTTGCGTTGGGTGCGTGGTTGAAACTTCGAGGAGGTGGTGCCGTTGGGCAGAGAGACTTAAAAAATGGTGATGGAAGCAAGCCTGTAATAATTCTAAGGTCTGATCAAATCTGAAAGGAGTCAATTCTATGGCAAAGAAGAGTGTAAGAAATATGAAGGTCTGTGGACAGAGCGGTTATCAGTATAAGACGATCCCGTCTATCATGCTGAAGGGACAGTGGCTGAAAGACTGGGGATTCGAGATTGATGATGCGATTGTGGTGAAGTGTGAGGATGGGAAACTGGTTATTTCCAAGGCTGAAGCCGATGAGCAGCAGGCGATCACCGGAGTGAGCCAGATGGTTGCGGAAGGCGTAAAGAAATACGGAAACTGAGAACGATAAGAAAATCAGAGTCAAAGGAGGCAGTGTGCATAATGGGTAAGATTATGATGTGCGGATCATTTAAAGGGGGAGTTGGCAAGACGGCCAGCTCCTGGAATCTGGCGTATTGTCTGGCAGAGATGGGGAAGAAGGTTCTGGCTGTAGATTTTGACAGCCAGGCTAATCTTTCCACCTGTTTTGGAATTGAGGATCCGGCGGCAGTACCATTGACCATCGGGCATCTGATGATGAGTCAGCTGGAAGATGAGAAACAGCCGGGTCCGGCGGAGTTTATTCAGAGAAGAAATGGTGTGGATTTTATCCCGTCATCCATGGTGCTGTCTGCTGTGGACAGCAGGCTGCGGATGGAGATGGGGGCTGAAAGGATGCTGGCGAATATCCTGGAGCCGCTCAGGGATCGGTATGACTTTGTGATAGTGGATACGTGCCCTTCGCTGGGATCGTTGACCATCAATGCGCTGGCTGCAGCAGATGAAGTGATGATTACCGTCAATCCGCAGCTCCTGGCTATGATGGGGCTTCAGGATTTTATCCGGACAGTAAAGAAAGTACAGAACCGGCTGAATGAAAGACTCCGGATTGCAGGTATTTTGTTGACAATGTGTGATGCCAGAACAAATCTCTGCAAGGTGATCACGGAGCAGGTGATGGAAGCGTTTGAAGGACAGATCCGGATTTTTGAGAGCGTGATCCCGAACACGGTCAAAGTGGGAGAGTCTATTTATTACAGTAAGCCGTTGGTGGAATATGCGCCGGGAAGCAAGGTGTGTGAAATGTATCGGAGCCTGGCGAGGGAGGTGGCAGGTTATGAAAGCGAATAGCCCGAAACGGAAGGTATTCCAGGATGCCCTGGATTTACTGACGGAGGATATGGCAGTAGATAAGGCTGTGTCTGAAAATGGTATTCTGCAGATTGCTATTGATAAGATCACGCCGTTTTACGACCATCCTTTCCGGTTGTATGAGGGAGAACGCCTGGCTGATATGGTGCAGAGCATCCGGATGCATGGAGTCCTGAATCCGGTGATCGTAAGACGTACAAAAAAGGGATTTGAGATGCTGGCCGGACATAACCGGGCAAACGCTGCCAAACTGGCGGGATTGAAGGAGATTCCTGCTATCGTGAAGGATAAGCTGACAGAGGAAGAGGCTTATGTCTATGTGATCGAGACGAACCTGATCCAGCGGTCCTTTACAGATCTCCTGCCGTCAGAAAAGGCGGCAGTGTTGAAGGAACGGCATGAGAAGATTTCCTGTCAGGGGAAACGGAATGATATTGTGAAAGAGATTGCTGCTCTGGAAGGCGCATCACAGGAATCAACTTGTGGTCACAGTGACCACAAGTTGAGGAGCAGGGATAGCGTTGGAAAGGAATATGAACTGTCAGGAAGTTCTGTTTCCCGGCTGATGCGCCTGAATCATCTGATTCCGGAGTTTAAGGAACAGGTGGATGATGGAAGGCTGCCCTTTATGGCGGCAGTCCATCTGTCCTATCTGAACGAAGAAGAGCAGAACTTGATCTGTCAGGTTGCGGAGCAGGACGGCAAGAAGATTCGCCCCAAGCAGGCGGAACAGCTTCGGAAACAGAACGGGAAGATTGACCGGGAGGCAGCAGAGACTGTGTTTCAGTGCCCCGAGAAGTCCAGGGCTGAAAAGAAGACGGTCAAGATATGGATCGACGCAGAAGTTTACGATGCGTATCTGGCGGATGTTGGAGAAGCAGATGTTTCTGAAATCATGGAGAAAGCATTGAAAATGTATTTTGGAAAGGCGGTAAATTCGGAACGTTGACAGAGAGTATTAAGAATTATTAATTCCTACACATTGTTAGAAATTATAAAATTCAGTTTTAATATGACTTAAATAGATGTAACGAAAAGGATTGTAAAATAAAGGATTTTCTCTATAATATAAATTGACGTTAGCGATCATATCATCTGAGCGAAAGTCGGTTGGCCACCGAATCCAGCCAGAAGAAAGGAGAAGGAATATGCGAGTGAATGGTCTGATCATTTCTTACGAGAACGGTATGAACATATTTACAAGGGGATCGATGATGACGAAATATCCTGTTGGCGATTTGTTGTGCAGGATATTTCAAGGTGAGACACTTGATAATATTACCAGAATACTTCGGAACTGCATCAATTATTGCCCGATGAAAGATAACATTCTCACGCAGGATGAGATCGAGGCTGCAGAGCATTATATCCTTGAGGCTCTTCTCTATGATGATTTTATTCCGGCGCAGCGTCTTGCTCAGGGAAGTTTTGTTCGCTGTATGGAACGTTGCCGAGCACTGAATTCGAAGACGGCAACACGATTTCTATATGAAGAAAGAGTTCGTGCTGCTATGAACGATATGCTTGAAATAGAAATTGGTTTTGATACAGTTGGCAATTTTCTACGGCTTTGTTATAACAATTATATTATTGACCTATGCAATGCACATGCGTTATTTATTGGTATGGCGGCAGTGAAATCTGGCACAGCCAGTCCGGAAGAACGAGCAGCATTTGATGAAAGATGTAAGCTATTGCATAATTCCGATGTAGTTCCGGGTATTGAAATGCACACGATTTATGATTCTGATCGAGAAGAATTTACTTACCAATATGTTATTAGCAGCTTTCTTGCGATGGCGGTTTTTGAGTTTTCACATCTGACTGAAGCTGCCACTAAAGTGGTTCGATGCCATAATCCAGAGTGCCATAAGTTTTTTACCGCTAAGCGGAATAGTGCGAAATATTGTCCATTCCCCTCACCGCAGAATCCTGGACGTACATGTAACGACTACTATCCGCAGGTTGTGTATCGATCAAAGGTGAAAGGCGATGAACTAAAGAAAATGGAAAAGAATACTTATTGTCGTTTATATAACGATAAACGCAGAAATCCAGAAGCAGCGGGAGAAGTTGATGAGCTTCTACGCATGCTACAAATTGAGTCTCCTGGAAAACGAGACAGCGTTTTGAGTGGGGAGCTGTCAAAAACAGAATATCAGGCATGGTTAAATAGCATCAGACGAGAGAAAGGTAGGTCTTATAATGAATAATAGCATGATGAATGGAATAGCGTCTATTTTTACCGGCAAGGGTGGAACCATCAAATTAGCGATTGCTGGATCGTTAATTGCGGCGGTAATTTATGAAATCATAGATGCCAACTATGGTTTGGATGTAGCGATGAGAGATGGATCGATTTCTTTGATAACGGTGACTGGTTCGAGTGATCAGAGGATGCAGACTAATTCGATTCAAGAGAGCGAACAATCAGAACAAGATCAGATGCAGACTTCTGTTACGGATAATCAGGAAGAGGACGAACAGAAAGGATAATAGATACTTATATATGCCGCTTGAGGGGGATGCCCTTGAGCGGTTTTTACATGTATATCATGAGCAAATTCTGACGAATGCTATAGAGTGTTTTTTGATAATAAATGATGAAAGAAATATAACAAAATATCAGGAAACATCAAAAAAGAATTGTAAGATAATGAGCATAGTGATATGCTTTATAAGTAGGAATTTAAGATGACAGGAAAGCAGAAATATGGAGGTATACATGGCTAACGAGTATATTACGGATAATTATATTAACATTGAAGAAGCAGCCGAATATATTGGAGTTAGTGTTATTACAATCAGAGGCTGGATTAAGAAAAAAGACGACTTTCCTGCCTATAAGGTAGGGAAACTGTGGAAATTCAAGAAGAGCGAATTGGATGAGTGGATCAGCAGCGGAAAAAGTGCGGATGTCTAATAAGATAGACATGCTGTGTGATAAAGATATAAACGTGTACTGGATATAGGATACATCATAATACAGTAAAGATGAAATTATCATTAAAATACGCGGTTTTGGAGGAAGAATATGGCCAGACTAGAAGACCTTACAGTTGGCTGCAGTGTATTGGGCATCAACGGGGATGAGCCAGTTAATATTGTCGCAGTACAATGGTATGGTTCTAACGTTATAGAAATTACATATAAGAACAGTCGGGGAGTTCCGGATGTACGGTTACTTTACAGGGATGATGAAGCAGAGATCAGTGTTCAGGACAATCATCTTCCCTGGAGTTTTGATGCTGACGGAGAGCAGTTGCGTCTTGTATCAGAGGCTTACAGAATCAGCCTGGCACATTTGTTTGATCCTTATCTGGCTGTACATACATCGTCGGTGGAGCCGCTTCCGCATCAGATTTCTGCGGTCTATCAGGAAATGTTGCCGAAACTTCCCCTTAGGTATGTCCTTGCTGATGATCCGGGCGCAGGAAAGACCATTATGACTGGCCTGTTTATAAAGGAACTGATTGTCAGAGGCGATCTGAAAAGATGCCTGATCGTATCGCCGGGGAGTCTGGCGGAACAGTGGCAGGATGAATTGTTTTCAAAATTCCATTTGCGCTTTGAAATCCTTACAAATGATAGAATCGAGTCTGTAGCCAGCGGGAATATTTTTTCGGAAGTGGATTTCTGTATTTGCAGACTGGATAAACTTGCAAGAAACGAAAGGATACAGGAAAAGCTAAAGGTTACGGAATGGGATCTCATTGTGTGTGATGAGGCTCACAAAATGTCAGCAACGGTGTGGGGAGGAGAAGTCAAATACACAAAAAGATTTCTACTGGGAAGGCTTTTGTCAAATATTACGAGAAATTTTCTCCTTCTAACGGCAACCCCTCATAATGGCAAAGAAGAGGACTTCCATCTGTTTCTGTCCCTGGTGGATCCGGATCGATTTGAGGGAACGCATGGCAATTCGCAGCAGGCGATCGATGTCAGTGATGTGATGCGTCGTCTGGTGAAGGAAGAACTATTGAAATTTGATGGGACACCCTTGTTTCCGGAACGCATCGCTTATACGGTCAATTATGATCTGTCCCCTGAGGAATCAAAGCTTTATGCAGCGGTTACGGAATATGTTCAGGAAGAATTTAACCGGGCGGATAAGCTGAATAATGAGCGAAAAACAACGGTAGGATTTGCGCTTACCATTCTTCAGAGAAGATTGGCATCATCCCCTGAAGCCATCTATCAGTCGCTCCGCAGAAGAAGAGAGCGGCTGGAGCATAGACTGGCAGAAGAGCGTCTGGGCAAGAGAGCGGCGGAATACAGTATTGATTTTGATGAGATGGATGACGATGATTTATCTGCAGAAGAAACGGAAAAGATGGAAGAGGCTGTGGTAGATCATGCATCTGCGGCAGCTACAATCGCAGAGCTGGAGGCAGAAATCCGTACATTGAAGCGACTGGAGCAGATGGCAAATCGGGTACGTGTGAGCGGTGTAGACCGGAAATGGGATGAACTGTCACATCTTCTTCAGGACAATGAAGCCATGTTCGGAGAAAATGGAAACAGAGAGAAGCTGATCATTTTTACAGAACATAAAGATACACTGAAATATCTGGCAGAGAAAATCCGTTCACTCTTGGGAAGCGATGAATCCGTAGTCACCATTCATGGCGGTATGATCCGTGATGAGAGAAGAAAAGTAGAAGAGTTGTTTAAGCAAGATGTTGGCGTTCGGATCCTGATTGCTACGGATGCGGCCGGTGAAGGGATTAACCTTCAAAGGGCGCACCTGATGATCAATTACGATTTGCCCTGGAATCCGAATCGTCTGGAACAGCGTTTTGGCCGTATTCATCGTATCGGACAGACAGAAGTCTGCCATTTATGGAATCTGGTTGCGCAGGAAACCAGAGAAGGCTTTGTTTTCCAACGGCTATTTGCTAAACTGGAAGAAGAGAGACAGGCTTTGGGAGGAAAAGTATTTGATATTCTGGGGAAGGTTACCTTTGAAAATAAATCCTTACGAGAATTATTGATCGAAGCAGTGCGCTATGGAAACGATCCGAAGGTTAGGAACCGGCTGAATGAGGTCGTAGATTATTCCATGAACTCGAAAGAACTTAAAAAGTTACTCAATGAACGGGCATTGACGGATGATGTGATGGATATCGGAGTTGTCCATGCGATTAAAGAGGATATGGAGCGGATTGAGGCTCATAAGCTTCAGCCTCATTTTATCGAAGCATTTTTCATAGAAGCATTTCAGAGTGTTGGCGGGAAGATCCGAAGAAGAGAAAAAGGAAGGTATGAGATTACTTCCGTTCCTTATGCAGTCCGGAATCGTGATATGCAGATAGGATTTGGAGAACATGTTCTGAATCGCTACGAGAGGATATGTTTTGATAAAGAATTTCGTAACATACAAGGCAAACCACAAGCCGAGATGATCTGTCCCGGGCATCCGCTTCTGGAAGCGACCATCGATCTGATTCGAGAGCGCAACGTGGATGTGATGAAACGAGGAGCCATTTTTATTGATGAAAATGATTATAGTCAGGACGCACGTCTCCTGTTTTATATTGAAGATGCAGTACAAGATGGAATACTGTTGAAGAACGGAAACCGCAGGACGATTTCCAAACATATTCATTTTGTTGAGATCAAAGAAGATGGAACTGCTTCCAATGCTGGGTATGCGCCATATCTGGATTATCGTGCCGCAGAGGAATCGGAGACAAAAGCAATCCGCAAATGGATGCAGTCACAGGCCTGGTTGTGTACGGGGGTGGAGGATCTGGCAAAAGGTTATGCAATCGAACATCTGATACCGGAACATTTCTCCGAGGTGAAAAAGAGAAAAGAAGTCATGCTGGATAAAACAGCCAAAGCTGTGAAGGACAGAATGACGGCGGAGATACAGTATTGGGATTACCGTGCAGCGGATTTACAGCAGAAAGAAGCTGCCGGCAAAACAAATGCCAAGTTAAATTCAAAGCTTGCTGCCCGTAGGGCAGAAACACTGGAAGCCCGGATGCAGGTAAGACTGGCGGAGATTGAAAAAGAACGGAGAATTTCCCCGATGCCTCCGGTAATTACCGGCGGAGCATTAATTATTCCGAAGGGATTGCTTCATCAAATGATTGGAACTGAAAATGTGAACACATTTAGTCAGGGAGACCGACAGTCGATTGAATACGCTGCGATGAAAGCGGTCATCGAGATCGAAAGAAGCCTGGGTTACCGACCGAAAGATGTCAGCGCGGCAAAGTGCGGATATGATGTGGAGTCCTTCATTCCGGAAAGCACGAGGCGGAGAATGGAAGAATATGCGCTTCGCTTCATAGAAGTAAAGGGGCGGAAGAAAGGTGCGACCACTGTAACTGTCAGTAAGAATGAAATTCTGACGGCACTGAATAAACCAGAGGAATTTATTCTGGCAATCGTTGAAGTGGATGGGCAAAACAGCCATACGATTTACTTGAGACATCCCTTCAAGAATGCCCCGGATTTTACCGCAACCAGTGTGAATTATGATATACAGGAATTGATCCAGAATGCGGAGATTCTGTATCAGAAATAAAGGAGAAAGTTATGGCAACGAAAAAATTGATTGAGGTGGCACTGCCTCTGGAAAAAATTAACGCAGTATCAGCAAGAGAGAAGTCCATTCGTCATGGACATCCATCTACATTGCATCTTTGGTGGGCACGGCGACCTTTGGCTGCAGCACGAGCTGTGATTTGGGCCAGCCTGGTAGACGACCCATCTTCTCATCCGGACAGATTTCCTACGGAAGAAGATCAAAACATGGAGCGGCAGCGGCTGTTTCATATTTTGGAGGATCTTGTCGTATGGGAGAATTCAAACAACGAGGATATTTTGGATGCAGCAAAGGCAGAAATTTTGAAATCCACAGGAGGCACTCCACCAGAATTGTTGGATCCCTTTGCCGGTGGAGGGACTATTCCGTATGAGGCGCAAAGATTAGGGCTTGAGGCTCACGCGCATGACTTAAATCCCGTGGCAGTAATGATTAATAAGGCCATGATAGAATTCCCCGCAAAATTCGCAGACATTACGCCAATCAATCCAGAGGTACGCGAGCAGGAGAGATTGATTCCCAAAGTATGGAAAGGGGCAGAAGGACTTGCGGAAGATGTTCGTTATTATGGTAAATGGATGGAGCAAGAAGCCCGAAAGCAAATAGGTCATTTTTACCCCCAAATAAAAGTCCCGAAGGAGCAGGGCGGAGGAGAAGCTACTATTATTGCTTGGTTATGGGCACGAACTGTAAAATGTCCAAACCCAGCATGTGGATGCAATATGCCTCTTATTAGAAGCTTTGATATTGGTAAAAAAAAAGGTAGAGAAAAACATATTGAACCTTTAATTGTTGGAAAGAACATAAAATATGTTATCAAAGATGGTAAGAGCTCCAGATCTGGAACGATAAATCGTGCTGGTGCAAAATGTGTTGTTTGTAATGAATCAGTTAAATTTCCATATATTCGTGAAGAAGGAAAAGAAAAAAGATTTGGTTATGAGCTTGTTGCTATTGTAGCGTTAGGGAAACGAGGACGCATATATTTGGATCCTACTGATGAACAAGTTCAAGTAGCACGAACGGCTAAGTGCGATGAGGTTTTAGGGGGACAGCTTGGGTACTACCCCGGATATATAAATCCTGTTGGTTATGGAATTACAGAGTTTACAGATTTATACACTGATAGACAGCTTACCGCCGTATCATCTTTTTGTAATCTTATCCCAGAGGTGAAAAAGAAAATACAAAATGACATGGTCAAAACTGGAAGAAATTTAGGAGAAGACTATTGTAAAGCCATCTCTCTATATCTTGCATTTGCTGTAGATCGCTTAGCTAGTCGAATGACAAATATATGTGTATGGCATTCGATAAGAGAAACAGTTGAGCATTTATTTGGTATGCAAGGAATGCCAATGACGTGGGATTTTGCAGAGGCAAATCCGTTCAGCGAATCTACAGGAAGTTGGAGTGGAGCACTTGAATGGATACCTAAGTTTTTGGAAAGAACACCAGGAGGGAAAATAGGTATTGTGAAGCAGATAGATGCTCAAACAGATAGTGGTCTTAGGGATATTATAATCTCGACAGATCCTCCGTATTACAATAACATTATATATGCTGATTTTTCCGATTTCTTTTATGTATGGCTGAGAAAAATGCTTACAGATGATTATCCTGATGTTTTCAGTACAATGCTTACACCAAAAAAGGAGGAATTAATCGCTAATCCATATAGATTTGGAGGAAATACAGATGAAGCTAAGGAATTTTTTGAAACAGGGATGCTGTGTGCATTGAAGAAAATTTATTTGGCAACAGGGGATTATCCGGTCTCAATTTATTATGCGTATAAACAGAAGGAAACTGTTAAAGATGAAGGTGAATCATCTAAGGGGTGGGAAACAATTCTTTCTGCTATAATTCATGCTGGGTTTACTATTACAGCGACATGGCCGGTAAGAACTGAATTAACTACGGGATTAAAAACTTTTGAAAATACACTAGCTTCTTCTGTCGTATTGGTATGTAGGAAGCGAGATCTTAATGCTCCCAAAATAACTAGGAGAAATTTTATTAATGAACTCAAGAGAAATTTAAAACCTTCATTGCAAAAATTACAAATGAGTAACATAGCACCTGTAGATCTTGCCCAGTCAGCTATAGGACCTGGCATGAGTGTATATTCAAAGTATTCAAAGGTGCTAGAAGCGGACGGAAAGCCAATGACAGTTAGAAATGCATTACAAATCATCAATCAGGAGTTAGATTTGTATTTTAATGAGCAAAATGGTGAACTTGACAGAGAAAGTAGTTTTTGCGTGGATTTATATTCTCAGGCTGCCTTTAACGAAATTCCTTTTGGCGATGCCAATACTCTTGCCATTGCTAAAAATATATCCATTACCATCATGGAGTCACATGGAATACTAGTAGCTCAGAGGGGGAAATTGCATCTCGTTGAACGCTCAAAGCTTCCTAACAAGATTATCGAGAGTGAATGTAGCATTTGGCTCTTGTGTCAGCATCTTGTTTATATAATGGAAAGACAGGGCGTTGAAGGCTGTGCTAGGGAAACGCTGATTTAATCAACACTTAACCTACCCATTTACCACAGCATACGGTATAATGTATGTATAAAAAATAC
>PPYF01411459.1_pt1 | contig 20079 bp, 27 predicted proteins | sample 1559871 | NCBI WGS metagenome assembly PPYF01 (sample SAMN08240021, study PRJNA423297) | Human gut metagenome, whole genome shotgun sequencing project. | reverse complement strand
GGTTAGTATATTTTATTTGAGATATAGTCAATAATTTGATCATTCTCAATTAATTTTCCATGACTTGCATTAATCCCATAAAAAATCTTTTCATCATAACTTTTGGCTTGATTCTTATATATTTTACTACTTGAAAGTGCACTAGTGAGAGGTACAACCCCATCGCCGTTATTCTTATAGTTTCCTGCAATTGAGATCATTCGCAAGCTATGAGGGATTTTCCCTTTTTTGTTTATCATGCGTCTTAACATATCTGTTTCGGTTAACGAAGAACTATTGGGATAAGGGTTGGCATTTGAATCAAGATAATTATATGGTGTACCCAATGTGATAAGGTTTTTCATTTGTGATGTTGACTTCTGTGTCATTTTTTCCAAGTAGATTGTCCAGACTAACCCTCCATTTGAATACCCCAATGCATTATAAGAATTGAAAGAATAGAGCTGATGAGCTTTTTTCATAGCTATATCAGTCCATTCTGCCTGTTTCTCTACCCCTTTTTCGGAACTATCGGAAAAGCTTATTACAATAAAAGGAGCAATAGATTTTTTGGTTAAAGAAGATGTCCATTCTGTAGTGCCGTCAGTCTTAACATTAATTTTTAGAATGTCTCTCTTCCCAATCTTCTTCGTTATCATGTTCATAAAATTATCAAATTGATCTCCGTCCCCATTGGTACCTGGTATTAAAATAAGTGGAACTTGTGTGCTATTTACTTTTTGTTCGGCTGTGTTTTTTGTAGATTTATAAAATATTATTAGTGAAAAGAGGAAAATCACTGTCATTACAATAATAGTCTTTGTCTTTGTCTTTGTCTTTGTCTTTGTTTTTGTTTTTATTTTTATTTTTAGTTCCTCCTATTTGTTAATGTTATTATCATACATTTTTTTGATATAAGTTTCTATTACTAAGGTTCCTTATTTAAAACTTTAGCTTTAGATATAATTTCTTTTACTTGCTTAATGATTGGGTTGGTATGATTTCTAACAGTACGTTCACTTATCGAGTAACGACTTGCGACTTCTGATAGTGTTAAGCCTTTCATGTATCTAAGCCTGATCATCTCTATCTCATCCTCACTCAATGAATCAAACAGCTCTGTCATTGTATTCAATACAATGCGCTGTGGTGTGAGGTTGTCTGTGCTGTCTATCCTATCCGTTAAGCGTTTCATCCCGCCCGTAAAATAAAGCCTAATATTGAATTTAACTTCATTCATCATGTCATCCCTCTTAAACAAAAAAGTACCTCCACAATTAGAGATACTTTCCTGTACTATTATACCACTGCCCATCTCTGGGACTTATGATAGTTCTATTATACCATATTAAAGGCTCTATTTAAGTGCCTCCCCTACTTATCGGCGTGGGGTATAATAGCCAGGATAGTTTGTAATCAGCCCCTCCTCAAGCAAATACTCCATCAATTCATGTTGAAATGTAGAACTAATCAACTGAGCCATTCTAAAGTAATAAAAGTTTTTGGCTTCAACTAACGGATGGAGAGCATTACCAACGGATTGATCATAATTGTTTTCTTTCAGATAATCCACAATCTCAATGGCTTTATTTCGAGCTTCTTCCACTTCTTTACCATAAGCTTTTAATTTTCGTTTTAAAGTATTATCAATTAATCCCTCAATTAATTGAGATTCTGTTGGGCTCAAATATTCTTGTGAGCGATTAGCCTCAGTTTTAATGGCATAATTGGTTTCTTCATTATTCCAAAATTGATGAAGTGATTCTTTTTGCTTGGTAAGATGTTCCGTCAGTTCATCAAGTAAAACACGAGCATCTCGTTCTTTAGCCATTTGTGCAAGAGTCGCATCAATATCTGGCTGTTGTTTATCTACTTTCATATTCTCAAGTTTTGTGCTTAACTCATTGACTAAGGCTTGGGTTTTTTCAACGGCTTGAACCAGAGGAATTGATTGTGCTTTTAATTCTTTTGTTTTTTCTTCAATATGACGAATGTCCATTATTATTTCTCCTTATGATTAGTTGGTAGTTGTAGGTGTAGGTGTAGGTGTAGCTGCAGTATGAATGTTTCCCTTTTGATCTGAGATCGCTGTAAACGAACCAGACACAAAGGCTTCTGTATCCGTAAGCTGAACATCAAAGCGGTCAATCACACGAATTTTAGTCGTATCCGTTTCAAAGGCACCCCCTCCAATATTGGTTGGAAGTAGTGACATATTTTCACGGTCAAATAAAGTCATGGCTTGTTTAAAGTCTCCATAATAGAGCGGATAAAGCGGACTGCTTGCTTCTCCACCACTTGGAAGCCAATGATCACTGATTTCAACCACTCGTTTTCCTTTGATTAAATAGCGATCAGGTTGAACGGGGTCAGGTTGTAACAAATAATTCCCTAGCGCATCTTTAACTAAAGTAAGTTGATTGAGTCCGCTCGTGTTGGTAATTAAAATAGAAGTTGCTTTAATTGCTGGATCGACTGCCGTATTAATCATAGTGATAATATCATCAAAAGTAGAGAGCGCTGGTTTTTTAGGGGCTGCTTGCATGAGTGAGATGATTTCTTTATTACGAGAAACGACGACTTTCTTAGCAATCCAACCCGTCAACCATGACATAATGTTTTCGGCACTATCTTTAAGTAGGGAGTTGGTCGCTGTTGTGATTCCTCCATAGCGCCCAATTTGATATTTAACAAGCTTAAGATTGGGATCATCATTGGCTCCAATGATTTCATCTTCGCTATCTAGTTTTGTGAGTGGGGTAATATTTGTCCATTTCTCATAAACTCGTGAACCTGACGCTGTAGTCACATTTTCAACGTTGACATATTGCTCCATCACATCATACTGACGCTTTAAAACATTAATGGAAGTTCTTAGATCTTGTGGAATGGTTAAACCAGCCGCTTCGCCTGATTCATCTTTAGAGGAAGTGACTAGATTTGTGATTTTAGAATCGCCTCTCATTAAGGCTTTGAAATCTGAAATGAAAGATTGATCGGTTTGGTTTTCTCCATTTCCTAAGGGAAGTTGTCCGCTTGAGCGAAGATGAGCAACTTGCGTCGATTGTGCTTCGACGACTTGATTTCTAAGTGCATCACAACGGGCTTGTGCATGATCTCTCTTTGCGGTTAAATCTCTTAAGGTTTGAGCTGAAAAGTTTTCATTTTTGAGCATTTGATTGATTTTATCATTATAATTTTCTACTTTTTCGCCTGCTTCAATCCACAGCTCATTGAGTGTATTTAGTGTTTGATTCATTGTATTGATTCCTTATTTTCTATTGGTAAAGATACCAATTTATCGAAACTACAGATAAGGCCTGTATTTCATTACGTTAATTGCGCTTTTTATAAATGAGTTAAAACAACTGATTTTGTTGGAGACCTTGCTCGCATTTTTACTCCTTTCTTATTCTTCTAATTCAAATCAGTAAATTCATTTTGTCGGACATCGTGCTTTTTTCATGTTTTTATTTCCTCTGATAAATTCCTAGCGAAGTAGGAAAAATACGGTACCACGGTTTCAATTGGCTATAATCGTTGTTGTTGAGCTATTTAAGCCGATACCACTGCGGTTTCAGTGTTACCGTACATCGGTGTCATTTTCTCGTTTTCTTACGTAAATAACCTTTGGTCATGCTTTTATGCTTGTCATCATCCCAATGAAATAAACGTCTAAACAGTTCCGATTCATTCGCTCGGTGCAAATCTACAGCTCGATTAAAACCTGCACCACTCGGTCGTCTGCTTGTTTTTTCCCATTCTTCTTTAATATAATCAGGTAATTTAAGTTCAAACTCTCGCTTAGTGAACGGTTTTACGCCCTCAGTATCGCACCATGCACGGTATAAACTACTTAAAAATATAGAGGGTAAGAAGTCGCTGACGAACTCCTCAAACATATCATTTACAAAGGCCAATACATTGTCATTAGAGATTTTAAAGTCATCTAACAGCCCTTGTGTGGCTTTTGGTTCGTCAAACTTCTCAAAGTTAAGCGATAAAGCGATTTTAAGCACGTACTCTAAAACGTCTTTGCGTTTAATATAATCATCTTTGATTTTCCAGTTGTCATTATCTGCCGTGAAAGACTTGTTAAAGGGAACAATAAGCAACCGTCTGTACGTTCCGTTTGACTTGTTTCTGAACTTAGGTAAGAAATTAGTCGATTGAATAACTAGCTTGTTAAATACTGCCAAAGTTGGTTGCTTTCCTTTCGCTTCAATCGGTACTGGGTCGCCAGTAACCACGCTGAAATAGTTCCCTGCATTGTCTAAGTAACTGACTTGGCTGTCATCTCCGATAATACATGTTTTACCCACTACTTGAGAAAGGGCGAACCGTTCAGAAAACTGTTCAGCTTTGACACTTGCGACGTTCTCACGTCCGATTAAGTTCATGATGAGGCTCTGAAAAGTCCCTTTTCCGTCATTTCCTTTACCGACGAGCCACACGCCTTTACGATAGGAATAGTTGCCGTTGGTACTTGCGGAAATAATCTGCCATAAAAGGCTAACAAGCTCTTTATCTCCACTCATTAAATCAATTAACCAGTCGTCTACGTTCCAGCCGTTAATATGAGGTACTTTTGCCTTGGCATTGTACTTTGTAGCAATCGTTGAGGTAAATACGTACTTAGGACTAAATGGCTCTAATTGTTGTGTTTTCTTATTGAAAATACCGTTCGCAACTGGGATAAGATGAGCTTCTGCGGTTTGTTGTTTAACCTCTGCTAAGGTTTCAAGTTTGAACAAGACTTCTTTTGACCGTGCCTGACTGTATGACGGCTCTAGCCAGTAAATGAGCCGATGAAAGAAGTTTTCATTTGTTTCATATATCCCTAGTTCAGGGTTATAAACGCCTAACAGTCCGCTTTGGTGGTCTAGTTTGATGACTTTGAGCGTTTTATAAATGATTCTTGCTGTCTCTAAAGGAGTTAATGATTTCGGTGACTTGCCGTCCTCTTTAGGTGTACTTAAAAATAAGTTACGGTGTTCAAAGAATAGTTTTCTAACGGCTTTAAGCGTTTGAGTATGTGCTTTGACATAATCAGGGTTATTAATGATTTCTTTTTCTTGCTCAATCCAATCAAGGACGGCTTCGCTATAAGCTGTAATACTTACGCTTTTTATTCCGCCCTCGCCATATTCCGTGAAGTCCTCTATTTGAGGTTTGGGACTTCTTACGTTTCCCTGTGGCGTTTCTGCCACAAGTTTATCTAATTGGTCAGCCATGAGTTCCTTTCTATCTCATCTTGAATACACTTTTCCAAATGGTCGCCAGCTCGTCATCAGGTAAGGGCGGACTGGTTCGATTGTTAAAGGTTCGCAATAAGTCCATGCAACTATTGTTATCAATGCCAATCTTTCTCCAGTAGTGGAGAATACGGTTCGTGTCATTGTTTCGATTCCCTTTTCTTGCGCCTTGGTTGAATAGTTCCCACATTTCAGCGCCATAAGTTCGACTGCCTAGCGTTGTGTTCTGTCTTTTTTGTGGTCGCTGTATCATTTCAAGTAACCAGTCAGGACAATCGCAAAGACTATCGAAAGTTAAAGGCTCGTTAGTTTCTGTATCATTCAAAGGCATATAATCGCCGTCTGTACGTTTGCTCGGATATATGGGTGTGAAGTGTGTTTTTATCTCTACGCCGTCCGCTAGTTCACTGACAATCGGCTGATTAAATAGCTCTTTCGGAACTTTAAAGAAAACGTGCAAGCCGTTGCCTGTGGGTGTCTTTTCAACATAGGTACTTAATATTTCGCCCTCGCTGTGTTCATTCCACAAGCGACTGAATACAGCTCTGCCATTCTGTCCGTTTTGGTGTTGGTCTAAGTCAATGCAAATCAAACCGCTGTTTCTAAGATTAATCATAATGTTGCGGTTTGGTATTTCATCAAACCATTCACTCACTGTGATTTCGTCAAGAGTTCCGCTTGAAGTTCCTTTTATAACAGCTCTCTCGCTTTTACCTGCTGGATAACCAGCGATAACAGAAAAGCCACGACTAATACAGTTTAGGGCTTGTTCTTTTGGTGTCAATCATCAACCTCCAATCGATACTCGCATTCATCACAAATTTGTCGCTCTTGATAGGGAATGACTTCATTTTCTTTTAGTGGTTTACCGCATAAATAACAATTCACTATGTCAGTCCTCCTAATCAATCATCTTATCAAGCCATTCCAAATCTGCACGCCTATAGCCTGAAACAGCATCATGAATCGAAAAGCCCATTTCTTCTTTTTTAGTGATTCCCGCCGTGCGTTCAGCTTCATCAGTTGGGATAAAATAGCCTAATCCGTCAATCGTACCAATGGCACAACGTTTCTTTTGTAAGCTAGAAATACGACTTTGTAGGGTTCTCAAATCAATATTCAAGGATTGAGCCAATACTTCGCCTCTGATTGCTCTATCAATCCCCTTATGGTCTGCCAGCATTTTAATAATGTTTTGATCAAGCTTTTGTAGTTCTCTTAATTTCATGATTTCCCCTCCGCTTCGTCATAAGTTCCCCATATAGAAATAATGGTCTTGATAAAATTCTCTATGTCTGTGCTTTGTCTTGCATCAGCTACCAATACATTAAGTAAGATACTGACTGCTTCAAGATTTGATATTTCATCAAACTGTGGTGTAACTGCGAGTAAATCTTCGCCTTTGTATAAGGCTTCAATTGTAATGGCTTTTATTTCAGTATCTGGTTGAGTTTTCAGCATTTCGTAAGCTTTGCCACTCTCCATAAATTCAGAAAGTGCTTGTTGTTCATCATCACTCAAATTTTTTAATGTCATTTTCTATTTTCCTTTATCTGTAATTTGATAACAGCAAGCTCTTTTCCCAAAACTGGGCTTACTTGCCTGCATAAGGCTTTCTTTACTCCACTTGGTAAAATTATGCCTGTACTCGCTTCAAACTGCTGTATCAAGTCATATTTGACCGCTCGTGCGTTGTGAATCATCTTAAATGGGTGTTTGCCTATCGGTCTAAAACTATTCCGTCCGTACCGTTTTATAGCCGTATAACCTTGGTGGTGTTCTATCATCTCGCTACCTCATCAAATAAGCTGATTTCTCCGCCCTCTTTTTCGCCCTCAAATCGGACACCGTGCTTGTATTTACTAACTTTAAAGCTATAATCAACTGTGCCTGTGTTTGCATTCAATGGGTCTATTTTTTCGATTTGCTTGTCTGTCAGCTCCGTGTGATAGGCTTTTAAGTTTTGCATGCCTACGCTATCAATACCAGCCACATAGGGACAAGCTCTAATAATATTTGTCATTTTCTCAATCCTTTAATAAATTTGCCTTGCCTGACAAGTTGCTAAGTATCTATGATGATGAACTTACATATATCATCGATTAAATAGTAAATAAGTGAAGTTTTGTATCTTGGTTTATAGCGATTCAATCCTTTATCTTCCCAAGTATCAAGTGTGCCGTCTGATATATCCATTTCTTTTATAACTTCTTGCCTAGAAATATAAGGCAATTTTCGCTCTTTTTTTAGTTCTAACAGCTTATTTGCATACTGGTTAAAATCTGTAATCACAGAATCAACTAAACCACGAGCCACAAGGGTTGTTAGTGTGTCTTCATTCATGGAGTGCCTCCGTTTTTACGTTTAGAGATAACTTCCAGCACTGCATAAGTCAGTCTGTCTTCATTTATTCCTAGCTCATGAGAAAGCTCTGAAACATCTTCGGAACTGATAATATCAAAGGCTGATAGAACTGTTTCTTTTGATTTCCTACGTTGTCTTTCATGGCGAATACCACGGTTAAAAGCTACGTCATAAAGGTATTCATAAGCAAAAATGCGCATCCAGTCTTGCCAATTTTTTTTATTTGCGGTGTGATAGTCCATCAAGATAATCTTTTTCTCTATGATGTCAGCTAATTGCGCGACGCCCTCTGTAACGAACCCCTTATATTCTGTTTGTTTAATTTCTTGCTTAATGCGGTACTTTTCAGCAATTTCATGAGAAATTTTCATCTTAAAAGGGTTGCCTTTTTTAATATAAAGGATTCTGCTTGTTGGTATCCGTCCACCTTTGATATCAAATGAAAGTATAGTTTCGTCTTTGCGACGGTAAGCTCTTAAATTAAATGTTTTGAATTTCATGCTTTACCCCTTAACCTTTCGTCATGTATCTAGCGTATGAAGTTACGTTTTTAAACGTGCGTTCTAAGCCTTGTTTCGTCCAAACCGTCCAAGTATGAGCGATTGGGTCAAACTGCACTTGTGCGCCTGTGCGTATGCCGTGAGTGGGGTAAATTACGTCGATTATTTTATTCAATTGTTAGCTCCAATTCTATAAATCGGGCGAAAAATGGTACAAAAAAACTCCATTTCTCGCGCCTTAAAAAATGCGTGTTGAAAAAGAGTTCACTTCTTGATATAATTTATTTATCGAGTGAAACTCTCGGTGCGGACTACTTAACTTCAAACTTTGGTCGGGGAGAAGTTTAGTAGTTTTTTATTTTACTTTTAATTTGTTTACGCCATGACGTACTGCTTCAGCTTTAGTTATCCCTTTTTCTCGGGAATAATCGCTGATTAGTTTTGCCTGTTCAGCATTAAAACTTACAGACATCCTTGTTTCTTTTGGGTCGTTGGTAGGTCGCCCTACACGTCTTTTTTCTTCCTCAGTCAAATCCTGCACCTTTCTTACTAAAATTGCAAGTTAATCAGTACTCATTTGCCTAAGCCGTAACCCTTGATTAACCTTACATATATAATTATAACACCACTAATTATATATGTCAAGAATTATTGCACCACAAATTAAAAATAAATCATTTTTCAAGAAGTTCACTCTTATTCAGTTTTCAAAGGTCAATCAGCTTTGATTTTGCTGATAATTTTTGTTAGAATGGAGTAAAGCAAAGCCACGAAAGGCTTGCCTTACTTAATATTTAAAGTCGTTTTGATGGGGATCAGTTACGGCTTTTTTGTTGTCATTGTGGCTTTAATAGCTGTTTTGATAGGCTCATAATCAGAACCAGCTTCAATCATTGCTATTACGATACTTTCAAGCATTTTGTAACGTTCCATTTCCTCTGAATTTAAGAGGTCTAGGAGCGTTTTTTCTTTTCGCCAGTCTGTATCTCTAGCTTGTATCTGCTTTTTAGTTAGTCCTGTCACAGTAGTAGCAAGCAAACTTCTAATAATGGTGTGCCATGTATTACCATGACGTGGAAAGTGTTCCCACTCAGAAATAGCTTGATGAAGATTAACACCTTTTGGTTTCTCGACTGCTCTTGCAATCTTGCGAGCTTGTAACTCATTTCTCATAGCTATAAAAGCAGCAGCTAAATCAAATTTGAATTGCACAACTGCTGGTGTATTTCCTAATAATGGAATAAAGAATAAAGTTTGTTGTTCGTTGAGATGATAAACTTTTCTTGCGTTTCCTCGGTTGTTTACACGGATTTCAAATCCGCGTGAACCTTTCTTCATGGAACTTTCAAAGTGCCATGTCAGCGGTGCTATTTCTTCAAGTTTCTTTTTATATTTACGAACCAATCGAGAAACTGAATCATAGATAATATCTGTCTGTTCAGCAATAATCTCGGTAGTCGTATAAAAATCTTCATTATTTGCTTTAGACAAGTCTAGGCTGTCAAATAATACTAATGGGGTCATTTATCCTCATTTCTACGTAGTTTAAAGACATTGCGGTCTGTTAGGTCAGCAGTTTAGAGCCATGCGTAGGCTGTGGAATCAGCAAAGATACTTACAAGGACGTGAATACCTTGTGTACGTTCGTTAGATAGAAATTACTCATAACTATCAACGATTGTTCTCTTTGATGATTTATTTTTTGTCGTTCTGAATTTGTGTACTTTTTGAGCTAATTTTAACGGCTTCAAAGACTGCCGTTTCATCTACTCCTATAATTTTAGCTATTTTTCTAAGTTATGCAATACTAAAGCCGTTTTCTGGGTCTTTTTTCTTATTCCAAAAGTTCCATTTTTTCAGTCCTAATTCTTGTTGGACAAATGAAATCATGAAACCTTTAGATTTAATAAGCTCGTCTAAAGTCATATTAAATCTCCTTCGTTTCGTTTATGTGTACTATAATAAACTATTTTTTTTGCATTGTCAATTAAAAAGGTACGCAAAAACAAAACTTTTTGTGCTATAATATTTTTAATAAAATAAAAGGTGTAAGAGAATGAATGATATAAAGTTTGCTGAAAACATCAAAGAGTTCAGAAAAGCTAGAGGGTTTTCTATGGAAGAACTCGGAAAAAGGGTAGGAAAAGCAAAATCATCTATATCGGCATGGGAAAACGGGAAAAGAACCCCTAAAATGGGAGAAATTCAAAAGATAGCTGATGTTCTAGGTGTTACAAAAAGTCAATTATTAGGGATTGAGGACTCAAGTAAAGATGAATATATTTATGAAGAACTAAGGCGAATATGGTTTGAGTTCATTTTTAGAAAGAGTGTCAAAGAAAACGTTGAAGTGGCGAAAAAAGCCGTGGAAATAATTGCATCGGTATGTCAAGATAATCTAACAGAATTCGACAAAGATTTGTTTGATAAATCTTACGAAATCAACAAAGCTCTAAATCCTATTTCAGATTTCAACAGTTTAAGACATAGCTCGGTAATGAAACTTATAGATGACGATAAGGAATAAACCAAACTCATGTAAAATTTATAATCGAAAAAATAAGAAGTAGAGCTTCTACGGCTATCATCACAACGCCTATGACGAGGCGTGTGCGTTGCTGTATGAGCTGTGCTGGTTTGATTTGGTGGGGTAAAAAAAGGAGGAAACATGAAACTATCGGACTACTTAAAGAATATTGATAACCTAGATGAAAAAATGGAAAAGGCTGTAATTATAGCTGAGTATGAGAAAATGTTTGGAGAACACTACAGACTACCACAAGAACAGTTTACTGACCTGATGGAATTACCTTTGCCAAAATTAAGAAGAGTTATTCATGAAATGAAAAAAGCAATAGATTAGAATTTTAATAGTGCTAAAGTCTATATAGCTGTGAACCTCAACATTTCTCAACATGCTAATAAATGCTAAGGTTCAAATATATAAAACAATTCCTAAATTTTAGGAATGCAAAATAAAAAGCGCTTTTAGAGCGCTTAGAGTTTGAGAGGAAAATAATAATGTCTGAAAAAGGGTATGTTTACGCTTTGGAAAACAAATCATTCCCAGGGATGATAAAGATAGGGCAAACCAAAAATTTACATAAACGCCTGAAGCAATTTAATAATACAGGAATGCCAGACAGTAATCCTACACTATTACTTTTTGCTTTCAGATTAGAGAACTATCAAAAAGCTGAAAGACTACTTCATAATGTCTTTACAGACAAAAGACAATCAAGTAAAAAGGAGTGGTTCACGGTTAGTTTTAATCAAGTTAAATCTGCTTTTTCGCTACTAGCAATAAATTCTGAAAATGAGCTAATACATCCTAGTGAGTATAACTCAGAGATCATTAAAAAAATAATTCCAATTAAAGAAAGAAAAATTGGGCAACGTCCAAACAGAACTTTTGATTATTTAAATATTCCAATTGGTGGACGACTTGTTTTTAAGGGAAACAAAAACTTAATCGCAAGAGTGACAGACAGGAGAAATAGAGTTATTTGCCCTTGTTGTAAAACTGAGCAGTCTTTATCAAGGGCAGCGATTTGTTGTTATGATGAAACTCATCAGTTATTAGATTCTCAAAAAGGCCGAGATAGAAATGGATTTGCTTGGTTTGAATATAACGGTTTACAGTTAGATAAAATAAAACCAGTGGTAAATTCTGAATTACTATAGTGCTTAATTAAAGTGTTTCCACTCACTAAAAATGGATAAAAGGAGAAAAAATGCCATTAATGAAACTTGATATGATTAAAGATAGCTATTCAACTGATGAAATTACGCAAATACTTGAGATCTCTTATCGGGTCATGTTAGAAGCTTTTGAAGCACCCGAGGGAGACCGCTATCAAATTGTAACTCAACATGAAATATTTGAAATGCAGATACTTGATACTGGTTTGGGAGTAAATCGTACAGATAAAGTAATAGTTTTTAGTTTAGTCACTCGCCCACGAACTGTGGAACAAAAAGTTAATTTTTATAAAGAATTGGTTTCTAGATTGAATGAAAAACTTGAAATAAGGGCAGAAGATATAATGATAAATTTGACCGTTAATAGTGATGAAGACTGGAGTTTCTTTGGGGGAAGAGCGCAATTCCTTACAGGAGACTTATAAAATACTTGCTTATAACAGTCCAATACCAGTATGCTAAGAAATGCTAAGGTTCAAATCTATATAGCAAGTCCTAAATTTTAGGAATGCAAAATAAAAAGCGCTTGAGCGCACGCGAAAGAGGAAAATAAAGTGGATAATATTACGAACGAATCAGATAACCTTATTCAAATTTTTAGTCATAACCCATTAGCACTTATCTCATGTATTATATTGGGTATTGGCCTTCTATTTACTTTTGCTAGTAGACAGTTTATTTTAGTTAGAGTGCTTTTAGGAAATGTAAGTTTTATTAAACAACGAATTCTTGGAGTTATTTTTGGAATAGTTGGTGCCTTATTACTTCTTTTTGCAACAGGTAACTTGAATCTTTAATAAAACAAATCACTTGCTCAGCTAATTTTATATAAATATATATCGGCAAAGAGACTTTGATTTGAGAAAAAGAGGTGTGAATATAGTACAACACTTTTTCATCTCGTGTTGTGTCTTGGAACGAAGCGGAAAGGAATGATTATAACAATGATAACAAAAAAAGAGATAAAAGATCGCTTTGAAAGAACTTCTGGAGGTATTTTAAGCGGTGTAGAAATAATTACTGATAAAAATACTGGCGTACAATATATGGTGGTTAATAAAGATTCTGACGGTTGTGGAATAACACCGTTGATAGACAAGAATGGCAAACCACTGTTAGCTAAACCAGATTCTGAATCGCATTTTGATTTATATTAGTATATAAACTCTAGATAAATTTTGGGATTATACCCTGATAAGTCAATTTCATGCCAACATTTGCCAACAATTAACAAGTGTACTTTTAGGTACGCTTGTTCAGTATGATACTGACAGCATGTAAATTTTGTATGTTGCTAGAATTTGCTGTGTATTTGTAACTACGGAGCTATAACATTTTTGTTTTGAATGGGTACACCTCAAAGTTACCCCTGACCGACGTGATGTCGGTATAGACTTTGTCTAGTGTTGATAACCTCCACAATTTTGAGGGCGTTAAAATCTTTACACCCTGAACCGCTGTCAGTTTGCTTACATTTTGCAAGTAACTGACAAGCTAAGTATTAACGAAGTGATTTTTCCCTCCGTTAATCGTCCCAACTTTCTGCCACAAGTGGCAAAAACGAAAATTTCGTTGTTGTTATTAAGGGGGTCGTGATTCTCGACTCCCTAGGTAGTAACGATTCGTTCCTCCCTTTTTTAATAGCTCCGACAACTCCGAATACTTTCTCACATTTTTGTGATTAACCTTGTCTAAACTTTGTTAGTGCCAAATTGGCACAATCTCATTTTTATTTATATGTTTTTGGTTTCACTTTTTTCGGAAACCAAGAATAGGATATGAACATTTTTGTACAAATCTCTATAGGTTCGCTCTAATCTACTCTAAACTACTCTAAACGCATAACAGCCAATTTTGCCGAGGTCAGCAATAATGAAGATATTGCATAAAATGAAACAACTGGATTTAATATAGAAAATAAAAAAAGCGCCCTAGTTTGAAATAGGACGCTTAACGCAAAACTTCATGAAAAGTTTATGTTTGGAATAAATAGATTATACAACATATTCTATAATTTGTACATTTAAAAGCCACACCAAAGAGTAGCTTTATACTTGAAAGTAATGACATCTCAAAATCATTATACTTTCATCTTACACTTTTTTGTATTGGTTTTCAAATTAGAAAATAACAACATACTCATTACATTTTTTATTAAACTACCTGAGGTCGCATTTTACGACTATTGCCACAATCTAATTAGGGCAAGTAACTTTTTTACTTTACCTTAACTATCAGAAATTTACGAAAGTTCATATCTGTGAAAACCAAAGGTATGAATATATTTTTTAATTCATATCATCCGTGACGGAGTATTTCAAACTCCTCAATATAATCAAAGTGGCTTATATCCACTATAAAATTAGAAAGAATTTACACCATGAAAAAAGACGACGTTATCAAACTATCAGACGGACAGACTGCCACAATTGTTACTGGCGATGAATCTACAACTTTGCAAAATTGTTATATTGTTCGGCTCGAAAATGAAGATATAAGAGTAGTTGATAGAAAAACTCTAACGCTTGCGGAATCATTGAAATAATAGTCGTTTATAACAAATTCCCCCCTTTTTCCACCAATTCCATAAGTAAATTATTGAATCTTTTTTTACTTAACCCCAATACGTGCAAACCTGAACCACGTTAAAAGCTGATAGGAGGAAATATAAATGTTTAAAGCAATCAAAGAAACAATTAAAAGTTTTATTATATTTTGGGCTATTAAAAAATTATTTAGTTTTGCTTGGCGTTCTTTCACTTCTAAATAACTATCAGTCTGTTTCTTATAGTTGTTACCGTTGATACTTTATAATTACTCTTCTTTTAGAGAATGGTATCACTATAAACCCTTTATTTATATAGCTTTATAATACTTTGTTACCGTTGATACCGTAAAATATACTATATCAGTAGAGAATTTAATAACTCTATAAACTAATAAACCAGTTAACTAAATATCTCTAATAATAATATTTCTCAATCCTCGTACATGCCTTGCCTGACATTAGTACAAAATGGAAAGGAAGAAATAATTATGAATATTAAAGAATATATAAAAAAAGACGGTACAAAGGTGTACCGAACTAACGTTTATTTGGGTGTGGATAATCTCACAGGTAAGCAAGTAAGAACAAGTGTAACTGCTAAAAGTAAAAAGATGTGTGAAACTAAAGCACGCCAAGCTATAAATAAGTTTATCAATAATGGGTCTACAATTGCAAGGGAAAAAGTGGTTTTTGATAACTTTGAATCCTTGGCTTTGAGTTGGTTTGAGAGTTATAAGCTGACAGTTAAGGAAAATAGTATAAGTGTTGCTGATAATTACTTACGTAATTATATACTGCCTCCTATTGGCTCGTACAAGCTCTCTAAGATAACGCCAATGTTATTGCAGGAACTTGTCAATAAATGGGCTAATAACGCAAATACAGCCGAAATAATCAACGGTAAGCGTGAGCGAGGAAAATGTAAGGATTATAAGCTACTTCTTAACTTCATCAAACGTATTCTTGATTATGGTATGCAATTAGGAGCTATCGAGGATAATTCAGCTATAAAGGTTTTCCCTCCTAAGTTAAAGACAAGGACAGTTAAAAAGATTAAGTATTTTGATAATGAGGAGCTAAAACAATTCTTGTTGTATCTTGATACTTTAGAACCAAGCACGGACAATCGAAAGAGTAAAACTTTATACAAACTACTTCTTGCAACTGGCTTACGTGTAGGGGAGGCTATGGCTCTTTCTTGGTCTGATATTGACTTTAACAACCATTATCTCAATGTGTCTAAAACTCTAATTCAACAAAGCAATGTGATACAGGATAGCGCAAAGACAAAAGAGAGTAATCGTTCTGTGTTTTTGGATAACGACACTATTGAAAGTTTAAAAGAATGGCGGAAATATCAAAATGACGGTGCTATATCTTTGCATGATTCTTTAGTTTTTTCATATCATCAAAAAATGAGGTCTTATGAAATAGAGAGACAAAAATTAGTGAGACACTTCAAAAATGCTGGAGTACCTAACATTGGCTTTCACGGTTTCCGTCATACTCACGCTAGTCTTTTGATGAACAACGATGTTAACCCTAAAGAGATACAAAGACGATTAGGACATGCTGATTATTCTATCACAATGAATACATATAGCCACCTTGCCAAAAGTAAAGAAAAAGAGACCGCTGAAAAGTTCAGCAGTATCTTAAAAGCATTATGATTTTTTGGTCGAACGTAGTAAAAAGCGTTAAAATTTGTGTTTATAATCTCTACAACCCTTATATACCAAGGATTAAAGCTCTATATTTTAACATAGTTCTATTCTAGCATAATCACTTTCATTCTTTTTATTCAAAATAATTCTTGTAATTTTTTTAAGTTAAACAAGATAATCATGTTATAATAATTTTAGTAGATGAAAGGAAGAAATTATGATTATCCGAGAACTTTGCCTTGAAAATTTTACCAAAATTCCTCAAGCGCTTCAAGCCGGCGTTGAGAGAATTGAACTTTGCGACAACCTCGCAGTTGGAGGAACCACTCCTTCTTATGGTGTCATTGAAGAAGCTGCCAAATATGTTGCCGAAAGTAAGACAACTCTTGCTGTCATGATTCGTCCTCGCGGTGGTAATTTTGTTTATAATTCTCATGAACTTAAAATTATTGAGACTGATACACTTAAAGCTGTTGAAGCTGGTGCCCAAAACATTGTATTTGGTGCCCTTACTCCTGACAATGAAATAGATACTGACGCACTTGAAACAGTGAGCATTGCCGCACAAGGGCTCCCAATCACTTTCCACATGGCTTTTGATGAAGTAGCTGATCAAGAAAAAGCAATTGACCAACTTGTCGAATTTGGCGTAGATAAAATTTTGACGCACGGTGGGCCACTTGACCAACCCTTAAATACTGACAAACTTAAAAGTCTTATTGACTATGCTAAGGGTAAAATTAACATTATTATTGGTGGGGGTGTCAATGCTGAAAACTTTGAAAACCTCGCTCAATTAACTGGAACAAATTATGTTCATGGTACAAAAATTATCAAATTATAAATAAAAAGTTACTGACAGACATTCTATCAGTAACTTTTTTATTTATTTTTAAGTCGGAATCTAACATAAAATTTTGTCAGTAAAAAGTTCGTAAGTAATATAATCAAACTCAAGAAAAATGGTCGAACAAAAATTAATGACAGAATCAATTCAACAATTGTCACAAACATCATCACTCTAAAAATAAGCACCCGTAAGCCAGCTGTTTTAGCCGCTTTTTTCAGTGGATAAATTCTTGTTAAAAGTTGATAATCAAAAGCCGTTTGTAATGATAAAAGTTGAAAAATAAGCAAATAGTTAAATACAACCAGCATAATAATGGCAACAATTCCATTATTAATAAAAATCATCGCTAAAATTGACAAAATAAGTAAACGAATCGTTAAACCAAGATAATCTCCTGAGCGTAAAAAACTTCTTGTAAATAGATACTCATAAGTTCTTTTTGTTTTCGTCAGTAGAAAATCAAGATATTTCCGACGATGACTGTGTGATTTAAGTCCCTTAACATTCGTAAACAGTGAAAATAATCTTAAAGTTCCTGTTTTTCGTCCTTCTTCTAAATCAATCAAGAAAGCCCAATCCAAAAGTCCACTTTTTTGAGAAGTCCAAATTTTGTAAGCCAACCAAGCCGCTTTGATTGCGACAAGTAAGACGAACCAAAGGACTAAGAAAATAGGATTAAATCTTAATAATGGAGCAGCAATCAAAACCAAAAGTGCTGACACAACTGCTGGAATAATCAAAGAGCGGATTAAACATTTTACTAAATATGCCCGAACTTCCATTTCTTTTGTCAGAAAAAAAACTTTATCTGGACTCTCAATAAATGTTGCCAAACGTCCCACAATTTGACTAGCCAAACTGACCAAAACAACTAAAATAATTTTGCCCCATAAATTCAGCTGATGAATTTGTAGAAAGTTAATGTACTGAACCACCAAAGCTCCTAATAAAATCATCAGGAACAAAACAAAATGGTCATTAAATACATAACGAAGATATTTTATATTTTGCTTATACCAAAGGTTACGTCGTTTTTTAAAAATTTCATTCATTTGACTTTCCTGCCTCTACAACTTCTTTAGAGTTTGGAATATTTCCTTTTGTTAAGGCAAGATAAATTTCATCTAAACTTGCCTTAGGCTGATTAAATTGAGTCCGTAATTCTTCTACTGTTCCAAAAGCAACAACTTGACCTTCATGCAAAACAATAAATTTATCACAGAATTTTTCAGCTGTGGACAAGATATGTGTACTCATTAAAATCGAACTTCCTGATTTTTTCATGTCAATCATCAAGTCAATCAAATCCTGAATCGCAAGCGGATCAAGTCCCATAAAAGGTTCATCAACAATATAGAGCGAAGGTTCCACTAAGAATGCGCAGATAATCATCACTTTTTGTTTCATCCCTTTTGAAAAATTCACAGGGAACCAATCTAATTTATCACTCAAGCGGAAAGTTTCTAATAATTTTTCAGCACGTTCAAAAGCCAAGTCAACAGAAATCCCGTAAGCTAAAGCTGTCACTTCAATATGTTCACGCAAAGTCAATTCTTCATATAAACTTGGTGTTTCTGGAATGAAACCAATTTTTCTACGATAGCCTTCTAAATCTTGTTGTAAAGTTAAGCCGTCTAATTCAATTTGTCCAGAATAAGGAGTCAAAAGTCCAATAATTTCTTGAATTGTTGTCGATTTTCCTGCCCCATTTAAACCAATGAGTCCAACTAACTCACCTTCTTTAATTTCAAAATTAAGGTCTTTTAAGACAGGATGCCCCAAATAGCCACCTGTTAGATTTGTTACTTTTAACATACATTCCTCTTTTCAATCTTATTCTATATTTATTATTGAAGTCATTCTTAAAATACGTTGCGCATAGCTCGGATTATCATCATCCTCGGCGATAACTTCTTTTAAGTCATCAAGATTATCTGTAATAATTCCATCTACTCCATTGAACATCTGTTCTCTCATATCCGTTTCGTCATTGACCGTCCAAGCAAAAACCATCTGCTCTCTTGCCTGAGCTTTATCCACAAAACTACTATTGAGTGTTGTGGCCTCCATGGTATAGGCCGACATCTTAGTTTGTGAGAAAAGTAAGTTGAACGGAAGGATGAAACTCACTTTAATCTTAGGATTAATTTTTTGTTCAATTAAAAGAGCATTATAATCTAAAGAATGAATCATAGCCTTATCTTTTAAAAGACGTGCACCATATTTTTTACTAAAATTTTCAACCATCTTTGGAGAATCAAATGGAGATACTTTAATCTCAACCAGTAATTTTTGGTTAACTTTTTCAGCAGCCGCTAAATAATCATCAAAACTTGGGATTAAAGCCTTTTTACCATTTTCCGAAACAACTGTATTCGTCAATTCTGCTAAGGTAAGTTTTTGTGGCGGAGTATCAATTCCAGCTAAATCTTTTAAAGTTGGATCATGGAAAACAACAAATTGATGGTCTTTTGTTTCCTGAATATCCATTTCAACATAATCTGGTTTTGATTTAGCCGTAGCTTGCATGGCTGGAATTGTATTTTGCACCCCATTTTCTTCATCAACTCCCCGATGTGAAATGGTTAAAGGGACAGTATCCATAAATCCTTCAACATAAGTCCAGCTCACTAAAGCAAAAATTAAAACAGCTAAAGTAGAAAAAATTATTTTATATTTTCTTCTAACTTTCGGAGATTTTTTTACTACTTCTGAAATTTCAAAGGCTTCCAAGTCAGCTTCTCTTATCAAGTAACTAAAAAGCATGACCAAACTCAAGGTAGATATAATAGAGCTTCCCAACCAAATCAAATCCAGTATTGACACTGCTCCCACAAGAGCAAAAGAAGTTTTATCCAAATAATCTTGGGCAAAGTAGCCGCCCATAAAAAGAAGCCCCTGCATTATTATACTAAATAAACCGATAAGTCCAAAATAAACAGATAGTCTGAAAAAATTTCTAACTCCTTTTGTTCGTTTTAAACTTTCTTTTATTGCTACTTTCAATGATTTACCTTTTAAAATCATCAGTGGAAGAGTCAAAATTAAACGGGTACTAATCCAAAATGTTATAGCATAAAATAGGAAAAAAATTAGCATATTTTGCCAACTTTTAAAGAAAAATTCAAATGTAAAAACAGGAATTTTAATTTTCGACAAAAGTGGCGTACTAAAAACATAACGTCCAAAAGGAATAATTAATAGAAAATAAAATACG
>PPYF01171987.1_pt1 | contig 20082 bp, 16 predicted proteins | sample 1559871 | NCBI WGS metagenome assembly PPYF01 (sample SAMN08240021, study PRJNA423297) | Human gut metagenome, whole genome shotgun sequencing project. | reverse complement strand
GCAGGAGTATGATGACAAGTGGCATCATGATGGTCTGGTAATGGATAAGTGGCTGATTCTGCAAGCCACCAGCCCGGCAGATGACGTGCTGGCGACGGTGCGCAAGCTGTTGAACCATCGCTCATTCAGTATGAATAACCCGAACCGCATTCGCTCGCTGATTGGCGCCTTTGCCGGCAGCAACCCGGCTGCGTTCCACGCAGAAGACGGCAGCGGCTACCAGTTCCTGGTCGAAATGTTGACCGAACTGAACAGCAAAAACCCGCAGGTGGCTTCGCGTCTGATTGAGCCGCTGATCCGCCTGAAACGCTATGATGCAAAACGTCAGGCGCTGATGCGTGCTGCGCTGGAGCAGTTGAAGGGGCTGGAGAATCTCTCCGGGGATCTGTACGAGAAGATTGCGAAAGCATTAGCCTGACTGTCACCCGGACGAGGCGTTAACGCTGACTCCGGGGCACACGATGCGGGTTCCCCGGCGTTGTTTCGCTTGGCCGGGCAACCTTAATACAAACAAAAACGCCGCTGGTTTTTCCCTGTGGCGTTTTTTTTATCAAACATGTGCGGTCTGTCGAGCTGCGCTTAACGTGGGAACCTGGATGTCTCGCCGGTGTAGCGCCTGCCAGAAGGTCTCCAGCGCGCTGTCCAGACGCGTGTGCAGATTTGGGCTGAACTGCGGCTTATGCTGATAGTCGGTGACCTGGCTGTCATCGGCAAACACCCCCTGCAAAATCTCCTGTGCTTTCAGCGCATTGAGAACCGGCTTAAGGGCATAATCGACCGCCAACATATGGGCAACGGTGCCGCCGGTCGCCAGCGGTAAAACGACTTTTCCTTCCAACGCACGCTCCGGCAGGAGATCGAGCAGCGCCTTTAACGCGCCGGCGAAAGAGGCTTTATAGACCGGCGTGGCGATGATTAAACCGTCTGCATGAGCCAGCTGTTCGGTCAGCGTTTGCAGTGCCGGGCTGTCGAAACGCGCGTGGAAGAGATCCTCCGGCGCAAAATTCTGCAAATGCCAGTGGAATACTTCAACATCCGCCGCGGAAAGTTTCTCACGTGCGTACTCCAGCAGAGCGCTGGAACGAGAGGGGAAACGCGGGCTTCCGGCTAAAGTAATGACGCGCATACTCACTCCTTATAACTAAAAATACACATTAATTTAAAATTGATAACATTTGTCTCAGTGTCTCAAAGGTCGTCAGGTGCGCGAAATACTTTTTCCAACGTAGGATTACCGGAAAATGCATATGGCGGGGGAGGTATATAAAGGAGAGAAGGAAAACGATTGCGCTTTTTTTGCCGCAGGTCAATTCCCTTTCTGTGCGAGATCGCACATAATACGCCCCCGGTTTGCACACCGGGAATCCAGGAGAGTTCATGTACTATCCCTTCGTTCGTAAAGCACTTTTTCAGCTCGATCCAGAGCGCGCTCATGAATTAACGTTTCAACAATTACGCCGTGTCACCGGTACGCCGCTGGAAGCCCTTGTGCGTCAGAAAGTACCGGAAAAGCCGGTTACCTGCATGGGGCTGACGTTCAAAAATCCCCTGGGTTTGGCTGCGGGTCTGGATAAAGACGGGGAATGTATTGATGCCCTGGGCGCCATGGGATTTGGCTCGATCGAGATCGGCACCGTCACGCCGCGCCCGCAGCCGGGTAACGATAAGCCGCGCCTGTTCCGCCTCGTTGACGCCGAAGGGTTGATTAACCGTATGGGCTTCAATAACCACGGCGTTGACAACCTGGTCGAAAACGTTAAAAAAGCGCATTTCGACGGTATTCTGGGGATTAATATCGGTAAGAATAAAGATACCCCTGTTGAGCATGGCAAAGATGACTATCTGATTTGTATGGAAAAAATCTATGCCTACGCCGGTTATATTGCGATTAATATCTCATCGCCAAATACCCCTGGCCTACGCACGCTGCAATATGGAGATGCACTCGACGATCTCCTTTCTGGTATTAAAAATAAACAATCTGAGCTGCAGGAAAAACACCATAAATATGTTCCTGTGGCGGTGAAGATCGCGCCGGATCTTTCTCATGAAGAGTTGATCCAGGTGGCCGACAGTTTAATCCGACATAATATTGATGGGGTCATTGCCACCAATACGACATTGGATCGTTCGCTGGTTCAAGGGATGAAACATTGTGATGAAACCGGTGGTTTAAGCGGTCGTCCATTACAATTAAAAAGTACCGAAATTATTCGTATGCTGTCGGCTGAATTAAAAGGCCAACTGCCTATTATTGGCGTCGGCGGTATCGATTCGGTGATGGCGGCCCGCGAGAAGATGGCGGCCGGTGCATCGCTGGTGCAGATTTATTCCGGTTTTATTTTTAAAGGCCCGCCGCTGATTAAAGAAATCGTCACCCACATCTAGTCTTTTTCTCGGTAATGTGATCCAGGGCTTTATTTCCGGCCCTGGTTGCTTTATATTTCCTCATTGTTGCTTATTTAAACATATTGGTCTTTTATTATTTAGGGCGACAATTAACGCAATGGAAGAACAAACGCTGCACGGGATGCAAAAATGATGGGGGAGAAAAATGCGAATTAAACCTGATGATAACTGGCGCTGGTATTATGATGAAGAGCACGATCGTATGATGCTCGATTTAGCCAACGGCATGTTGTTTCGCTCGCGTTTTGCTCGCCGCATGTTAACTCCCGATGCGTTTGAACCCACCGGATTTTGCGTGGATGACGCCGCGCTCTATTTCTCCTTTGAAGAAAAATGTCGCGATCTGCTGCTGTCTAAAGAGCATCGCGCCGAGCTGATTCTTAACGCCCTGGTGGCGATTCGTTTCCTGAAGCCCCAAATGCCGAAAAGCTGGCACTTCCGCGCCCATGATAATGGCTGGGTACCGGTGACCGGCGATGCGGCCAGCGTCTGGCTGAGCGATGACGATAGTCAGGTTAATTTACTGGTCGTTGAACCGGGTGAAAACGCTGCACTCTGTCTGCTGGCGCAGCCTGGGCTGGTATTGGCCGGGCGCACGATGCAACTCGGCGACCCGATCAAAATTATGAACGACAGGCTGCAACCCCAGCCGGGGCTGGACGGTTACAGCCTGGAGCAGGCGGTTTAACGGCTCAGTTTTAGCGCCGTTTTGGGAACACAGCTACAGCTCAAAATGGTGCCGTCGGTGCCTACCGCGCTTTTCTTCAACGGACTCACTTCTCCTTCGATCAGCGTCACGCGGCAGCTGCCGCACAGGCCCGCGCGGCAGGAGTAGGGTACGCGAATACCCTGCTGCTCAAGCTGCTCCAGTAAAATTTGCTGATTATTTCCGCTGAAGGTTTTCCCTTCCCACGCAATATCCACCAACGCATTTTGCTGAGCCTGAGGCGCGACGGTATCGTCGGTTTGCCCGGCGGTATAGACTTTTGCTGGCCCGGTGGTGAGGATTTCCACTTCATCACCCACGCGCACCACGCCGCTGTTACGGGCAATCAAATTCTGACCGAAATCGACGTCGCCGGTGGCCGGATCGGTACGGAACGACTGTAAGGTCCTTAGCGGCTCTCCGGCGGGGTGCTTTTGCCCTTTTTCCGGGCTGATGGTGGTAAAAATACAGCGGCTGCACGGTTTCACCACGTCAAAAACGACGTCGCCAATGCGAACGGTTTTCCAGCTATCTTCAGCCCAGGCTTCAACGCCGGTCACCACCAGGTTCGGGCGGAACTGTTCCATTCGCACGCCGGCTTTGCAGCGTTGTTGCAGGTCGCGTAACGAAGCTTCGTTAACCAACAGGAACGGAAAACCATCGGCGAAGGAGAGCGGCACCGCATCGTGGCGTTTAACGCGACGCGTGAGATCATCACCAAGCCAGCGCAGCTGAACGTCGCGTTTAAAGAACGGCGAAAGCCACTGATTAATGGCATCCGGCGCGATACGCGAGGTAAACTGATTGCCCCATACTTCGGTCGGCGAAGGCTGGCCGCTGAAATCAGCGAAGCGCACCAGCGCGCTGCTGCCGTCGGGCGCGGTAAGGTGTAACCCATCACGCAGGACCGACGGGGTAAAGCGCACCATTGCCGGGAATTGTCGGGCGGTAATAAAGGTGCCATCGGGTTCGGTGATCATAAAAATGCGGTCAAATGCCAGCCCGCTAATATCAGCAAAGGCGTGCGTAAGCCCAATTCCCCGCATCGATTTCACCGGATGTATAAAAAGTCGCGATAACGTAGCCACAACACTGTCCCTGAGTCGAAAATAAGCCTTTAACTTTATGACATGGGGCGCAGATTGGCTATAATGCGCAACAATTTTCTGCGAGTAAAAGTGACGATATGAATTCTCTGTTTGCCAGTACGGCCCGTGGGCTGGAAGAGCTGTTAAAAACTGAACTGGAAGGCCTGGGCGCCCAAGAGTGCCAGATTGCCCAGGGCGGCGTCCATTTCCAGGGCGACACGCAGCTTCTGTACAAAAGCCTGATGTGGAGCCGCCTGGCGTCGCGCATCATGATGCCGCTGGGAGAATGTAGCGTCTGGAGCGATCTCGATCTTTATTTGGGCGTACAGGCTATCGACTGGACGTCGATCTTTACCCCTGATGCGACCTTTGCGGTCAGCTTTGGTGGCCTGAACGATAGCATTCGTAACAGTCAGTACGGTGCATTGAAGGTAAAAGATGCGATTGTCGATGCTTTTACGCGTAAAAACCTGCCGCGTCCGAATGTCGATCGTGACAATCCCGATCTGCGTATTAACGTGCGTCTCAACAAAGAGACGGCCTATATTTCTCTCGATCTGAGCGGCGAAGGTCTGCATCTGCGCGGCTATCGCGATCGCACCGGTATGGCGCCGATCAAAGAGAACCTGGCGGCGGCTATCGTGATGCGTTCTGGCTGGGTGCCGGGGACGCCGCTGCTCGATCCGATGTGCGGTTCCGGTACGCTGCTGATTGAAGCGGCAATGTGGGCCACCGATCGCGCGCCAGGGCTGCATCGCGGCCACTGGGGCTTTAGCGGTTGGGCACAGCACGACGACGCGGTCTGGAAAGAAGTGAAGGCCGACGCGCAGACCCGCGCACGTGCCGGGCTGGCGGCGTATGAATCCCACTTCTACGGTTCCGACGTGGACAGCCGCGTGGTTGAACTGGCGCGCAGCAACGCCCGCCGCGCCGGGATTGGTGAGCTGATTACCTTTGAAGTGAAAGACGTGGCGCAGCTGAGCAATCCGTTGCCGAAGGGGCCATACGGCACCGTTATCAGCAACCCGCCGTACGGCGAACGTCTGGAAAGCGAACCGGCGCTGATTGCGATGCACAGCCTGCTGGGCCGCAATATGAAAAACCAGTTTGGCGGCTGGAACCTGTCGCTGTTCAGCGCCTCTCCGGAATTGCTGAGCTGCCTGCAGCTGCGTGCCGAACGTCAATTTAAGGCGAAAAACGGCCCGCTGGACTGCGTGCAGAAAAACTATCATCTGACCGAATCTACCGGTGAAAAACCGGCGTCACTGGCGGAAGACTATGCCAACCGTCTGCGTAAAAACCTGAAAAAGTTTGAAAAGTGGGCGAAACAGGAGGGGATCGAATGCTATCGCCTGTACGATGCCGACCTGCCGGAATACAACGTGGCCGTTGACCGCTATGCCGATTGGGTGGTGGTGCAGGAGTATGCGCCGCCGAAAACCGTCGACGCGAACAAAGCGCGTCAGCGTCTGTTTGATATCATCGCCGCCACCATTGCGGTGCTGGGGATCGCGCCGAACAAGCTGGTACTGAAAACCCGTGAGCGCCAGAAAGGCAAGAACCAGTATCAGAAGATGAACGAGAAGGGCGACTTCATGCAGGTGAGCGAATATAACGCGCGTCTGTGGGTCAACCTGACCGACTATCTGGATACCGGCCTGTTCCTCGATCACCGTATTGCCCGCCGTATGCTCGGCGAGATGAGCAAAGGCAAAGACTTCCTCAATCTGTTCTCCTACACCGGTAGCGCCAGCGTGCACGCCGGTCTTGGCGGCGCGCGCTCGACCACTACCGTCGATATGTCGCGTACCTACCTGGAGTGGGCGGAACGCAACCTGCGCCTGAACGGTCTGACCGGTCGCGCGCATCGCCTGATGCAGGCGGACGTGCTGGCATGGCTGCGTGATACCGACGAACAGTTTGACGTGATCTTTATCGATCCGCCGACTTTCTCTAACTCCAAGCGCATGGAAGATGCATTTGACGTCCAGCGCGATCACCTGCGTTTGATGAAGGATCTGAAGCGTCTGCTGCGTAAAGGCGGCACTATCATGTTCTCCAACAACAAACGCGGCTTCCGTATGGACCACGACGGCCTGGCAGAGCTGGGACTGAAAGCACAAGATATTACCCAAAAAACGCAGTCGCAGGATTTCGCCCGTAACCGTCAGATCCACAACTGCTGGCTGATTACCGCAGCCTGAAAGGAATAAAGAATGTCATTGATTAGTATGCATGGCGCCTGGCTGTCGTTCAGCGATGCGCCGCTTCTCGACAACGCCGAACTGCACATTGAAGATAATGAGCGTGTTTGTCTGGTCGGCCGTAACGGCGCGGGCAAATCCACGCTGATGAAAATCCTCAACCGTGAGCAGGGTCTTGATGATGGGCGTATTGTCTACGAACAAGACCTGGTCGTGGCGCGTCTGCAGCAGGACCCGCCGCGTAACGTGCAGGGCAGCGTATATGATTTCGTTGCCGAAGGTATTGAAGAACAGGCGGAGTATCTCAAGCGCTATCACGATATCTCGCACCTGGTGATCACCGATCCGAGCGATAAAAATTTGCAGGAGCTGGCGAAGGTTCAGGAACAGCTGGATCACCACGGCCTGTGGCAGCTTGAAAACCGCATCAACGAAGTGCTGGCGCAGCTGGGGCTGGAGCCGGACATGGAGCTGGCATCGCTGTCCGGCGGCTGGCTGCGTAAAGCGGCGCTGGGCCGCGCGCTGGTCAGCGCGCCGCGCGTGCTGCTGCTCGATGAACCGACGAACCACCTGGATATCGAAACCATCGACTGGCTGGAAGGTTTCCTGAAAACCTTTAAAGGCACGATTATCTTCATTTCGCACGACCGTTCGTTTATCCGCAATATGGCGACGCGTATTGTCGATCTCGATCGCGGTAAGCTGGTGACCTATCCGGGTAACTACGATCAGTACCTGATCGAGAAAGAAGAAGCGCTGCGCGTTGAAGAGCTGCAAAATGCCGAGTTCGATCGCAAGCTGGCGCAGGAAGAGGTGTGGATTCGCCAGGGCATTAAAGCGCGCCGTACCCGTAACGAAGGCCGCGTTCGCGCGCTGAAAGCGATGCGTAACGAACGCAGCGCCCGCCGCGAAGTCATGGGCAGTGCGAAGATGCAGGTGGAAGAGGCATCACGCTCCGGCAAAATTGTCTTTGAAATGGAAGACGTCAACTACCAGGTTGATGGCAAAGTGCTGGTGAAAGATTTCTCCGCTCAGGTACAGCGCGGCGATAAAATTGCGCTGATTGGGGCGAACGGTTGCGGTAAAACCACGCTGCTGAAGCTGATGCTGGGCCAGCTGCAGGCGGATAGCGGTCGTATTCACGTGGGTACCAAGCTGGAAGTCGCCTACTTCGATCAGCACCGTGCCGAGCTGGATCCGGACCGGACGGTGATGGATAACCTGGCGGAAGGTAAGCAGGAGGTGATGGTCAACGGTAAGCCGCGCCACGTGCTGGGCTATCTGCAGGACTTCTTGTTCCATCCAAAGCGGGCAATGACCCCGGTTCGCGCGCTGTCCGGCGGTGAACGTAACCGCCTGCTGCTGGCGCGTCTGTTCCTCAAGCCAAGTAATCTGTTGATTCTCGATGAACCGACCAACGACCTGGATGTTGAAACCCTTGAACTGCTGGAAGAGCTGATCGACGGTTATCAGGGCACGGTGCTGCTGGTGAGCCACGATCGTCAGTTTGTCGACAATACCGTCACCGAATGTTGGATCTTTGAAGGTGAAGGGCGCATTGGCCAGTATGTCGGCGGTTATCACGACGCGCGCGGTCAACAGTCTCAGTCGTTGGCGCAAAAGCAGACGAATGTGAAGAAAACGCCGGAAGTGGTTCAGGCAAAAGCAGAAACTGTCAAACGCGGCAGTAACAAACTAAGCTATAACCTGCAGCGCGAGCTGGAGCAGTTGCCGCAGAAGCTGGAAACGCTGGAGGCTGAGCTGGAAGCGTTACAAGCGCAGGTGGCTGACGCGGCATTCTTCAGCCAGCCGCACGATCACACGCAAAAAGTGTTGGCCGATCTGTCGAAAGCGGAGCAGGCTCTGGAAGAAGCGTTTGAACGATGGGAATATCTGGAAGCGTTGAAAAACGGCGCCTGATTGAGGACTTTTCATGTGCGATCAACATCATGCTGCGCAGCATATTCTGTGCTCTCAGTGCGACATGCTGGTGGCGTTGCCGCACCTTGAGCACCGACATAAGGCAACCTGTCCGCGCTGCGGAACAACGCTAACCACCGCCTGGGACGAGCCGAGACGCCGTCCCACCGCCTACGTACTGGTGGCGCTATTCATGCTGCTGCTGGCTAACCTTTTCCCGTTCATTAGTATGAACGTTGCGGGAGTGACCAGCCAGATTGAACTGCTGGAAATTCCCAGCGTCATGTTCTCGGAAGATTACGCCAGCCTCGGGACGTTTTTCCTGCTGTTTGTGCAACTGGTGCCGGCATTCTGTCTGATTACCATCCTGCTACTGGTGAACCGAGTGCCGATGCCAAATCGTCTGAAAGCGTTTCTGGCGCGCATTCTGTTCACGTTAAAAACGTGGGGGATGGCGGAAATCTTTCTCGCCGGGGTATTGGTGAGTTTTGTGAAATTGATGGCCTACGGCGATATTGGCGTGGGCAGCAGTTTTCTGCCCTGGTGTCTGTTTTGTTTACTTCAGCTTCGCACCTTCCAGTGCGTTGATCGGCGCTGGCTGTGGGACGATATTGCCCCGATGCCTGCGCTGGCGCAGCCGCTAAAGCCGGGAATCACCGGTATGCGTCAGGGGCTGCGCTCCTGTGCGTGTTGTACGGCAATTCTACCTGCCGAACAGCTCGAATGTCCGCGCTGTCACAGCAAAGGCCACGTCCGTCGTAAGAACAGCTTGCAGTGGACCATGGCGCTTCTGGTGACGTCTATCATCCTGTATCTCCCCGCGAATATTATGCCGATCATGATTACCGATCTGCTGGGCGATAAAATGCCGTCGACGATTATTGCTGGGGTGATTTTACTGTGGAGCGAAGGTTCATATCCGGTCGCGATGGTCATTTTTATCGCCAGCATCATGGTTCCAACGCTGAAGATGATCGCCATTGCCTGGCTGTGTCTGGACGCGAACGGCCTGAAACGGCGTCACCGTGACAGCGAGCGGATGCACCTAATCTACGAAGTGGTTGAATTTGTTGGCCGCTGGTCGATGATCGATGTGTTTGTCATCGCAGTGCTCTCCGCGCTGGTGCGCATTGGAGGGTTAATGAATATTTATCCGGCGATTGGCGCGCTGATGTTTGCGCTGGTTGTCATTATGACCATGTTCTCGGCAATGACGTTTGATCCTCGCCTGTCGTGGGATCGGGAACCTGAAGCAAGCCATGAGGAGTCGTAAAAGCATGGAAACCAAGAGTGGGGAGGCAAAAGTGCAGAAAGTGAAAAACTGGTCTCCCGTTTGGATCTTCCCGATTGTGACCGCGCTGATTGGCGCCTGGATCCTGTTCTATCACTATAGCCATCAGGGGCCAGAGGTGACGTTGATCACCACCAATGCGGAAGGGATTGAGGGCGGTAAAACCCGCATTAAAAGCCGTAGCGTAGACGTTGGTGTCGTAGAAAGCACTACGCTGACCGACGATCTGACCCACGTAGAAATTAAAGCGCGTCTGAACTCCGGAATGGAGAAGCTACTGCATAAAGACTCCGTTTTCTGGGTTGTTAAGCCGCAGGTCGGGCGTGAAGGCATTAGCGGCCTTGGCACCTTGCTCTCCGGAGCCTATGTGGAGCTTCAGCCGGGTAAAAAAGGGTCGGTGCTCAATCAGTATCAACTGCTGGACTCTCCGCCGCTGGCGCCGCCGGATGCGAAGGGTATCCGCGTGCTGCTCGACAGTAAAAAGGCCGGGCAGCTTAACCCCGGCGATCCAGTCTTGTTCCGCGGCTATCGCGTGGGGTCGGTGGAAACCAGTACCTTCGATCCGCAAACCCGCAGCATCAGCTATCAGCTGTTTATCAGCGCGCCAAACGATCGCCTGGTGACCAGTAACGTTCGTTTCTGGAAAGACAGCGGCGTGGCGGTGGATCTCACCTCCGCCGGGATGCGCGTTGAGATGGGGTCGCTGGCGACGCTGTTCAGCGGCGGCGTCAGCTTTGACGTGCCGGAAGGCGTCGATCTGGGTCAGCCGATAGCGGAAAAGACGGCGTTTAAGCTCTACGACGATCAAAAAAGCATTCAGGATTCGCTCTATACCCAGCATATCGACTATCTGATGTTCTTTAAGGATTCTATTCGTGGTCTGCAACCCGGCGCGCCGGTCGAGTTTCGTGGGATTCGCCTTGGTACCGTCGCTAAAGTGCCTTACTTCGTGCCGGGCCTGCGTCAGTCGATAACCGATGATTACCGTATCCCGGTGTTGATCCAGATTGAGCCGGAACGTCTCGCCGCCCAGTTTGGCGATAGTCCGGACGTGCGCGGTCATCTGCCGATGCTGATTGAACGCGGGCTGCGAGCGGCGCTGAAAACCGGTAACCTGGTGACCGGTGCGCTGTACGTTGATCTGGATTTCTATCCAAAAGAGCCGGCGATCGCGAAAATGAAAGAGTTTAGCGGTATGGGGATCATCCCAACCGTCAGCGGCGGTCTGGCGCAGATCCAGCAGCGTCTGATGGAGACGTTGGATAAGATCAACAATCTGCCGTTAACGCCAATGGTGCAGCAAGCGACTAATACGCTGTCTGAGAGCCAGAACACGATGCGCCGTCTGCAAACGACGCTGGATAATCTGAACAAGATTACCGCTAGTCAGTCCGCGCAGCAGCTGCCGGGCGACATGCAGAAAACGCTGCGTGAGCTGAATCGCAGCATGCAGGGCTTCCAGCCGGGCTCTGCGGCCTATAACAAGATGGTGGCCGATATGCAGCGTCTGGATCAGGTATTACGTGAACTGCAGCCGGTGCTGAAGACGCTCAACGAGAAGAGCAACGCGCTGGTATTCGAAGCGAAGGATAAAAAAGATCCAGAGCCTAAGAGGGCAAAATAATGAAAAAGTGGTTAGTCCTGGCTGCGGCCTGCCTGTTGGCGGCCTGTAGCACCACGGAAAATAAAACGTACTACCAGCTGCCGATAACGACCGGAACGGTACAAAACGGTGCCAGCACCAGCCAGCGTATGCTGTGGATAGAGCAGGTCAGTATTCCTGACTTCCTTGCGGGCAGCGGGGTGGTCTACCAGACCAGTGACGTTCAGTACGTGATTGCCAGTAACAATCTGTGGGCCAGCCCGTTGGACCAGCAGCTGCGGACGTCATTGGTTTCTAACCTGAGCAACCAGCTGCCGGGTTGGGTCGTGTCATCGCAACCGTTGGGCAGCGACCAGGATACGTTGAACGTGTCGGTGAGCGGATTCCACGGCCGCTATGACGGCAAAGTGGTGGTGAGCGGCGAATGGCTGCTCAATCATCAGGGGCAGTTGACCAAGCGTCCATTCCACATCGAACTGGCGCAGCAGCAGGATGGTTATGATGCGATGGTGAAAACTCTGGCCCAGGCCTGGAGCCAGGAAGCCGCGTCGATTGCGCGAACCATCAATCGTTAACCATAAGTAGAACGAATTGTTCTAAGGGCCGCTGTCGGTGCAAAACCGGCGGCGGTTTTTTTATGTCTGAGGTCAGCGCCTTACCTGTGCCGCCTCACATTTTTTGTACAAATGTTCTTCTGATTAGCTCACAAATATGACATTGGTATGAATTCTACGCATTGACGGGGCCATTTTTTAGCGGTATTCGTATTACGTGGCCTGCATATTTTGTAGCCACTGTTTTCTTTTCCACCAGACCAAGATATGAGGGAAACGAGGCATGAAGAGACAAAAGCGAGATCGCCTGGAGCGGGCACATCAGCGTGGATATCAGGCCGGAATTACCGGGCGTCCGAAAGAAATGTGTCCTTACCAGGCTATAAACCAAAGGTCTTACTGGCTGGGAGGCTGGCGAGAAGCCATGGAGGACAGGGCAGTTATTGCCTGACACTGTCTCTTTAAAAAGAAACCTCCGCATTGCGGAGGTTTCGCCTTTAGATTCATTACACCGATTTATCGCCAGCGGATTGCGGCGTTAAATGGGATCAGAATGCAGAAGTGTCCTGGAACAGGCCAACTTTGAGGTCGGTCGCGGAGTAGATCAGGCGACCATCAACCAGCACTTCGCCATCCGCCAGACCCATAATCAGACGACGGTTCACGACGCGCTTGAAGTGAATACGGTAGGTGACTTTTTTCGCGGTCGGCAGAACCTGACCGGTGAATTTTACTTCGCCTACGCCGAGCGCACGGCCTTTGCCTTCGCCGCCCAGCCAGCCGAGGTAGAAGCCGACTAACTGCCACATTGCATCCAGACCCAGGCAACCAGGCATTACCGGATCGCCGATAAAGTGGCAACCGAAGAACCACAGGTCCGGGTTGATATCCAGCTCGGCTTCAACGTAACCTTTGTCAAAATTGCCGCCGGTTTCGGTCATTTTCACGACACGATCCATCATCAGCATGCTAGGGGCCGGTAACTGCGGGCCTTTCGCGCCAAACAGTTCACCGCGACCAGAGGCAAGAAGGTCTTCTTTTGTATAAGATTCGCGTTTATCTACCATGTTTTCAGTAAGCCTTATTTTAAGTTCGGGACGCAGGATAGCTAACACGTGTACGCTGAACAAGTCCGATCAGTTGGAATTCGACCGGTTTAACCAACGTAACGGCCACGGATAGCGGTAGCGAGGCTCCTGCTGCGTGGCTTGTGCGATGCGTTCCTGAATAGTTTGCAACAGCGTCTGACCTTCGCCGTCCCAGTTGAGCTGCGTCAGAAGCGGCAGCGCATCGGTGACGTCATCAATGGCCCAGATGGAGAACTCTCCGGCTTCGACGGCTTCCTGCACCTCGGTGGCAAGGCTCAGATGGCGTACGTTGGCAGAAGGGATAATCACTCCCTGTTTGCCGGTCAGACCACGCTGGGCGCAGATAGCGAAGAAACCTTCAATTTTTTCGTTCAGCCCGCCAACCGGCTGAGCGCGACCAAATTGGTCAACGGAACCGGTCATGGCAATGCTCTGATTGATTGGCACGTTAGCCAATGCGCTAATCAGCGCGCACAGCTCGGCCATTGAGGCGCTATCGCCATCGACTTCGCTGTAAGACTGCTCAAAAGTGAGTGAGGCGGAGAAGGGGATCTGCTGATCCAGATCGAGCTCGGTCATCAGGAACGCCTGCATCAGCATCATGCCCTTGGCGTGAATATTACCGCCAAGTTCGGCCTTACGTTCAACGTCGGTGAATTCGCCATCGCCAATGTGTACGACGCAGCTAATGCGTGACGGTTCGCCAAACGGACGCGGGTGACCCGGGAAATCGATCACCGACAGGGCATTAATCTGGCCAATGCATTCGCCGTCAGTTTCAATCAGGATTTGCTCAAGCAGGATTTCATCCTGCATACGCTCGGCGAGGAAACCTTCACGCCACTGGCGTTGGGTGAGCATGGTTTTCAGCTGCTCGGCGTTGATAACGGCGTCAGGAGTAAACGGTGCGGCTTCACGCAGCTGGCGACCGATCCACAGCGGGCAGAGCGGCATGATCTCCTGGTCGCCGGTATAACGCGCGCCTTCCTGCATCAGCAACGGCCAGGCATCGGCGGTGAGGCCCGGCAGGGACTTCTCACGTGCCACCTGCCACACCCACTGACACCACTGACGAAGCGTCTCTTCATCGGCAAGCTGCAGGCTGTCTTCAAACTCGCTGTATAACGAGGATTCACTCAGCTCGGGTTCCATCTCCTGGAAGTCGGCCAGCGATTCGCGCTCGCCCACCAGGATGACCTTCAGGTTGATCGGCATGGAAGGAATGCTGACCGGCAGCGGACGGGCATCGTCGAAGGTCAGCCAGTCAAAGCGCTGCTGGAGCACCTGATTTTTTAAACGCATCCACAGCAGCGGCTGTGCCATCAGCGTGCGCAGCGGCAGCACGAGGATGCCGCCGTTGGCCTGATGCACCAGGCCGGGCTGTAAACTGATTTCGCCGTTAAACTGGCGCACGCAGCCAAAAAGCTGTTCGGCTTCAACCCAGTCGGCGAAGATAACAGGCCCCTGGCTGGCAAAAGCGTCGTCGGCGCTGCGCGCTGGCGTCATCGTGATCTTGCTACCGGTAACCTGATAATCGACGCCCGTCAGGGTCGATTCATCGCTATCGCGCAGAGCGCGTGTCGTTTGCGTCAGCAGGTGCAGATACTCTTTTTCTTCTGGCGCTTTGACCAGCAAGAAAGGGGAGACGCCCTGAGGATGTAGAAACTGCTCAAGCGCGTAATGTAAACGAGCCTGCAGCTCGCTGAATAAAGAGTCATTTTCTGAGGCTAAATCAGGCTGGGCAAATAGCGCCTGGAATGCTTCAGTCGCGGGGGCGAGAAAGCGCCGGGAAAGAGTATTTATAGTCAATGTCGCTATTTTTAGTCAGATGTAAAGTGCGTGATTATACCTGATGCCGCAGGGAAGCTCACGGAGAATACAGAAGTATCTTCTGCGGTGGCTTTTATCCCTATCACAGCTGCAGATTTCTTCTCAGCACATTGAGAAAAAACTGTTATCCTGAAAAGAGTTACACGGTCACACTGAGATCGCCATGAAATATCAACAACTGGAAAATCTTGAAAGCGGCTGGAAGTGGAAATACCTGGTGAAAAAACACCGGGAAGGCGAGCCTATCACCCGCTATATTGAAGCCAGCGCCGCGCAAGAGGCCGTCGATGTTTTGCTGACGCTGGAACATGAACCGGTTCAGGTTAATGACTGGATTGCCCAGCATATTAATCCGCAGCTGGTGAACCGTATGAAGCAGACGATACGTGCGCGCCGCAAACGCCATTTTAACGCCGAGCATCAGCACACGCGTAAGAAATCCATCGACCTGGAATTTGCGGTCTGGCAGCGGCTGGCAGGGCTGGCACAGCGTCGTGGTAAGACGCTCTCAGAGACGATCGTCCAACTAATTGAAGATGCAGAAAATAAAGAGAAGTACGCGAGTAAGATGTCCAGCCTGAAGCAGGACCTTGAGGCCATGCTAGGGAAAGAAAAATAGATTTAGCAGCGCTGAGGCTTGCTTCTGACGGCAGAAAAAGGCCAAAAAAAACCCCGCATTGCGGGGTTTTTTTATGAGACGAGAACTTAAGCCGCTGGCTGAGTTACAACGTCTTTAACGCCTTTAACTTCGATCTCTACGCGACGATCCGGTGCCAGGCAGTCGATCAGTGCAGCGCGAGCTTTCACGTTGTCACAGGTGTTGCCGGTAACCGGGTTGGATTCGCCCATGCCACGTGCAGAGATTTTGTCAGACGGGATACCTTTAGAGATCAGGTAATCAACAACGGACTGAGCACGTTTCTCGGACAGACCCTGGTTATAAGCGTCAGAACCGATGCGGTCAGTGAAGCCCAGAACAACAACGGAACCGTCTTTCGGATCCAGGTTGCTCAGCTGGGAGTACATCTGATCCAGAGCCTGTTTACCTTCCGGTTTCAGGGTTGCTTTGTTGAAGTTGAACAGAACATCAGACTTCAGAGTGAAGTGTTTGGTCTGTACTTCTGGAGCCGGAGCCGGAGCCGGTGCAACTACCGGAGCAGCAGCATCCTGCTGGCCGAAGCGGTAGGAAACGCCTACGCTCAGCATGCCGTTATCAGGACGTACGCCTACGCTGTTTGCGTCGCCGATGTTGTTAACCCATTGGTATTCCAGACGGGTTGCGATGTCACGAGTTACAGCCCACTCAACGCCGCCAGCGAATACTGGGGAAACGCCGGTGTCGTGATGATCGCCAGCTTTGTTGTTGCTGGAATCTGCACGCCATACCATACCACCCAGACGAGTGTAGATGTCCAGATCGTCAGTAACTGGGTAGCCCAGTTTAGCAGTCAGCTGAACGCCTTGAGCTTTCAGAGCGCCATTGGTCTGGCTGCCGGTGTATTCCATACGGCCCAGCCAATCGTAACCCATTTCGAAACCAACGTACGGGTTAACTTGGTAACCACCGAACGCGCCTGCGCCCAGCTGGCTGTTGTGGGTAGAACCGTTGTTGTTCAGGTCACTCTGGTACCAACCGGTGTCATGGTACTGGGACCAACCCAGTTTACCACCAGCATACCAGGTGTTGTCTTGCGGAGCGGCCTGCGCTACGGAAGCGAAGCCTGCCAGTGCCACTGCAATCGCGATAGCTGTCTTTTTCATTTTTTGCGCCTCGTTATCATCCAAAATTTGCCATGAAGTTCTAAATAGACTCACGGTTAAATCCTTCCACCGGGGGCGGGGCTTAGTTAAATACTTAGCAGAACTCTGCGGTGTTAAGCTGAGCACCCCTGGCGATGTAAAGTCTACAACGTCGTTGGAAACTTACAAGTGTGAACTCCGTCAGGCTTATGAAAAAAAAAGACTTGTATACGCAATATTTAACAAATGTGTCGAAAAAATAATCGACATAAAATTCGGGAAACCGCATCAGACCAGCATTCTGCCTGTAATCATTCAGAAAAACGGACAGATAAAAAAAATGCAAAAAAAATCCCAGGAAAATTCTTAATTTCGCTTAATGGTACAAATTCGAGTGAATTTTTAGCCCATTAAATTGTCCTGTTGGGTGTAATGCGGTCTGAACTGGTCGCATAATGAACACCATTGCGTTACCTTCCTCCGCAGCGCTTTGTAAACGAGCATGTTCTTCTACGGAAAGTTCTTCGCTCAGCCAGCCGATAACGACACTATAATTACCGGTACGTGATGCGCGAACCATTGAGTCGAGCATATCGCACGGCGACATCTGACGAAGCTGCATGACTTTTGTTAGCGGCAGGCCGGAAGCCTGCACCCACTGGCGGCTTAACTTCTGCTGCGGCGTGAGCCACAGCTGCCAGCGTGATTGCTGGCCTAACTGCTGTAACAATGGCAGCAGCAACAGTTGCGCCATCATCGGTTGATCTTCACGATAGAGCACTTCACTAATTAAGGCGGCAGGGGTGCTATTTACCGGAGTAAAAGCATGAGAAGCCGTTGTGGCGGCTGTGACAGAAGAACGATTTACGACACCAGAAGTATACATAGCTAATCCAACCTTGTGGGTTACTGTATGAATATACAGTACTACCCCAAAGTCTAAAGATCAACCTCATTTTCTGAAAGCATCTCGCAAAATTGCACAAGAAACACCCATGATGACAAATTCATCTTGCCGTCCCGGTAGAACTTCCCTATGTTGCTTGTTATATGAACAATTAATAAAATTAATGTATTCATGTCCATGATTATTAAGGATTAATCATGAAGATTATCTCTTATAAACGGATTTACCAATCTCAGGAATATTTCTCAGGATTGGGGAAGGTGAAGTCTCGGGCGCTGTTTGGTGGCTATAGTCTGGCCGTTGACAATACCGTCTTTGCTATGGTCGCAGAAGGTGAACTGTATCTGAGAGCGTGCGAAAAAAATGCCACGTATCAGGCCCAACACTCACCGCCACTGCTCACGGTACGCAAACGAGGGCATGCGCAGCAGCTTAACTATTTTCGCGTCGATGAACGGTTGTGGTCGAATAAATCTGAGCTGGTTTTGCTTGGTCAGTTCGCCCTTGAAGATGCGCAAAGTGAAAAGCGCCGACGAAGGCATTTACGGCTAAAAGATCTTCCCAATCTCTCTTTTCATATGGAACTGCTGCTGCATGAAGCGGGTATTAAAGATGTTCGTACGCTGCGAAATATGGGCTCGAAAACCGCGTGGATGCGGCTTCGACAGTTGCGTAAACAGCTGAGCGTGAATGTACTGTATTCGCTGGAGGGGGCTATCACCGGCGTCCATGCCGCGGCGCTCCCCGCGAAAACGCGCCAGGAGCTGGAAACCTGGGTGCAAAATTACACCCAGAAAAGGTGATTAGAGCATGACCTGCTTTTGCAGGCGGCAGATTTCAGGCAACAGCGAAATCATCAAGCCGATTTGTTGCAGGACCAATGGCTCTTTGCTGTCCGGGCGAGGATCGAGGTGATGGATCCTCGCCGCGAGCTCACGTAACGCCAGCTGAACCCGTTCTTCATCGGCGGGCAAATGGTGCAATGCGTCATCAACGTAGCAGACGGCATCGTCCAGAAGCGCCAGAATTTCTGCTGTCGTCAGCTTTTCACGATGGGCACCGAGCGCCGAGATATAGCTGGTTAGCGTGTGGTTCAGGCACAGCAAGCGAAACGCGGTTTCCCGCATCTCCGCGGTGACCTTCGGTTCGGTAGACATATTCGAAACCACCGAAGCCAGTTCTGCATCCCGATTATGCGCATCGCGGCGGGCGATACGGTAGGCCAGGCGATTATCGCGGCCCTGATGATACTGCTCGAGAATCGCATCCAGATAGCGGCAGTTGGCGTCCACTGCGCGCTCCAGGACGCGCGGCAGGTTACGGAATTTCCAGTCTGGCCAGATAAAGCTCACCGCCAGCCAGGCAATACCGCAGCCAATCAGCGTATCCACTACGCGCGGAAGCGCCACTTCGAATCCCTCACCAAGCAGGTTAAAGCACAGCAGGACGAGCAGGGTAATAAACATGGTGGCGTGAGCGTACTGGACGTTGCGAAACGCGAAGAACAGTACGCCGGTGACCACAATCAGTATCAGTTGGCCTTCCAGCGATGGCACTAGCCAGAGGATCGGCAAGCCCAACGCTACGCCGACCAGCGTACCAATAATACGCAGCGCCAGGCGATGGCGGGTGGCGTTGTAGTTCGGCTGACAGACGAACAGGCTGGTGAGCAAAATCCAGTAGCCGTGCTGTAACCCGGTAAACTGAATAAAGGCGTAGCCAACGCACAGCACCACCGACATGCGCACCGCGTGGCGGAACAGCGCTGACTCCGGCGACATGTTACGACTCAGGCGTGAAAGCATATCGTCGAAACCGTGCAGACTGTCATCAGCCAGCACATTCTCCGTTTCGCTGTTCGTTTGCGACGGCGTCTGTTCAGATTCAATGGTGGCCAACTGGGCATCAATAGCCCGCAGGTTATTGAGCAAAAAACCCAGCGCTTTCATCTGCTCCGGCGCGGTACCGCTAGCGCGAACGCGATCTAGCGCGGCGTCGAGATGGGTAAAAGCGCGTTCAAAACGGGCGTCATGCTGATACGGCGTCCGCAACAAAATAGCCTTAGCCAGATCCTGACAGGCGATAGACTGCATTGAGAGCAGGCGCTGGAAGCGAAACATCACGTCGCTGTAGCGGAACTGGTCGCGTAAGGCCTGATACTGTATATGCGATGAACTGGCCCGTTCGTGGATATCCTGAGCGACAAAATAGTAATGCAGCGTACGGCGGGTGCTTCGCTGGCCGCGATCGCCGCGCAGACGCGTTAATAAAGACGCTTTCGTCTGGTTAAGCGTCGCCACCAGTTGGCCGTTTGCCAGCGCCAGCTCATACAGCGGTGCCTGATTATCGTCGTCAAGATCCGGATCAAACAGGCGCGATTTCAGCTCCAGAAAGCGGGCAAGCTGTTCGTAGCTGCGGGCGAGGTTATCCTGTAACGGGCGGATGGGAAATATCAGGTGCCCGGTTAGCGTCAGGACGTTATACCACACGGCACCGGCAATCAGCAGCAGCGGCTGCTGATACCAGTGAGCGTAGAGCGATACGCCGAGCATCGTGTAAATGGCAATCAGCAGCGCGCCAAAGGCGATGGTGGCGTAGCGTTGCCCCAAGCCGCCCAGCAAAATAAACCCGATGGTCGAAACGGTGAGCCCCAACGCAAACAGCCACGGCCAGGGAAACAGCACTTCAACCGATGCTGAGGCGATAAAAAAGCAGATCAGGGTGATAACCAGGTTACGCAGC
>PPYF01671873.1_pt1 | contig 20099 bp, 20 predicted proteins | sample 1559871 | NCBI WGS metagenome assembly PPYF01 (sample SAMN08240021, study PRJNA423297) | Human gut metagenome, whole genome shotgun sequencing project. | reverse complement strand
TAAAATATTCTATCTTTTGTATTTAATAAGATAGTTAGTTTGTTATCTTCAAGGTATTGCGCTGTGAGGCGGAGGGTATAGCATTACCCGAATTCCATACAAGGTTCGGGTTCGCAAACGATGTCCTCTGATTCGATATGTTCTGCCACAGGTTCAGACAGAGTTTCTTCAACAGCTAAGCTGACAGCCCTATCCGCAAGCTGATACAGGAGTTTCGCCGTATTTATACACTGCTCACGGGTACGAGCTGTTTGCCTTAGATCTTTCATTACTGCCGTAACACATTCCTGCAAATTTCTTTGCTTAGCGGTTATTTTGCCTTTATCTGTGTACGGCTTGTACTCTGCTTTCAGCTTGGCTCTAAGCTTTGCAAACATATCCTTTTCACAGCTTTTATCAATAAAAAACGCCGAGCCTGCAAGCTCGGACTATCCTTAACGAAGAATTAAATTTTATGTATCACCCGTAAGCTCAATACCTTACGGGTTTCGTATTATATGTGCTTAAGGCTTTCAGTCTCAAATGTGTAATGGATCACAATCGTATTGCCGCAGGTTCTTGAATACTTTTCCGTTTTTTCATAAACCTCTATCCTGCGTATAAACACTCTCAGCAGTTCAGGAGTAAGCTTAGGCATTTCAATGTATTCCTTAGCTTTTGCTATAAACTTCTGAATGTACTGCTCACGTAGATCCATTTCAGATATTTTGTGCGATATAGATTCGAGTTCAAGACGAAGATGCGATTGTTCCTGTTCGTAACCGCTTGCAAGAATATCATAACGTTCCGGGGTAATACGCCCTGTGACCCTGTCCTCATACAGACAGCTAATGATATTGTCAAGCTGTTTTATTCTTGCAGTGATCTGCTCTTTCTCACGCTCGGCATTTATACACAATCTCCTTGCCTCGACCTCGCCGTTCTTAGCTGCCATTGCGTAAAACTTCTCAGGATTATCTCGGGCGAAGGCTGTGGCGGCTTTGAGATTTTCAAGTACGATTTGATCTAAAACTTGTTCTCTGATATGATGACAGGTGCAGTCGGTTGTACGCTTTTGGTAGCCTCCGCATATGAAGCTGTTTTTTTCAACAGCCTTTGTCTTTGCCCTCTGAAGATACAACCGCTTACCGCAGTCGCCGCAGTAAAGGTATCCTGCATATTTATCCATTTCTCCTTGTCTATCGGGACGTTTTCTTCCGTCAAAATGCTTTTGTACTAAATCAAAGGTTTTTCTGTCAACGATAGGTTCATGGGTGTTTTCAAAAATCAGAACGTTTTCCTCATCGTTTTTAATACGTTTTTTCAGCTTGTTGGACTTGGTATAGGTTTTAAAATTCACGGTATCGCCGCAGTAGACTCTGTTTGAAAGCATCAGTCGAACGGACTTCTGATCCCAATGATACGGTTTATCCGGATTCAATCTTCCCGTCCTGCGTCCTGTTTTTCTGAATGCGTAAACGCTTGGCGACATAACTTTCTGTGCACACAATTTATCACATATCTTCATTATTCCGATTCCGTCTGCATACATTTCAAAAATTCCTTTCACTATCGGCGCTGTTTCGGGATCTGGGATCAGCTGCTTAGGATCGTCGGGATTCTTCATGTATCCATATGCTATTACCGATCCAACACGCTCACCGCGCTCGCCCTTTGCACGCTGAACCGCTCTGATCTTTTTACTTGTATCCCTTGCAAAAAGATCGTTGAAATAATTGCGTATTCCCGCATAATCGTTTGTACCGTCGGCGCTGTCTACACCGTCGTTTACGGCGATAAAACGGACGTCATACTGCGGAAAGGTAACTTCCATAAGCATACCCGTCTGCAAATATTCTCTGCCAAGTCTCGACTGGTCTTTTACAATCACCGCAGAAACATTTCCGCTTTCCACTTCAATCATCATTTCCTTGAATGCCGGACGATTAAAACTTGCTCCGGAATATCCGTCGTCAACATAGAATTTACAGTTTAAGAAACCATGGTCATTCGCATATTTTTGCAGGATGAGTTTCTGATTTTCAATAGAGACCGACTCACCGTCCCTCATATCCTCCTGTGATAAACGGCAGTATAACGCAGTAATTTTTCGATTCGAATCAGACATATTTATCCATCCTTTCATAGTCTGTAAATTTTCAAACCGAATAGGATACAGCTACAATATATCACTATCCGGCTTGAAAGTCCAGAAAATTTTTTGATAATTTTATCTGCCGTTAATAAGATAAGCGAACAGTTCCGACACTTTTTGTGGCTTGTATCCTTCATCTGCTCTGGGACTAACGGATAAGATTTTGTAAGTTACTCCATCAATCACAGTTTCGATGTGCGAGTAATCATGTCGGCGTCGGTACTGATTTGAATCTGGTTTCTCCTCTATTTCTTTGTGAATATTCTGCATAAATCACTCTCCACTTCGTTGTCTTGATTGTTGTTATTCGTGTAAACAAATCAGTTCAGTCCTTTCATATTTAAATTTTGCGGTTCGTATTCGTTACGCACCATCTTAGCCTTGCTGAAAATCAACAGCGTTCTCGTAATCGATAATTCCATTGATCTTCCGTACTTCGTTTACGCACATAGCGTGTAAACTTTCTAGAGTTTCATCGTCAACATCATTGATAGCCGCAGTCATATGCGAGAGCTTTCCAAGCTCGACTGCGACCTTAAACATCAGACGGGCAAGCCGCTGTTCCGTACCTTTTATCTGCGCCTTGACCGTTTCTGTTATCATAGGGGATAGGTAGTTTACCTCCTGCTGCTGACGAAGATAGCCGATGTAAAACGTGACGGCTTTTTCAATGAACTCTGTTTTTGAAGCACAATTGTCGTCCTTGTACTCCTGCTCGATCTTTCTCATAGTTTCCGGCTGAAAATATACAGCCGTTTTTTCTTTTGCCATAATTCTACTTCTTTCTTATCACGACGCCGTTAATTATGCCGATTTCACGCACTTTTCTGACCTTTAGACCCCTGATTTCCGCTGAAAGCCGTATTTTGACTCCATGAGGCGACCGCCTAAAATATGCACAAGACCTGTGTGAAGACTGCGTATTTACGGCACATTTGCGGTCAGCTTTGCTGTCCGCTGTGAGCGTCATGGCGGCTTCAGACGCCATGACTTTAACCTGCAATGAAATATTTCACTTTCTTCGTCATGCGGCGAATCGGGAATTTGTGCATAACCAACATATCAAGTTCCCGATGTGCTTTTTAACTGATTTCAGAATTGCTCATTTATCCCTTCGTACACCGCTTACAATCGGCGTGTGTGGCTTATACCGTCTACGGTGGTATGTTTACCCTACTGCGAGTTGGGAGGGCAAATATCGCCGTTGTGTTGCGGTTAAAATTAATTACACTTTTTTTGATTATTGAACATCTCCATTCTTATTCGCAGAAGAGAAAAGGCGGATTGTCAATCAGCGAATCAATCCGCCGATTCTATTCGTCATTCATCACCAATCAATCTTTGATAACTACATATCATTCTTTCTTCTGCTATTAATAATATTAGTTAGTATTAATCCTTAAAGGCATAGCACTGTGACACGGAGGGTATCGCAATTATTATTTTTGTTTGCCCCACAACAGTACAGTTCCTGTCAGAAAATCTTGTCTGACTTAAGGACGTATTCCAAGCTTGGTTACGCTTCTGCTCCTCCTGAACGATCTTCGCTGTACTTCGCCGCTTGGTATCTCTCCTACGTGGGATTTTGTTGTCAAGATTTTTTTGCCTTCATACTGTAGCCGATGAAAAGATGCTTTTTATGCGTGTGTGAAAAAATTTTGTAGACTTGCACAAAATCTGAATGGATTATTTATAGAGTTCCCTCTCACTTGTATACGAAAAGGAGTCGCCGTTTTGACAACCCTTAATTCATAAAGTTTGTAGGCTTGAACAAAGTCGTAACAAATTTTTTGTAGAGTTTGCTCTCACTTGTATAGGGTAAGAAGTTGAGGTTTTACAACCATTTTGACAGCAATTCTTTAAAAGTTTGTATGATTATACAAATTCGGGGCGGACGATTTAGAGAGTTTGCATATTGGTTAGGTATCCCTATAGAAACCTTTTCCCAGTGAATCAGGGTGGTAGTTGGCTCGTTTATGAAGAGTTTTGCGTTGACAGTAACTCTGAAATGTTGACAGTAAAACTACCACTTGATTTCTACCGTCACACCTCGCAAAGCAAGGATTTTCAATGGTTTTCAGACTTTTAAAGCCAAACTGTTGACAGTAACTTCGCCCGAGGTTTTACTGTCACTACTGTCACGCTCACGGTCGTAATGAAGAATAATCAGTCTGCCGTTTCGTGTCCGCTTGTACAGAAAATCAATTCCATACTGTCTGAGCGTGTAACCGTTCTGAACCAAATCTCTTGTAACTCTGTTCGGATAGAATGTTTCATTTGAAATACTTTTCAGTGCGGTTACCAATTCTGAAGCCGTTCCTGTGAAATCAATCTTTTTCTGAATGTAAACATACAATGCGGCGAGAAAAATATTGTCTTTGCTTTTCGAAGCAGTTGGCTCATCTGTGACTATCCACTTTTTCAAATCGCTATCAAACTGCAAGCTTATTTCTGCGTTTTCAATATCACGACCTACGCAGTATGGCTTTGCATTTCGACTGCCACGCTTTGTTTCTACAATAACCATGCTTTCGTCAACGCATCCGCTGATTCCTGTCGAGCCCGAAATCATATTGAACGGATCGCTGTCCGAACACTTTCTTGTGTGATGAACAACTACGATTGCAATTTCAAGCTTGTCCGCAAGATTTTTTAGAACAGATAACTCTTTGTAGTCCGAGCCATAACCGTTATCGGTTGACTCACGAATCATTTGCAGAGTGTCAATGAACACAACTTTTAAATCGCTATGCTCTTTCTTAAAATTTTCAATCTGTTCTTCAAGTCCGCTGCCTATCGACTCAGACATAACAGTGAAGTGCAAGTTTTCTGTTGGCTCATCTGTTATCTCATACAATCTGTTTTGTATCCTCGCATAGCTGTCTTCCAAACACAGATAGAGGGCAGTTCCTTGAGCCGTTTCCTGACCTAAAACTTTTTCTCCTTTCGCTATCGACAAGCACATATCAAGTGCCAGCCATGACTTTCCCACTTTTGGTGCACCTGCTAAGATGTACAGACCTTGCGCAAGCAAGCCATCTACAACAAACTCGATAGGCTTGTACACAGTTGTCATGATTTCTTCGCAGGACTTTGAGTTGAATTTCTTCAAGTTATCAAGCCTCCTCTTCTTTTTTTCTTTTTACTTCTTTCCCACAACAATACAGTTCCTGTCAGAAAGCCTTGTTTGACTTAAAGACGTATTTCCAAGCCTGGTACGCTTCTGCTCCTCCTGCACGATCTTCGCTGTACTTCGCCGCTTGGTATCTCTCCTTCGTGGGATTCAATTGTCAAGATTCCTTTTCCTCATACTGTAGCCGACTAAACAAAGTGTTTGGGCAACTTCTGAAAAAAGTTTGTAGGTTTGCACAAGTTAGCTCATATGATTTCGGTTATTTTGACTACCACTGCTCTTCCGCTTGTATATGGGTAGAAGTCGCTGTTTTGATACCCCTTTATCTAAATGAATTCATAAAGTTTGTAGGGTTGAACAAAGTCGTAACGGATTATTTGTAGAGTTTGCTCTCACTTGTATAGGGTTAGAAGTTGAGGTTTTAACAACCTTTTTGGCAGAGTTTCTTTAAGATTTTGTATGATTGTCTAATAGACAGAGCAGTGATGACTTTTGTTTTTTGCATTATCACAACACGATGCGGTAGGACGTGAATCACGACCTACCGTAAAAAGTAAGGTGGTAAACATCTATGATCCGACACAGAAAAACCACTGCCGTGTTTTCCGACAGTGGTTCGAGAGAATGATTTTATTATGTTCAAAAAATGATATCTCTTGCCGTGAAGATTTACTAGGCTAAATAATTTGTCACAGCTTGCTTCTTTAAAACAGGAGCGGGGTAATCCCCTCGTACACCACAACAATCGGCGTGTGTCGCCCTTTTCCTCAGAGGATGGTATGTTTACTCTACTGCGAGTTAGGGACAAATATCTCCGTTACGCTGTGTACTTTCGAGAGCACCTTTCGTTGACAGTAACTCTGAAATTTTGACATTGAAACTCGTCTTTGATTTCTACCGTCACGCCTCACAAAGCAAAGATTTTTAAGAGTTTTTAAGCTTTTGAAGCAAGCTGATTGACCATAGAATTTTTATTGTCAGTACTATCACTCTGACGACCATAATGAAGAATAATCAGTCCGAAACCTCAAACTCATCTGAACTAAGATATGTTACTTCACTGTCCTTAAAATTATATTTCCAACTGTATGAATGTGACAATGTAGGTTTATAAATTAGCTCAAAGCAATCATCTGAACTCCAACTTATTTTCAGTTTCACGATAGCTTAACTTTTCTCTGTGCATTGTTTCCACTACTTTGATTTTGAATTCCGGTGTGTATCTTTTGTTCGGCTGTCCTTTTGGCATAAAAATGCCCCCTTTTGTTAGATTTTTATTGGTATATTTCTATTATACCACATTGTCTAACAAAAGGGGAGCATTTCAACCTTTGGCATCTTTGAGTTTCGATTATTTTATAATTAAAGGACGGTTCATCACAGATTTCGATGAGGCATTACAGGGTTACATGGTAAATTTACAACTATCGGTGGAGAGACGTTTTTAAGTTATTATTTAAAATGAGATCCCATGAAGAATGCCATTACATGTTGGAACAATGAAATCAGTTCTATCCTGTTTTATCAGCTCTATATCACGTTTACCACTATCTTTAACAGGAAAATTTTTGCGAATTTTGTATCCACAAGGAACAGCTTGCATAGACAATTTTTGCTGACAATTACTGTGAATTGTTGCGATAAGCTCGTCTTCAGATAATTTACATTTATCCCTTACTATTATGTGAGCAACAGGAATATCGTGACCGTTTGATGGAATACCTACAACCTCACAATCCGCAACATTCTTATTTTCTCTTATTGCAGCTTCAATGTCAAAACAATATATTTTCTCTCCTGATTTGGAAGTAAATGTGTCGCTTGCTCTGCCCAAAACAAATAGAAATCCATCTTCGTCGACGTAACCGATATCACCTGTTCGTCCCCACATAATCCCATTTTCATCTGTATAAAAAAATTCTTTTGTAGCTTGTGGATTTTTGTAGTATTCTTTCATACGTGCAGGGGAATCCACACGTATTTCCCCACGCTCGCCATACATCATTTTCTTATTTGTCAGAATATCAAATGTGGAGATATTTACACCTCTGATCGGATAACCTACTGAGCCATTCTTTCTATGTAATGGTGTATCGGTGGTAACTGTACTTCCCAATTCACACATCCCATACCCTTTTAATAGTTTTACCTTGCAGCCTGCATTCTGAAGAAATTCATTTATTTCTTTCTCAGAATCAGCGGATATATACTCTCCTCCTGTTATAGGTAGTGTTATGAAAGATAAGTCAATTTTTTTTAATTCAGGGTTTCTTGCAGCATAATGCCAAAGGGATGTTGCCCCTATTAGCATATTAGGTTTATATTGTTTTATGTCTTTAACAAATATCTTTTGATTATATAAAGGTTCAAGTATAACAATAATGCCAAAATATAGCGGCATTAATAAAGAAAGAACCAAGCCCGTTGATGCAAAGCATGGAATAATTTGTAAGAATTTATCACCTCGTTTATATGAAAAGTTTGGACTATCATAATGTATTATGGTTGAATTAATTCCTTTATTGGTAAGAACAATTCCTTTAGGGCGATTTGTTGTTCCAGAAGAATTCACCATAACAAGCGGCATATCATTTTCATACATAGCGTCAGTTGTTTTATTAGTGTTCTTTCCTTCAGAAATAAAAGTACGCCATCGTACTATTTTATCTGAATATGGTATGTGTTTTTTCGTTTTCACTGAAGCAACCATTTTAGTAACCGCAGGCATTTCATCAAAAGCTGAAATGATAACAATTTTCTTTATGCATAATTTAGGAAGTATTGGCTGTATTCTATCAAACAGTTGGTCAAGCACAAACATAATTTCAGCATCAGTTTCATTTACTCGATCTATGATTTGTTCATGCGTAAATATTGGATTTATCATGTTCGCAACTGCACCAATACGGCATATGGCAAATAGTGAATATACTAATTCAGGTGAAGAACTAGTAAACATTATAACGTTATCACTCTTTTTTACTCGATTAGCGATTAATGCAGCTTTCGTTAATTCAATTTTTTCAAACATTGTTTTATATGTTATTTTCTTTTTAAAGTATTCAAGGGCAGTGTCCGTAAAGTGGTCACAGTTATTTTCATAAATAAGTTCATATACAGTCTTTTCAGGAACAGGAGTGCTAAGTTCTTCCTCACTAAAATATTTAAGCCATGGTTTATCAATGCTAGGAAATCCAGTTAGATTGTTTTCATAATTCATGTTTATTTTTTTCCTTTCATATGAGATTAATTTATACGTTTACAAGTTCTAGCAAAAAAACTCCTGCTTATGGAATGTTCAGAATAAAAGAGAGTTTTTCAATTGATTACAAACCAAATTTGCAATTAGAAAATATGTTTGAAAAGATTGCTTTCAGGCGAAATATATTCAAGAGATTCTTTTGTTTAGATTTGTATTTATGAAAATACAGTCAAATGGTGTTTTCTTAATGTTAACACCTTTATTATACCACTTTTTTCTTTGTTTTACAAGGTGTACGGTGTTAATTTGGCAAAAAGAATTACGTGCTTACTAAATTATGTTTGTATTTGGTATATGTGTATATTGCACTTTTATGTCATTATATGAGTTTTAATTACATTTTCTTGACAATCTCATTTTATTTATGATATAATATAATCATATACAGAGATTTTTATACGGAAAAAATTATTTCTTTTCAACAAACATTTAAAATGTGCATTAAATGGTCTAATTGACTGTTTTTATGCATTGTTTAATTTAAAAATAAACCAATTGAGATAATATTAGATTTTTTTGATATTGAAAAATTATATATGATTAGGGAAGTGTAATAAATGCCTGATGGGAATAAATTGTTTAGAAATCAATTTTATGAGATCTGTAAAACACAAAAAAAGAAAACTGCAATAACGTATATAAAGAAAGATCAAACTTTAGTTGAATGTTCTTATGAACAAATGAAAGATAGAGTCGAAAATATCATCGAAAAATATACAGATATCGGAATTAATAATGGAGATCGTGTAGTTGTGTTAATACCATTGAGTGATAATGTATATTTGGACATTCTGGCATTAGCGTGTATAGGAGCAACGGCGGTTATTTTAGATTTTAATTTGCATAAATCAGAACTTTTTAGAATAATTGATGACTCAGATCCAGCTTGTATAATTACAACAGAAGATATTTTTACTGAAAAATTGCAAGAAATTGATCTGCCTATTTTAGAAAGTTCTGACGAGTGTCACTTTCTAAAAAAGCGGGTATTAGAGCATACTAAAGATCCTAATTATGATGCGATAGCAATATTATATTCTTCAGGTACTACTAGTCAAGCCAAAGGTGTTGTAATAGGTTATGAACAGGAAATAAATGCATTTAATCGTTTATACAAGGTTATTGGTAGTAATAATGTAAATTATCTAATGTTGTTTCCAACATCTCATATCTCTGGTCTTACCAGCTTTCTTGTTGTTCTTATGAGAGGCGGTTCTTTAGCGGTATTAGAAGAATCATCAGCAATTCAACTAATGAATGGTTTTCAAATTTATAAGCCTAATTGTTTTGGAATGGTTCCTAAAATATGGGATACATACAAGGGCAAAATTGAAGATTCAATAAAGCAAAAAGGTGTATTGCGTGCGAAAATTATTAACGGTATGATTAAATGTTGCGGTACGCTTCGCTATTATACAGGAATTAATTTGGGAAGAAAATTTTTTCATAGCATCAATAAACAAGTATTTGGCGGACGGCTTCAACAAATATATTCTGGCGGTGGAAAGACTAATCCTGATACATCACGTTTTTTCTGGAATTTAGGATACGACTTTTTTGACTTTTATGCATCAACAGAAGCCAACATACCGATAGTTGTTACCGACGGAATTAAATACATGAAAAGTATTGGAAATATTAACGAAGATCCAAATTCTAGTGTGAGAATATCCAATCCAGATAATAATGGAGTTGGTGAGATCCAAGTAAAAAGCAATATGCTGATGTTGGAGTATTTTCATTCGCCAGAATTAACGCAAAGTGCATTTGATGGCGAATATTTCAAAACTGGTGATTACGGCAGAATAGAAAATGAAGAACTTTATATTACAGGACGAATTAAGGAAAGCATTCATCTATCTAATGGAGAAAAAGTATCGCCTGAAGATATTGAAAATAGTTACAAAGAAACAGTAGGTCAAGAAATTGAATTTGCAGTAACAGGTATAAAATCAGATGATGGATATGACGAAGTTTATGTCTTTGCTGTTGGAAAGTCGGGACAATTTGATGAAATATTCCAACAGGTCAAACAAACTGTCAATGCTAATTATAGGTATAAAAAAATCATTTATGTTGACGAGTTGCCAAAAACGTCAGTGGGAAAAGTTAAACGATATAAATTGAGTACATTGGTAGACAAAGAAACAAACTCAGGAAGTATAGGCTCTGTTTTAGAAGACAATGTAAATAATATTGAAAGTATAGAAAATTGGCTTTGCCATGCTTTGTCAAAATATACCGATTGCAATATTACAAAAGATAAAAAAATAAGTTCTGATTTAGGTATTGACTCTTTAAGTATGTTTGAACTATGTGTTGATATAGACAATAAATTTAAAATCTGTGCAGAAAATTTTATAAGTCAAGATTTAACAATAACAGAACTAGCCAAGTTAATATCAGGACAAAATAAGAAGAATGATGATAACAAATATTCAAATAATAGTATTTATCCAGTTCCTAAAGATAAAAAATTGGAAAGAAGATTACAATCGTGGATTAGATTTGTGAAATTTATTTATAGAATTGAGATAACTGGAATAGAGAATGTGCCTAGTAAAGGCAATTACATTATATGCTCTAATCACGAAAGCTATTTTGATCCATTGTGGATTTTGGCAGCTTTAGGTGAACAAATTAGTTTAAAAGAAGTATGTTGTATGGCTGCCAAACATACTATGAATGGGAAAATATCCAAAAAGCTTTTTGATGCGTTAGGTGGAATACCTGTTGATCGTGAAGGTAATACAATTCCTGCTATGAATAACGCAAAAAGATGCCTAGGTTCTGGTAGAGTGATGATAATTTTCCCAGAAGGTGCTAGATCTAGAGATGGAACAATGCTTCCATTTAAAAATGGTGCAGCACAACTTGCACTTGATACGAATACAAAAATCTTACCAATTGAAATAGAAGGTGGTTTTGAAACTTTTCCGAGGTGGATAAAGTATCCTCGTCTTTTCGATTGGAAACATTTAAAAAAATATACTATAAAAATAAAAATTGGAAGTCTGATAGACCCATCAGATAAATCTGTTTTTAATATAACAAATCAGATAAGGCAGGAAATAATTGATATGCATAATATAAAGGAGAAAGTTTTATGATAATAGGTGTAGATTGTGACGGAGTACTTGTTGATATTGGAAGTTATCAATTAAAATATAGTAAGCCATATTTTAAGAAAAAATACAATAAAGATATTGTTAATCCTGATAAATTTGATATAGAACAGATATATGACTGTACACATAAAGAAAGAGAAATATTTTGGCAAAAGTACATATGGGGATACTGCTTAACAGAACCAGCTTTCAAAAATGCATCAGAAGTATTGCTAAAGCTTCACGAAGAGGAAAACAAAATAGTTATTATTACCGGAAGGGCACACACTACTGAACAAGGTATAACAGGAAAACTTTTTAGAAAAATGTTGACATATTGGCTTAAAAAGAACAAGATATATTATGACGAAATATATTATTGTTCTGAAAAGGAAAGTTCCGTAGATAAATATGATATTTGCCAAAAACTAAAAACCGATGTAATGATAGATGATTCACCAGAAAATCTTGAAGCAATAAAAGATATTTCAAAAGTGTTTTGTTTTACTGCTGCGTGGAATAAAAATTTTGAATGTGAAAATATGGTTAGAGTAAACAACTGGGATGAAATTTATTCCGCAATCCATAGTCTGTAAAAATTCAGTCAACTGTGGTAGAATACAAATAACACAGTTGACTCATTTTTTATGGCAAGAAGAACATCATTGCAGAGCCTAATAATTGAGACTTTTAATCATGGTTCTATCAAATAAACATATAATCTGGAGGATTTTGCAGGGCTTTTTAAAGACTCATAAATACAATGATAATAACTGTGATATTTTATCCTACTAACGATAGCTAAAAACATAACGAACGGCTTTTACAGGTGTGCATTTGTATTATAATAGGTCTTTACTTTCATAGCAGGACACCGATTTTGATACAATGCGTATCTTGATTGTTCCCGCCTAATAACATACCGCCCCTAAATAAAAGATCCCCAAGCTGCGGTTCGAGGATTACTCATGTTGCTTTACAGATTTTCTGCACAGATATATTCCACGGCAGCAGTTCCTCAATGATATCCGGATTGGTCAGAAACTCCATGCTCGGAAGAACTGTCAGCAACAATTCAAAGTATTTGAACACATCAAGCCTGTTCGCTTTTGCTGTCTCAACGATGCTGTATATATCAGCGCTGGCTTTTGCTCCGTTCGGAGTATCACTGAACAGCCAGTTCTTTCTGCCTACAGTAAACGGCCTGATCGCATTTTCCGCTGCGTTGTTTGAAATAGCACAGTCGCCGTTTTTGAAATAATTCCCGAGATACTCTCTGCGCTTGAATGCATACTCAAAAGCCTTTCCGAGCTGCGTTTTCGGAAGAACTGTAGGTGCGACTTTTTCAGCCCATGACCAGAAAGCCTCAAACACGGGTTTTTCCTGTGTCAGACGCTCTTTAAAACGTTCTTCTGTTGTCAGCTTATCAAGCTCGGACTCTATCGCAAAAAGCTTGTCACAAAAGTCTCTTGCCGTCTTAGCTATGCTGTCTTCGCTGTCCACAATAATCGCTTCATGGAACTTTCGCCTGACGTGAGCCCAGCAATTGCAGTGCGTGACCTTGGTCAGCTTGTTGTAGCCTGCATAGCCGTCGGTGTGCACAAAGCCATCGTAGTCTCCAAGATACTTCTTTGGCACATCTCCCGACCTTGACTTGTTGTAGTCATAGATCACGATCTGCCTGTCCGAATGCTTGCCGGTGCGGTATACCCACATATATTGCTTGCTTTCGGAGGAAACGTTTCTTTCCTTGAGGACCTTGACGTATGTTTCATCGCAATGAAGGATTTTTTCTTTCAGCATCTCAGTTTTGAGTCTTGCCACAAATTTGCTGAAATAATCCTCACTGCATCTGATGATCCAGTTTGCCATAGTTGTTCTGCTGAGCGCGTATCCAAGACGTTCCCAGTCCTTTTCCTGACGGTACAGCGGAACAGCATTGACGTACTTTTGGTATATCACCCACGCAGCCGTTGACGCAGACGCAAGCGAATGTGGCAAAACAGGTGCCGGCACAAATCCGTGAAGAAAAACAGGCATATTCTTTTTCTCGCACTTTTTGCAGCCATAAGTATTGCTGTAATACTTCTTTACAACCAGCTTTGCAGGTATCAGTTCAACTTCCTCACGGACATATTTTTTGCCAACGACCTTCATCTTACTTCCGCAGCGAGGACATATCTGCTCATTTTCGGGGATAGTGCAGGTGATGACCTCGGTCTCGATGTTCTTTATGATCTCATCACGTTTTGTCTTTGCACTTTTTCTGACATAACCCTTGACATCTTTCTTTACAGGCTCTTCCGTTTTCTCTGCATATTCCTGTTCGGCCTCGTTGAAGAAAGATTGCTGATCTTCACATTCGGTTCGCTCGCTTTATGCTCCGAATATTTTATGCTTAGAGAGTATCAGTGCTTCAAGGAAGATATGATTATCTTTTCTGAGACATTCATTTTCGACCTCTAATTTGTCGATCTTTTTATCACGCTTTCTGATTTCTTTTTCAAGTACAGCGATATATTCTGCATCTGTCATATTACCTTTCTCTATCACTGCACTCGCCTCCAAAAGTAAGATATCACTGTATATATTTTACCATAAAAAGCCCGAAAAGTCTATAAAGATCAGACCTTTCGGGCATAAAATATATATCAACAAATATGTTCATTTTTTTCTGTTGAAAACTCAGCACACTTTTCCTTTCTTTGCAGGTTTGATGGCTGTTTTTTGATCTATCGAAAGACCTTCCATCAGCCAGCGAAATTCTTTCTGAGTTATCAACTTAGCCTCATTTGAATCTCTCGGCCATTTGTATTTTCCGCTTTCAAGACGTTTATACATCAGGACGAATCCGTCTTCTTCCCAGATCAGAGCTTTGATGCGGTCACATCGTTTCCCGCAGAACAGAAAGAGGCTTCCTGAAAAAACATCGAGTCCAAAATTCTGCTGCACGATAGCCGCAAGTCCGTCTATTGCTTTGCGCATATCGGTATATCAGCATACGATGTAGATATGTTTCGCATGGCTCACATCACCTATCATCGAAGAACTCCCAGCAGCCGTTTCAGAGTGTCCTCATTGAAATCATCGGGAAGACTGACGACTACGTTTCCTACGGACAAAGATATCTGTTCGTGTGATACTGCGATTTCCGGTTCAGTATTTACCGGAACGATCTCATGTTTTTCAACTTCGCCGCACAAAGCCTTACGCACCCGATTCAGGCGGTAGTAATAGGTTTTCTGATTTATGCCATTCTGTCTGCACCACTGTGAAACGTTCAAGCCGCTTTCATTTCTTTGCCTGACCATTTCAGCCCATTGCTTTAGTCTGACTTCGTTCTTTATCCTTGCTATTTCGTTCATTCTGATCAACTCCGGTTCGACTTACTTAGATAATTCTAGTTTACTCTATTTGGAGTTGGCTGGGTAGGGTGGTGGGTTGTTGGGCAGGGACGATCAAAATCTCCAGTTGGTAATCCAACATATAAAATCTCATGAGCAAAAACAGAATTATCAGTGACCAGCACCTGTATTCTTTGAACAGTCATTACATAATATCTTGATATTACTATTTCATAATCACTATGGGTAAACCTTAATCGTTCCGTTTTATAGTTAAAGGGAACGTTAATTAACAAGATCAAGGATAAAAATAATGAAATAATAGCTTTACATGAGTATTTAAAAATTTTGCTTTTATTTTTGGATAAATGAAGAAAAACAGAAACTACTGATGTCAAAAACAAGACTACTGTGCAAAGCGAAACAATGAAAAATTTTGGAATGATTTTAATGCTTATATGAAACAAAAACTCAAAAATCAAATTCAAAGCAACAACTAAAATTGTTGCTATTTCTATTCTTCTTATTATTTTCATAAATTCTCACAATATATAATTTTACAGAAATTTATATTAAATAATTTCTGCTATCCGAAAAATAACGCCATGTGCAAAAGCAAATCATACATTATCCTCAAAACCATACGAAGTGATTTCATAAAAACAATGTGCTAATATTGTTGGAAATGAATATCTGCGCAGTGTTTCCTCATCAATAGTATAATTTAAAAAATCCGCATAAGGCGATGATGCTATCGAATAAATTGTTTTTGAAGATAACTCGTAGGCACTTACATCAAAATCAATTGTTGAATCATTCTCGTCAAATATTTCAAGTTTTCTAATATCATCATTTTCGTTTTGAATGTATGCCGTAATAAATATACATAGTTTTTGCCCGTTATATGTCGGATTCATATTAAGTAAATCAAAGAACAAATCTTTATAAAGATCTATATACTTATTGCCATAATGTAGCTTAATTTTTGATATAACATCTTCAGGACTTGTCTTTTTTAATATTTCATATATTCTCATTTATGTGTTTTTTCGAAAACCTCCCAAAATATCTCTCCATTTTCTGTTTTATTACCAAGTAGCCTATAGGCTCCTCCTTTTCCCATAACTTTAACCTCATACATAAATCCTTTTATGCCTTTTCCACTAAGCTTTTTTATTCCCATTGTACCTTCTTTCGTCGCTTGCTTTACCATAGATTTAAGAAATTTTTTTACAACTCCTTCATCACATTTTTCAAGCATTTCTTTTTTAGCTTTTTTCGAAATAAGTTTCCATGCATCATCTGGAGATGGCTCAAGTATACCTGCAATGAACATTATTGAATGAAATACTTTTTCATCGCTTATGCTAATAGAAGGATTATACTTATTAACTTCGCTTAACCAATAATCTCGTTCCGCAGCACTGACATCTCCGCCTAAAAACCAGGCAAATTCATCAGACGCTGCACCTGAAATTGATTTTGCAATATCTAATATTCTTCCTTTTCCAGAAGACATAATATCTCGTATTTCATCAGCCCTATTAGCAATATCTATTTTATCAGTATCAGTAACTGCTAAGTGCCATGCCAGTTCCAGTTTTAAAAGTTCGACTTGAACAGTAGTAGAAAACTTTTCATCTGACGCTGTCCATATACCCGTGCATAAATAAGGATCACATGGTTTTGAATCATTGACATCTAATATACCATCCCCATCCGTATCCCCATTATTAGGATCGGAGCTATACTTGAAAACAACGGTAGAATACGTGATATATCCGCCGTCCGTAATATCGTGAAATAAACAATCTGAAAAATAACTATTCTCGAAATTAACATTTTCAAACATAACAGATTCAAATTTGCATTTTTCAAAATTGTTTCCACATATTAATGAATCAAAAAAGGAGATAGAACTAAGATTAATATCATTAAACTCATTTCTTATAAAATTAGTATGGCAAATACTGCAATTAGATAATGATGAATACCCAAATTTATTTTTACCAATACGAGCAGTTGAAAAAGTACAATAATCCAATTGGCTTTCGAAAATCATTGAATCATATAGTTCAAAATTGCTATGATTTACTTTAAAAAAATTACAATCTGCAACATAAATAGATTCGTAATGAGGTTCACTAAGATAAGAAAATGATTTATTTTCGTAATTCCTAAACATATAGCATCTCCATTAATAGTACCACAAGATATACTCAGAATATCCCATTTCTTCCAATGCAGCTTTAAGTTCAAACAAATGCTCATTTGTTAAACCAACAGTATCTATTATTACATAATAACCTTTCTTGATTTCTTTTGTAACATCCGCCGTTGCGTTTTGTAATTTAAATGCGCCTTTTCTTGGAGCGGTTTGACCATTTGGATATGAGCGAAAGCTTTTTATATCATATTTTTTATTTGTTGAAGTATCAATATAATCTGCTTGTTACAATTTTAATACAAGTTGGTAATACTATCTTCTTATACGCAATATTTTCTAATTGAATAGTTTTTATCAACTTATGATATGTCATTCCCAACTTATATTCGCCTACTCTATTACCTGGAATAATTTTAATATCCATATAAATTCCTCGTTTTACTGCTCGACCCTAAAATTCTTGATTGTTGCCGATAACTATGTGCAGATAATGACACAATCGTTATTTTTATTTATGTCAATAACTCTTAAAAGCTGCTCTGCGGTATCCGGAAGCTTATGTTTTAGTGCCGTGAAATTAAACAGGGCAATGATTTTGTAGTCACTTAAATCCAGAATATCAGCAAAAGCGTCCATATTTTCTCCATACCAATAAGGTAGATGAAAAGCGTATCTCAGGTACTTGTGAAGCTTTGAAGCCGTGTTGATGTCGTTAAAGTCAACGCAGAGTTTGTTTGCGGCACTACTGTAAATGAGCATAAGTTTTAGCGGCAAGTCGGTACATTCTGTCAGACAGTTCAGGGTGGCATTACGCAGTTTGCTTTCAAAACGCATTGCAAGCATCTTTTTTAGGTTGTCTATATCCCCTTTATTTTCACAATTGCAGTTTTGTATTTTAACTATCATATCGCTGTCAAATGCGTCTATCTGGCCTTCTTCAATTGCTTCAAACGTCCAATTTACAAAGTCATCACAAGAAATGTAGTCATTTAACACTGCATATATATAAGAAATCGCTTTCATAATTTGATATCTCCTCAATATGTACAAATATAGAAAAAAGTTTTATAATGATTAAACGTGCCATAAATCAAACCATCGTTAGAATATAGTATTCTATATCCTGGATTTTTAATATTGGATCTTTTCATGGTATAGTCTACTCCAACGTCAGCTTCATACCAAACTCGATTCGCTTTGGTTGGTAAAAGATTATTTCTGTTTTCAAATATATTGCCGCCTAACTTTTTGCCTGGTGCAAAATTGTTAAGAGATTTTCCCTCTTTCCAACCTAATTGTTTAGCTTGCTCTTTAGTAATATAATCTTTAGGCAGTTCTCCAGTGTTTCTCAACTGTCTGAATAAACATAATATTCCGTATCGTTTGAATCAAGCTGATTTGTAAGCATATTTCCACATCGACATACAAATCTCATATTTAGTTCTCCTATAAATTATATATTTTTAGTAGCTGCATATTCCGCATACAACATTCAAAATTGCCGAAAACAGGGCGTTTGTGACCTCGGTGTATTGGTGCTGGGGGATATTTTTATCCTCGCATATCGCCGCAACTTCGTCGTTCCAGCTTCCCATTCCTGCGAAAACGCAGGCGGACAAAGCGCCGTTCAGCACGTTGTCAAGGCGGTCGGTATCATTCAAAAGACGGTGGGCTTCTTGAAAATCTTCTTCAAAGCCGTGATAGCCGATAGTATCGCAAAGCTTTTGTGCGCTTTGTATCGCATTTTTTAGATCGAATATACATTGTTTGATATCGGGACTGCTTGGGCAGACCTTGTAAAAAAGCGCTTTCTTCACTCCGCTTATCTCACGGTATGTTACATACCAATGGGTGTCTTGCCAAACTCTTTTGATCGTCCAAATGCTCTGTTTGCTTTTGAATTTTGTTTCAAGAAAGCAAATCTTATCAAACTCAAATGCGCTTTCGGGCAAGGCAAGTTGATCGCCATTTCGGGCTATCGAAACGCCCTGCAAACCACGGCTTTTAAGTTTTTGACAAAAATGTGCAGGGGAAAATATCGTCTCGCCGTCAGCAAAAATAAACCTGGTCTTGTAAAGGTCATCGCAGGCAGGCGAGGGTGTGTTCGTGCTGTTTGTGCAGGACGTTTTTATGATATCGTAAATTTGTATCTCGAAATTTAAAAGCTGTTTCAATGTTGTTCTCCGAGGGCAAAGTTTGTGTTATGATCTTAAACGACTATTCTTCTGGCTTAAATACTTTTACAACCTTATTGTTTTTGAACAAATATACCCTGTCACATTTTTCACATCTCCAAACATCATATTTCAAATCATTTGGTTCTGGCTGATATACGCGCATGCTTATGTGTTTACAACATAATCTCAAGTTAAACCCCTACGGATAATAAATACTGATTGCATCTATAGGTACTTTATATTCATCACAGTTATCTTCATCTTTTAATTCAAAGCATATACCCGATATATCTCGTAATTCATAAGTCGGCACAATATCATATTCACCGGTTTTGATGTCACCGATGTATTCTTTAACATCAGCCAAGGAAGAACCTATACCTATGGTATCATTAAATGTTCCTTTGAAATCCCCATATACTGTAATCTGCATAATAACATTATTAACCAGCAAGAACACCATATTCTTTGTTACAATTTTAATACAAGTTGGTAATACTATCTTCTTATATGCAATATTTTCTAATTGAATAGTTTTTATCAACTTATGATATGTCATTCCCAACTTATATTTGCCAACACTTTCCCCAGGTATAATTTGCAATTTCATGTAAGTTCTCCTTTTTTATTTTTGCCGTACAGATTTTAGTCTGTACGGTAAAAATAATAGCAATAGCTAAATATTATAGTTAAGTAGATATTGAAGAGCTTTTTCATCCGATAATATTACGGGTGTTTCGATTGTTCCAAAATTAATGTTCTCAAAAAATGCGTT